>JACCED011473219.1_pt1 | contig 19361 bp, 20 predicted proteins | sample 7455021 | NCBI WGS metagenome assembly JACCED01 (sample SAMN15323456, study PRJNA562643) | freshwater metagenome | isolation source: river surface water | place: USA:Blue River Watershed | collected 2017-08-19 | reverse complement strand
TATTAATACTACAATGGCTGTTGTTATTGGATTAAAACAGCAGATTAAAACATATCAAATAATGCAAGAAAATAATAATTATGCTAATATAAATAGTAAATTTTCATCTAATTTAATTTATTTAAATACTGATATTAATACTTATAGCAATGCATCTATAGTTTTTAGAAATAATTATGAATTTGGATATATCAATGATAAAATAAGTATTTATAATAATCATAATAATCTATTTACAGTCGATACAAATACAATAGATTTATATAAAAATACTTATTTTCATTCAAATATTAATGTTGATAATTATTTTTATACAAATAATAATACAACTTATTTTAATAATAATTTTAAACTTAATTTGAATGATAATATAAATAATTCATTTGAAATCAATTATAATAATATTTCTCCTCCAGTTCTTAGAGTTTTTAAAGATAATGTTTATTTCAATTCTAGTAATATTTATACTTCTAATATTTATGTTGACCCAAATTCAACTATTTATACAAATTTTATTGACAGTCCTAATTTAAAACCTGTTATTATCAAAAATATGGCATTTGCTGAAAGTTTACGTTTATTATCCGCAAATGTTATTCAAAATATAGCAATAGATAATAATATTATTTTTGCAAATTTAACCGATTATAAACCAGGAACTCCTAATATTTCTACTTATGCTCCTTCAAATTCTTTATTATGGAGCCAGTATATGAAAAATAATAATATTAATCAAATTGACCCATTCTTTATTCGTCCTAATATTAGTATTATTAAATATGTTGATAAAGATGCTAATGCAGTTATAGGAGGTTCTAATATTGTAGAATTTAAAACAAGTAAATTGGCAACATCAAATATTGCATCTTTAGTTCATTCTGTTAATAATTTTGGTTATATTTCCATAGGTTCTAATTATAATCATGATATACCTCTAAAAATTAGATTATCGCCTATTTCTTCAAATATTTTTGAATATACTAATTTAAATGATATCAATAATAAATGTTGTTCTATAAATTCAAATGGTTTTATTAGTATTGGTATTGTTAAACCAGTAACCACTAATCAATTAACAATTACTAAAAATTCAAATCTTGATAATAATAATAGTGATTTAATTTCACTTAATATTAATACAGCTTCATTTGCTACTACTACTGGTAATATAACAATTCCATTTATCAATAATAATAATTATACCAATTTTATTTTTGATATATCAATATTAAGTTCTACAGTTTTAATTATTATTACTAATAATTTTATTAAAGATAATATTATTAAAAATAATTTAACATTATATGAAAGCAGTCAATATTCTTCATTAACTTTTAACGATATCAATGATATTATTATTAAATTTCCAATTAATATTTTTAATATAAGTAAAAAGACTTCTTTAATTGAAGATACTTATATTTTTGTTATTTATCCTATTTATATTATCAGTGAACCAAATTATAATAGTATTAATTTTAATAAAATTACCTTAAAAACTCAAGTAATCGCAAAAAATATAACTATTGAATTATATGTTTATAAAGAAACTTATAATTATATTTATAATGGCATTTATTATCCCAAATATACCAATTTTATTTCATGTAGCAATAATAATAAAACATCTCTTTCATTATCATCTGCTGGAAATTTAGGAATAGGTACTAATTATCTAGATACATATAATTTATATACGTCTAATGCTCTAATTGATAATATAACTTGTAAATCAATCGATAATTTTCCCCTTAAATCCATTTCTTTGTGTAATTGTAGTGTTGATAATATAAATGCTATTAATAATGCATCTCATATAAGTACAAATAATTTAATATGTCTTTCAAATATTTCTTCAAATATTTTAAATAATGATTGTATTATTAATAATAATTTAACAGTTTTAGGTGTTAATGATGGAACAATTAAATTAAATGCTAAAACTATTTATAATGGCGAAAATCAATTTGAAAATTATATTATTAGTATTTATGGTAGTAATGCGATTGCTATTACTAATAATATAATTAATAAAAATCCGAATATTATAATTAATAGCACTTGCTCTAATTCATATCCATATTTAATGCTAAAAAATACAAGTAATCTTTATAATATTGCTATTAATAATAATAATAATTTTCAAATTACTAATAAAGATAATATTTCAATAATTCAAAATAATTATTTAGATAATAATATAAACATCTTAGATACAAGTTTATGTATATTTAAAGATGTTAATTCAAATGTTAAAATTTTTATGGGTGCTAACACTTCTCGTATAGAAACATATTATTCATATATTTCAAGTATTGGTAAAAATCCAGCCAATAGAAGCAGTATTAATACTTATGGTAATATTAATTTTTGCGATAGTGCCGAAAATCCTATTATTAATTCTTATTATGATGTAAATAATAGATTGCGAATTGGTATAGGAACTGTTAATAATGATATAGATTCTAATGGTATGGTAGTTAATTTATCAACATTATTTTCATCAAATATAACTGCAAAAAGAAATATATTATTAGAAGGAACAATATTATCGATATCTGACAGTAATTTGAAGACTGACATTAAAAAAATAAATGAACCATTAGCTAAAATTAATGAAATAAGCGGTTATACTTATATGAGAAAAGATACTTCTAATATGGAAACAGGACTATTAGCACAAGAAGTTATAAATATTTTACCTGAAGTCGTTAAATTTGAGAATAATCATTATAATATTTCTTATGGTAATATGTGTGGATTATTTGTAGAATGTATAAAAGAACTAAATAATAAAATTAAAATTCTTGAAGATAAAATTGCTAATTTATAATTAGATGGTTAGAAAATATATAACTAATACTTATTTAGCGTTTAATTTTATTGTAGGGAGTATTTATGTATTATGGATTTATCTTTTATATTATAATAAATGTCAATGTTCTAAACATATTTTAGAAAAACTTATACATATTTATTGGTATGTAATATTTATTTTAGATATTATGCTTTTTTTTAAGATGTTTTCTATAGATGAATTACCTTTAATTATCGTTGGTAATTTATTAGGTTTAGGTAATATTTATATGACTTATCGATATATGAAAATATTAGATGAAAAAAAATGTTATTGTTCGAATATGCTATTGAAAGATTTGATTATTATTATTTATATATGCATTGTTGCTATGATATTTTCATTTTTCATTGCTTTATTTGTATCATATATGCATTATGGTAAAGTCAAATTAATTTATGGATTTAAAAGAAAAATAATAAAAAAATGAAAATAATTTAATTATAAATAATATTCAAGATAATGTCAGATTATTTCAGAATCATTAATAAAGTTTCAAATGCTTCTTCGAATAAAGATATAAAAATCAATGAATCTATTTTGAATTATTATTTTCATTTAAATGGTTTAAACGAAAATATTAATCGTCAAATGAGAATGAAAGATGAAAATAAAAAACTTAATTTATTAGGAAACTTCAAAATAAGCTATGATAATTCTTCATCAATTATAAAACAAATTATTTTCGAATCACCATCAAAAACAATTATTATTAATGGTCAATTTATTCTCAAAAATAATATCTTGACTTATTTTAAACGAACAAAAATAACCATTGCGATTTATTAATTTTTTTTCTATACAAATTATAAGAATCAACCTCATTATATGCCTATATCAAGAAGTTTAACAAAACCAGTCATTAATAAATATTCATCTTCTACTGGTGTTTCAATTATAATGAGTATTCTTTTTTTAATTATGTCTTTATTTATCCTTAATTGGCTAAATAAAATAGCTAAATGTAAATGTACCAATATTCCAGAACGTAAATTTTTACCAGAATGGTTTACATTTATCATAATATGGAGTATATTTATGTTAATTTTATTTATCGCATATGAAACTGATATTGACGAATACCCGACATTTATTAAATTCTTAGGTGTAATATTTTCAATTGTTAATATTGTTATGATAGTGCGTTTATTTATTTATATTCGCAAATTAAAAGAAATAAAATGTGATTGTGGATTATCACCAGAAGAAAATATAATTTATTATTATTTAATTATATTATTTTCATTGATAGCATTTATCATATTATCTATAATAATAATGTTTTTATTTAATATAGAATGAATTTAATTAGTGCCATTATATCATTAATAGTAATAATAATAAATATTATTATAGTTTATTGGTTACATAAAATAGATAAATGTGTATGTGCGAAAAAAATACCAGAAAAGAAATATTTAAAAGAATGGTTCACAATACTTGTAATATTTAGTATTGTTTATAATATTATTCTATATAATTTAAATCTAAAAACTTTACAAAGTATTTCAACGTTATTAATAATAATACAATCAATAATTGCTATAATTAATATTGTAATGTTAATAAGATTATTTATTTACATTTTTAAATTAAGAAAATTAGAATGTGAATGTGGATTATTGAAATATCAAAGTTTTATTTATTATTATTTAATTGTTATATTTTCATTAGTTGCATTTATACTATTAATGTTAATTAGTTTTTTATTATATATAACACTTAACGCAATTGGAAAAAATAAATAGTTAATATAGATGAATATAAATATATTTATAAGTCCAGTAATAATAATAATTATATTTTCTTTTATAATATATTGGTTAAATAAAATAGAAAATTGTATTTGTGCAAGTAAAATACCAGAAAAGAAATATTTAAAAGAATGGTTCGCAATAATGATAATAATTATTATTATATTAAATATTATTATTTATTATGATAATTCATCAATATTAGGAATATTAATAATAATACCTATAATAATTGCTATAATTAATATCATAATGTTAATAAGATTATTCATTTATATTAGAAAAATAAATGAATTAAAATGTAATTGTGGATATGAAAAAGAACAAAACATTATTTATTATTATCTAATAATAATATTTTCTATCGTTTCATTTATATTATTTTTTATTATTATATTCGGATTTATAAAGACTGTTAATTATTATTCAAAAAACAGCAAAAAAATAAAAAAATTATGATAGTTTATTATTAATTTCTAGAAGTAGTGAATAAATCATATTGAGATTTACAGGATTATTACGAAGTGAATTGTTTAGTTGACGTTTCTTTTTATTTGCTTGATATGTTTGAATATCTTGAATAGTAATTTTATACTTTTCAGCTGCTTGTTCAATTGTGATTGAATGGTCTTCATCAATTAGAGCGAGGGCTTTTACAATTAGTCGTGTTTTAATACTTCCAGATGTTCTCTGAAGAGATTTTGCGATATCGTCAATACTTACATTTTCTTCGATTTTATTTAGAAGTGCATTATCTTCATCAGTTTCCCATTTAAGACCTGCTCTGGATGTTTCAGGATTCTCTCTCTGCTTTCGCAGCTTTTCTTGATACATTGAGTAAGTTGTCATTAGGATTATGCTTTATATTCCTACTATACTTAATAAACTAACTCTTATATACTTTTTAAATTTTAATTAAAAAGGGCTTAAGGAGATTATTTACGAATATTTTAGAATAGGTCAAATTATTTTTTTCGGCAAGATAAATAATTAAAAGTGCTAAAGAATAATTATCATAATATTTATTTATATTTGTAGGTTTTTTATAAATAAGTTCATTTGCACTATTTGCAATTTTTTTTTCCATAATTTTTAATGATTTTAATTTTAACAACCATTGATTTTGTTTATTATCTAAAGATTTTAAAATATAACTTATAAAATAATAAACAAATAAAGGTATACCTTTATTATAAAATTTATATGGATGATTAAATAAAAAATTACCTCTTTTAAATATTACTTTATAACTATTTCTACTATACCATGCATTATCCCAATCAATTAATTTATATTTATTATTACAATAGATTATATTATCAGCCTTCAAATCATTATGTAAAAAATTATTTTTCTGTAATAATAATAAAACTTCATATATATCATGAATCATTTTATTAAATTCTTTTTGACTAAATTTTATTTTATCTATTGTATTTGAACATTTTTCCTGAAATATATAAAATTTTTTCTTATATGATAAAGCATATATATCAACGTCATTATATTTAAATATTGGTTTAATTGTTGTATAATCTTCTATTTTATTTCCCATAAATTTAAATATTTTTTTTATAGATGATAATTCATTTTTAAAATTAAGTCTTGCAGAACCTACTATTATACTTCCTTTCTTAATTTTTTTTACTATAAATTCAGTTTTTCCTTCTAGATATTTTAAAATATCTATATCATTTACATATAAATTTTTATTTATACCATATAAAATTATATTATTTGGATTATCTTTTTTTATTAAATTATATAAATCTATATTATCATCTGGATTATAAACATCCATAGTTATTCCGACATAACCTTCACTTATATATTTTCCACCAATCATTTTTATAATATCTATAAATAATAAATGAATTTTATTAATTCTTTTGCAATTACTTATATTATATTTACTATTTTAGATTTTTCATGGATTAATTTTAATTATGACTATTATATAACCTTATGTAAAAAAATACAAAAAGAACCCTTTGTTCCTAAAATACCTTCAATATTTATTGCATATGTCATTTTAGGTATCGGATTATATCTCTATCTAAAATTTATTTTAAATGAAATAAAAAAAAGAGACTATATATTGACCATATTTTATGGATTTTTATTTGGATTAGTTATATATGGTACTTATAGTTTTACATCATGTACATATTATAAAAATTATAGTTATTATGACGCTATTATTGATACATCATGGGGCATTATATTATTTATGATTTCTGGTATAATTTTTGTTTCTATTTATAAATAGAAATTAATTTATCTTTTTTATTATTATCTGTATAAATATACCATTTTTTAGCGGTTGCATCCCATTTTGCACCGTTCGATTTTGCATTATCCTTCTCTTGATAAGGAACATTTAAATATATTCGTTCCTTTTCATTTGAATAACTACCACCACTAATATTATCTGATATTGAATCATTCGCTAATTTATCGGCATAATAATTACCAATCGAATGTTGGTCTTTATTATTTGTATGTGCATTTACATGTTTATATTTAATATCATATGTATTTGTTAATTCATATAATTTTTTAACTAATTTTACATTAGGTGGTTCTTTTTTATCTTTTTTTGTTAACCAATTATTTTTTTCTAATTTACTTGCATATGTTGTAGCACATTTAATGACATATTCCGAATCTGTAACAATTATTTTATTTTTATTTTCGATATTTTTAATAATATTAATTGCTCTTATCGCTGCTGTTAATTCTGCGATATTATTTGTTAAATTTTCACCCTCCAATTTTTCAGATACATTATTTTTACTATCTTTAGCAAAATAAATACCTATTCCAGCCATTGCATGTTTTTCACCATTTCCATGACATGCACCATCAGTATATACATATAAATTAGAATCATTATTAGTATCATTAAATTTATCAATAATTTTTTTAGCATCTTCAAAATTTTCAAATATTATATAACAAGGATTTGTAAAGTTTCGAGCTTTTTTATCACATTCTTCTAATTGTTTAAATGATTCTATTTTATGGTCTTTACTTAAAATATAATATTTACTATCCATTTTAATTGAATTTAATAAATAATATACATAATCATTTTTTTAAATTATTTGTTCAATCGGTTGATATTTCTTAAATTTTTCATTATATATACATTTAAATTTTATTGTTAATGTTGTGCTCTTATCTTTAAAAATATTTCTCATCATATTGCTATTTTGAATAGACCCTATAAATGCTATACCTATTTTATTTGATGTTAATATATTATGATTATCATAAATATTATAAATATCTGGTTCATCTGTCTTTGATATCCATAATTCCATATTATTTGCCGTTATTTCCTCTTTAACTATTGTTGTTGATATTTTTGGTATAGATGTTAGTAAAAGCGGTTGTTCTTCCTTTTTATTAAGTTCTTTATAACTTGTAGTATCTTTAATTTTCTTTTGAACTGATATAATAATATCATCATTAAAATTTAGTAATTTTGGTTTATGTTTTAAATAATATGATGAAAAATAAATACCACGCGAAGTATAATTTAATTCTTTTGAAAATTCCAATAATTCATTCATTGATTTTTTAGATAAATAATAATAATTTTTAACATTATATGAACATACATCAATAATATTATCTGATGTATATTTATTAGCTAAAATATTATAAATAATCTTTAATCGTTCTGGTAAAATTGTATCATCTAATTTATTACCTTCATATGCAATAATATCATTAATTATAAATATCCATTTATTTTCATTTGTTTTTACCATTTCTCCTTCCATTAATGTATTTTTAAATACTGATTTATGAAATAAACCACGTGCTAATATTATTCTTGGTTTTTCATAACCTGTATGAATTTTCATATCAATATAATAAATGATAGGAACATCATTATATAGAGTAAAATAAATATAATATCTATTACCATTTGACCGTAATGAAATAAGATGAGGTATTTTATTAAGATATTTAATATTATTATCGTCAATATTAAAATAATGTTTTTGAATTATTCGAACATTAAATTTATTTAACAATTCATTTAAAATACTATCTTTCGTTATATTACATTTAATGTTCCATGCTACTCTATCTCCAAAAGATATTATACCTGTTTGCATTTATATTAAATTATATATATTTATTGATTCATTTTTTATTTATATTAAAAAAATCTAAATAAACATTTGATTATAATTAAAAATAAATGTCGAATGAAAATAAATATTTAGAATTATTAAATATAGTTAAAAATCAAGGAATCAAAAAAGAAACAAGAAATGGTATTACTTATTCTTATTTTGGTCATTTATTAAAATTTGATATATCCAATAATTTATTTCCACTTATTACAACTAAAAAAATGTTTTATAGAGGTATTGTCGAAGAACTATTATGGTTCCTTAGAGGTTCGTGTAATTCTAAGGAACTTGAAAATAAAGGTATCAATATATGGAAAGAAAATTCATCACGCGAATATTTAGATAAAAATGGATTTAATCATTATGATGAAGGATTTTTAGGTCCTATTTATGGTTTTCAATGGCGCTCATTTAATGGTGAAATAGACCAATTAAAATATATTCTCGAAGAATTACTCAAAAATAATAGTCGTCGTATATTAATTAATGCCTGGAATCCCTGTCAATTATCACAACAAGCTTTGCCTCCTTGTCATATTCTTTATAATTTCTTTAAATATAATGATGATGAAATTAGTTGTATGATGTATATGAGGTCAAGTGATTTATTTCTAGGTTTACCATTTAATATTGCATCAACTGCATTATTAACTTATATTATTGCTAAGGTGTGCGGATTCAAAGTTAAAGAAATTGCAATTAGTATATGTGATGCTCATATTTATGAAGAACATTTGTCACAAATCGAAACGCAATTAGAAAGAACACCAAATAATTTTCCAACAATTCAAATTAAAAAATCGATAGATTTAAATTTATCGATTGATGAAAAAATAAAATGGATTGAAAATTTAACATTTGAAGATTTTGAATTAAATAATTATATATCACATCCGACTATTAAAGCTATTATGAAATAATCCCTATTTCACTTAAAAATGGTTTATTATCTTTTAATTTAATTGAAAATAATTGACCTGTATATTTATCACTTGCTTTAAATATTTTTTTTATTTTAAACCATATATAATTGTTATATATGAAATAATTATTATTGTTTTGTGGAATTTTAATCATATAACTATCATTAATATAATTTGCAGATAATATTGCACCAATTTTAAAATAAATATTTTTTAATTGAAAATACAAAGCTTTATTTGTTGTATTTATTGACGGGTTTATTTCTTCCAATCCTTTAATTAATGCTTTCGTTTGATTAAAAGTTAAATTATTTATTTCGGTCATTGTAAGTATTTTAACATTACTTAAATTGATTTTTATTGTTGTTGTTATATTATTATTAAATAATTCAAATGGTATGTTATTAGTTTTTAAATAATTATTTAAAAATTCTATTGTATTTCTATTTAAATTATTATTTAAATTATATACTGTCTGTTTTAATAATATCATTCCTTGAAATCTATATTCATCATCATTATTATCATTATTATCATTATTATCATTATTTTTAATATAAGGAAACCCGATATAATCGAATTCTGTTATTTCACTTACATTAACAAAATTAGGGGAACAAATACGAGTATTATTTTCTATAAAATCTGGACAATCTTTTATTTTTAAATCATATGGGATATTTTGAATACAATAAATTTTATTTGTTCCTCCTATATAATAATTATCTATATTATGAAATGTTTTTATTTTATATAAATAATAATTTTTCACATTTGATTTATTTATCTCTTCTATTTCAATATATTCAAAATTATTTGTATACACCAAATCAGCTTTAGACAATTTATCAATTCGTTTTATCCCGTTATTTGTATAAATTAATAAATCTCCTCTTATCATTATTTATTTTGTTAATTATATTTGTTTATATATATTTTATTCATTGAGTAGTAGTATCTTCGCATCTTAAATCACTCCATGGAATACCACATATTTTAGAATAAGCACAACGTACATTATTATTATTATCATCTTTATCTAATGATGCCATCAATGCTGGATATATTTCATCACATAACAGCGGTAAATTACTATCTGATATATTAGCTTTTGTAATAACATCAGGTCTGTTTGCAACTTTAACATAAAGTTGAGCTTTTGGATAATTTGTTATAGATGATATTACATTACTTAAACCACTAAAAGTAGCAGCTGGAGTAGCATTTGAAGTTGTTGTAATTCTTGTTTGTACTATATTTATTGTAGTTGAATCTGCCCTATTAAATAAACCACTAAATTCTGTAGGTGTAAAATACATGGAATATTCAGGTACACTATCAATATTAGATGTAATAATTATTTCACCTAATTTATAAATAGGAGTTATTCCTGCTGTTGCATCTGTCATAAATTGTGAACAATTATAATATATATATAATTTACGTTCTTTTTCATTTACTGGATTATTATTTGCATTATTAAAAGCAATTTTAGGAGTTAAATCGCCCCAATCTAAAATAATTGCACTAACATTAGATGCTGGATTACCAGCAGTAGTACCAATACCAACATATGATGTTTTATTATAATTCCATAAAATAGGTGATAATATATTAGAATGTTGCGAATAATTAATGTTACTTATAATTAAATCATTTACACTGCCATCATCGTTAAATTTATAATTATTGTGTAATAATGAAACTTTTCTTAAATTACTCATTGTATTTTTTTTTAAATCATCACTTGCAGTATTTATATATGTACCAATATTAGTTTCTGTATAACCATTAATATTTTTATATAAATTACCATATATTGAATTATTTTTAAAATTAGTTTCTTTGGTATTATCATATGTATCATTTGAAGATGTATCTACTCCTGAAGTAACATAAGGCATTACATTAGTATATTTATATGCGTTTTGCTTAGTTGCAGAAAAAGTTGTTATAGAATCTATAAACATTTGATTTTTATCAAATATATTTGTATCCATAACACATTTATATTTAAATAAATTTATTGGATAATTTGAATCAAATGATTTTTTAATGATATCATCATCAAGTGTTTCAAGTTTCCAATAATCAGGACATGAAATATTTTCAGTTTCATCGATTACAGGTACTATAACAGGTGTATATGTAAAAATAAAATATAACATAAACATAATTATTAAAATAGTACCAATAATAAAAACTAAAGTAAATGGTAAAAATTTATTAAATAATATATCTCTGAAAGATTCATAGAACAAAGCTAAAATTATAAAAATTAAAGCCATTGCACCATATACAACAGAAATTGCGAAAGTACCTTTGAAAATATTTTCTTTAGTTGTTCCATGTACCGGTAATTTTTTTTGTTCTAAATTTTTTTCATCAATAATTCTAAATTCAACATTATTAGTTAAAGGCATTATTCAAAATATATTCTAATTATACAAATGATTTTATTTCAAGTGTTTTTGTGCCTTTTTGCGATGATAATTGCGAACGCTCAAGCGGCATTGGTAAAGTACTAACTGTTTGTTTATATAATAAATATTGTTCTATATTTGTTATAATTTCATTAGATGACCATTCAATAACCATATTATTTAATTTCTCAATTTGCATATTAATATTATTAGGTAAATTTTTACCATATTGTAAGTAATAAGACCGCATTATTATTATTAATTCTTGTTCACTTTGTTTACAAATAGCATATTTTCTATTACTTTTATTATACACTTCTTTGATAATATCATTTTGAATACGATTTATATTATCTTTTGAGAAAAAAGCAACAGATAAATTTGTATTTTCTAAACTTTGAGAAACACTACTTGAATTATCTTCATTTAAAATAGATTCTTTAATAATTTTAGTAGAACCTTTAATTTTTTCTAAAATATCTACGCGTCCATTTTTAATTTTATCTGGTATCCAAACATCAGTAAAATCAATATCCATTATCTTTTTTATCTTTCTTATTTTATAGAAAAGATAATGATTAATTTTTTATTAACAACAAAAGCACTTGTTAAAGGTTATGATTTAAAAATAGATAATTCTGATATTAAAGCAGTTTATATCATGTTATCTAAAAATATTGATATTTTAATTTTTAATGTTATTACAATTGCCGCCATTATATCATTTATTAATAATTCACCTGAAATACAAAAAGAAGCCGTATTATTAGTTAAATCTTATATTAAAGATGCTTGTAGTAAATATATTAAAGGTGGTACTTCTTTACCATCTGACTATTTTGGACATATAAATCCGGCTTATAATGAAAATAATATATCTACTGTTAATTATTCGAATGTTGATTTTGAAAATGGAATATTACGTCCTCAAATTGGTGGTGGTGGTTATAAAAAATATAAAATAAGTAAGCCAGAAGAAAATGAAATAATTGATAAAATCAAACATATTTGTAAACATTATAATCTTAAGATATCTAGTAATATTATTAAAATGTTATTAGAAATTGTTATTGAAAATATGGAATGTTTATTCAATTATTTAAAATCAGTAAAAAAACCAATAACTACAAATATAATTAAAAAAATGATAAAAATAAATAAAAACTTTGAAATATTTAAATAATGGTTATATATACAATTGATGGAAATATCGGTTCAGGTAAAACAACAATTTTAAATTATTTGCATAAATATAAAAATATTCAGATTGATTTAGAACCTGTCAATAAATGGAAATCATTTTTAGATAATATTTATTTATCTAAAACTGGATATTTTAATTTCCAAATTAAAGTTTGGCTCGATAGAGCATGGATTCAAGAAAAAGATAATAATTCTATTATTTTTATGGAAAGAAGTCCATTTTTTATAAGAAATACTTTTAATAAAAATGATTATATTAATAATAATATCAATCTTGATGAATATAATGTTATTAACGAATTATATCAAAAAACTGATACTATATGGAAATCAAATTTTTATATTTATTTACGTTCTTCACCGGCTAAATGTTTAGAAAGAATTAAAATGCGCGGTCGTGAAAATGAATTAAATATAGATATCCATTATATAACTTCTATCCATGATTTACATGAAGAAGCTTATTCAGAATTAATTAAAACAAATGATAATGTTATTTTAATTGATGTTGATAATAAATCTATTCAAGAAATTGCAAAAGAAATTTTAGATTTACTATAAAAGAACAAAAATTTAATTTTGCTCTTTTTTACTTTTTTTCTTTAAATCTTCTCAACTTCAACCACCCAATAGTCATATGACATACTATCAGGCGTTATACCAATTGAAATTTTCATTTTGAATTCATCAAATGTTGTTAAATCTGCGATAATATCATCATGTTCTCCATATTCAATATTATCGATTAATTCGATATCATCAATTGAATATAACCATTCAATAATATATGCAATTTCTTCTTCGTTTGTTTGGAACGATTCGGAATCATCATCATTAACCGGAATAAATGATATTTTCTGCGATTTATTATCCTTGATAAAAGCTTTAATAAAATTGCAAACTTCCTCCATTGGAACTTGTCGAATTCTTTTATTATTTTTTAATTCATTTTTTTTTATTTTTTGCAATAATTAATACAAAAATATTTGTATTTATTTTTTTGAATTCAAGTTAAATTACCATATACAAATTAATAAACCAATTATTTTTGATTTCACAGATATAACCATATCTGTTTTTATAGAAAAATGAAACAAGACCGATTTCATCATTTACATCGACAATAGTTATATCATCCTTAAAATATTCATTCATTTTACGGACAATATGATTATTAATCGATACATTACCTCCAACATAATATTCTTCATCTTGTTCAGTCATATCATGTTTAAAATATGTATAATGTTCTAACATCATATTAGTATGTTTGATATAATGACACACACTATTCATTTTAATAACTTTAATATTAAATATGAATATTCATTTTTATTAAAAATTACTATAAAATTAAAGAAAATAAAAAAATGATATAAATAATTTTATTATAATTTATAATATGACTACTGAAACTGATAAAAAATATAAAAAACATGAACTTAGAACACATATTTATAGTCGTCCATCTATGTATATTGGGACTATTGACCCATTTACTATAGATACCTTTATTATCGATGAAAATGAAAAAATAATAAAATCAAATATTACTTATATTCCAGGATTATTTAAAATTTTCGATGAAGCTATTGTAAATGCCATAGACCATTCAGTTAGAACTAGAACAGATGAAAATAATATAAATATAGTAAAAAATATTAAAATTAATATTGATAAAGACACCGGAATTATTGAAATTTATAATGATGGAATGGGTATTGAAATTATTAAACATACTGAATATGATATTTGGATACCTGAATTAATCTTTGGCGAATTATTGACATCTTCTAATTATAATGATGATGAAGTAAGAATTGTAGGTGGTGTTAATGGTTTAGGTATTAAACTTACAAATATTTTTTCAAAATCATTTATAATAGAAACAATCGATAGTACACGTAAAAAGATTTATAAACAAGAATTTAAAGAAAATCTAACAATTAAAGAACAACCTGAAATTAAAACTTGTGCTAAAAAATCATATACTAAAATTACATTTAAACCTGATTATGAAAAATTCGGTTTATCAAATATTACTGAAGATATTTATAAATTATTTAAAAGAAGAGTTTATGACGTATCAGCATGTACAGATGCAACAGTTAATGTTTATTTCAATGATAAGAAAATTAATATTAAAGATTTTGAGAAATATTGTGATTTATTTTTAGATACTACTAAAACAACTCAACCACGTATTTATGAAAAAGTTAATGAACGTTGGGAGGTTGTAGTTGCTATAAGTAAAACTGGTAATTATGAACAAATATCATTTGTCAATGGTATTAATACAATTAGAGGTGGAAGACATGTAGAATATTTAACAAATGCAATTACTAAAAAATTAGTTGATATGACTTTAACAAAAAAGAAGAAAACAATTAAACCACAACATATTAAAGAAAATTTATTTATATTTGTAAAATCAACAATTGAAAATCCGACATTTGATAGTCAAACTAAAGAAACTTTAACAACATTAGTAACCAAATTTGGTTCGAAATGTGAATTGTCTGATAAATTCTATGAAAAATTATATAAATCTGGAATTATTGAATTAGCATTATCTGCAACTGAAGTTGTTGAACAAAAAAAATTAATCAAAACAGATGGAAAGAAAATTAATAAAATTATAGTACCTAAATTAGATGATGCTAATTTAGCAGGAACTAAAGACAGTAAAAATTGTACTCTCATTCTTACTGAAGGAGATTCAGCTAAAACAATGGCTATATCCGGATTAAGTGTAGTTGGAAGAGATAAATATGGAGTTTATCCTTTAAAAGGTAAAATTATTAATGTTAAAGATATTACTCTTCAAAAAATTTCAGATAATAATGAAATTACAAATCTTAAAAAAATTCTAGGATTAGAACAAAACAAAGATTATTCAAAAGGTATAGATTCATTGAGATATGGTAAAATTATGATTATGACAGACCAAGACCATGACGGAAGTCATATTAAAGGCTTATTATTTAATGTATTTCAAACTTTATGGAATTCGTTATATAAATATGACGGATTCTTAACATCTATGTTAACACCAATTATTAAAGCTACTAATAATTCAACAAAAGAAATTATTTCATTCTATAATATGAGTGATTATGAAACTTGGTTAGAAACTATTGATAAGAAAAGTTCTTGGAAAATTAAATATTATAAAGGACTTGGTACATCAACTGACCAAGAAGCTAAAGAATATTTTAAAGAAATGAAACAAATTACTTATAAATTTACTCCAGAATCTGATGTTTCTATTGACTTAGCTTTCAATAAAAAACGTGCAGATGATAGAAAAAAATGGTTATCAACTTATGATAAATATGATGTATTAGATTATACTCAAACATCTATATCATATGAAACATTTATTAATAAAGATTTAATCCATTTCAGTAATAGAAATTTAGAACGTGCTATTCCTCATATCTGTGATGGACTGAAAGAAAGTACACGTAAAATATTATTTGCATGTTTAAAAAGAAATCTTTATAATAATGAAATAAAAGTTGCACAATTAGCAGGAAATGTAAGTGAAGTTACAGCATATCATCATGGTGAAAATTCATTACAAGAAGCTATTATCGGAATGGCTCAAATTTTCGTTGGAACTAATAATATTAATCTTCTTGAACCAAAAGGACAGATGGGTACTAGAATTAGTGGTGGTCAAGATTCTTCATCTCCAAGATATATTTATACATTATTATCAAAATTAACAAAACTAATTTTTAAAGAAGAAGATAACAGTGTATTGAATTATTTAAATGAAGATGGATTATCAATCGAACCAGAATATTATATGCCAATTATTCCAATGGTACTTGTTAATGGTGGTATAGGTATTGGTACTGGTTATTCTACAAATATTCCACAATTTAACCCAACAGAAATTATTAATATTTATTTGAATATTATTAATAATATTGATGAAAATATTGGTAAAATTCTTACATTAGAAGATATTGACAATTCTTTAAAATTGATTGAACAAATTGATATTAATGAACTAGTACCGTATTATCTAGGATTTAAAGGAGAAATAATGAAGAATGATAAAGGAAATTATATTAGTAATGGTGTTTATAAATGGATAAATGAAACAACAGTTGAAATTACAGAACTTCCTGTGGGAACATGGACAGAAAATTATAAAGAATATTTGGAACAATTGATAATAAATAATAATAAATATTTGAAATCGTTTGAAAATCATTATACAGCTAAAAACATTAAATTTATATTAAAACTTAATGATAATTGTAAAGAAGAATTAGAATCAAAATTTGCGAATGAATTTAATTTAACATCGCCTAAAAATCTAAGTTTAAATAATATGCATCTGTTTTCAGTAAAAGGAGCAATTAAAAAATATAATACTACAACTGAAATTATTAAAGAATGGTGTATTACAAGACTTCATAAATATTATGAAAGAAAAGAAAAACAATTATTGATTTTAACTGAAGATTATAATATTATGTCAGCTAAAATTAGATTTATAACTGATATTATTAGTGGTACTATTATTATTATGAATATTAAAATAAAAGAAATTGAGGAACAATTAGAAAAATCTGATTATTATAAACATAATGATAATTATGACTATTTATTAAAAATGCCAATTTCGCAATTAACACTAGAGAAAAAAGAAAATTTGGAAAACGACGTATTAAAACTTAAAAATAAAATTGATGAATTAAAAGATATGTCAATTATTAAAATATGGCAAAATGAATTAGAAGAATTAATGACAGAATGGAATAATCATAAATCAATTATTGAAGAAGATTATTTGAATGACTTAAAAGGTGATGTTGTAAAATCAACAGCTAAAAAACCCACCCAAAAGAAAAAGTAATTAAATCATCTATAACCCATTTATTTATATTAGTTGCATAATATTTCCATTTGAATGGAAGTATTAAACTTTGATATTTTTTTAATTTTATTATAATAATTTTATCATCTGGATTAGGATTTGTTTTTTTTGTTTCTGCTTTATAAATAATAATTTCAGTATCTTCTATTGCATTTATAAACAGATATTTATGATTATTATGTATCCAATCATTATTTATATTATAATCTTGTGATTTAAAATTAAATTTAAACCAACTTTCAATTATTTCATTCGGATTCTGTAAAAAATCTGTTATAACTATAGGTTGACGCAATGATAATGAACTAATATTAAATTTATCAACTTCTGTTTGCAATATTGATATTTCTTTCGGAAATACATAATAACAAATAGCATAAATAATAATACAACAAATAATTATAATTATTAATTTCATTTATTTATATTAAATAGAAAAATATGAACAAAATAAAAGCACGAAAACCAAGGAAAATTAAAGGTGGTATAAAATCAGATATTGTTGGTCCTTTACTTCCACAATCATTATATAAATATGCTAATGCTGAACCTAATAATGAAAAAATAAAAAAATTACAAGATATTTATACAACTAATTATAAACAATTACAAGATAATTTAAATTCATATGAAAAACAATTTGAACTTGTTCGAAATGCAAGTAGAGATGAAAATAAAAAAGATTTAGATTTAAATAATTTAAATTATAAAAAAGATATCGCATATAAAAAAATATATGGAAATGTAGCAAAATACAGTTTAAATGGTATTGCAAATATTGTAGCTGCAACTGCAACTTTAGGTAAATATATGATAGAAAATGGAAAATTTATGTTTAATCAATTTACACATGGTGGTCAAGGAATATTTTTAAAAATTTTTGGTATTTTATTACTTATTATTTTAATTGTTGTTGGTATTAGTTTTACAGGTATATTTTCAAAAGATATTACAAGTGTTGTTGGTGGTAATGATATTATAAGTAATATTGTTAATACTGATTATGATAATTATATACCATCACATAATTCATTTTCATTTTTGAAAAAAATGTCTGATGGTTTTAATAATATTATACCATCAAATTTAAAATATAATTTTGGGTCTATGGCTAATTCAATAAGTTATATAACTACTGGAAAAAATCAAT
>JACCED011388582.1_pt1 | contig 19368 bp, 18 predicted proteins | sample 7455021 | NCBI WGS metagenome assembly JACCED01 (sample SAMN15323456, study PRJNA562643) | freshwater metagenome | isolation source: river surface water | place: USA:Blue River Watershed | collected 2017-08-19 | reverse complement strand
TCTGGTCAGATGTTTTATCTGCTCTACAAGGAGAACTCGGTGCAATCACTGGTCAAACCACCCAAGGCATCTTCATTGCATTCGAAGGTGGCGAAGGAACAGGTAAATCAACACAATCTAAGTTGTTAGCCCAATGGTTAGAACAAGAAGGTGAAACGGTTCTTCTCTCCCGTGAACCAGGTGGAACAGAACTTGGTAAAGATTTACGCAAGATACTCCTTGGGCATGAAACAGGCGATATCTCACCGCGCGCCGAAGCACTTCTTTATGCCGCAGATCGTGCGCACCATGTTTACTCAGTGATCAGACCTGCACTCGATAGAGGAGAAGTCGTCATCTCTGATCGATACTTTGATTCATCGGCTGCCTACCAAGGAGCGGGTCGAGTACTAAATCCAACAGAAGTAGCACGTATATCTCGCTGGGCTACAGAGAGTTTGTACCCAACTCTCACAATTCTTATCGACCTTCCAGCAGAAATTGGTTTAGGTAGATTGCAATCACGTGATCGACTTGAAGCGGAATCAAATGATTTCCATGAACGCGTGCGCCAAGAGTTCTTGCAGATTGCCATGATGGATCCTGAGCGTTATTTCGTTGTTGATGGCACACAATCAGTTGAAGAAATCCATACCCAAATAACTGCTCGAGTTGCTGAACTTCCTGCGCTTAAGCGCAATGCCATTCAAGAAACCAAACGAAAGTTCCGCAAGTAAATGTCATCCGTCTTTGATAATCTAGCAGGTCAGGAACTCATCGTCGATATCCTTAAGAGTGCTGTACTGGCGTCGCGTACAGGCTCAGATTCACAAGAAATGACGCATGCGTGGGTCTTTACGGGCCCGCCTGGTTCAGGCAGATCCTCAGCAGCAATTGCTTTTGCTCAAGCTCTTATCTGCCCTAATCAGGGTTGTGGCACCTGCAATGAATGCCAATCGGCAGCAACAGTTGGGCATCCTGATGTTGAAATTATTCGCACCGAAGGACTTTCAATCAAAGTAGAGGAAATCCGTGAACTACTTAATCGTGTTGCATGGGCACCAGCTATGGGTGGATGGCGCGTAGTAGTTATGGAAGATGCAGACCGACTTACTGAATCAGCAGCAAATGCACTTCTTAAAGCAATTGAAGAACCAGGGACTCGCACAGTCTGGTTACTCTGCGCACCAACGCTTCATGATGTTCTGCCAACAATTCGCTCACGTTGTCGCCATCTACAACTTCGAACACCGTCAATAGAGGCTGTCACCCAAGTACTCATCAAGCGTGACAACATTTCACCAACAATGGCCGATTTTGCTGCGCGTGTTAGCCAGGGACATATCGGGCGAGCGAAATACTTGGCAACCAACGAATCAGTTCGAAGTAATAGGAAAGTCATAATGCAGCTGCCGCTCCAACTCGGTTCGCTTGCTGCTGCTTTCCAAGCAGCCCAAATACTCGTTGATATTGCAACTTCTGAAGCACATACATCATCCGAGGAACGTGACGAGAAAGAGGTTGAGAAGCTCCAAGAAGCTTATGGAAAAGGCGCAACTGGCCGAGGGATGGCGACAGGTGCGGCCAAGGCAGTAAAAGAGTTAGAGAAGGAGCAAAAGTCTCGAGCCACACGGATGGTTCGCGACTCAATTGATGGGGCGTTACTCGACCTTGCAACCTTTTATCGTGATGTCATGATGGCGCAAGCGGGTGTTACAGATTCAATCACTAATTCGGACATGCGAACTGAGATAGAAAGCTATACATCAAGCTCTCCTGTGCATACTGCAGCCCAAAAGATGGGTGCCATCATGGAAGCCCGAAATCACCTGGCTATGAATGCAGCCCCATTGGTGACTTGTGAGGCTTTAATGTGCGTGTTGGCACGCAAATAAGAAGTTTCCCAAAGGATGGTCATAACCACCCCTTGTAATGGTGCAGAATTCCACCATGCGCCTAGACCATATTTCTTATGTGACTCCCCATGATCAACTAGCTGACACCGTTCAACGCCTTGGATCACGCCTGGGCAGCACTTTTGTCGATGGTGGAATTCACCCGCGCTTCGGCACTCGAAACTTCACATGCGCGCTTAAAAATGAGCAGTACATTGAGGTTGTTTGTCCGTTGGATCACCCAGCGACTGAACAAACACCTTGGGGCAAGGCAGTTTCAAAGAAAGCAAGTGAAGGCGGCGGTTGGTTTTCTTGGGTCTTTGCTGCAAAAGACATCTCAACTATCGAAGAAAAATTTGGCCGCAAATCTGTTGACGGCCACCGGACTCGTCCAAACGGATCAGATTTAAAATGGAAACAGATTGGTGTAAAGGAAATTGCAGATATTCGCGAATTCCCCTTCTTCATTCAGTGGCTCACAGCAGATCACCCCTCGCAAGATGGAACTCCGTTAGCTAAAATCATGAAGATAGTTATCGCAGATAAGAACCAACTTGCCGACTCTTGGTTTAAGGAAGAAATTCTCAAAGCACTCGGAGATATAGATATTGAATGGGTAGACCCATCTCTAAATGATAACCAGACGGGGATTATTGCTGTTCAACTTTTCACTCCAAACGGAATCATTGAATTGGATTGAATATGATACAAAATCCAACAATTTAAACTGTAAGAAATCCATACCCCTACACACATGCACGTGAGAATACTTGAGAAAGAAGGAAGAGTGGCTATACTATTTTAATGAGTAATCTTCAGAAATTCTTTAATTCAGAAATTCCTTTTTATTTCATCGCCGAAGGTGCCGATGCTCATTATGGGAGTCTTGCCCGCGCAAAAGAGATGGTGGTTTTAGCAAAAGAGGCGGGCTGCAGTGCGATTAAATTTCAGCACCACATCCCAGATGAAGAAATGCTTCCCAATGTACCGATGTCTGCAAATATGAAGGAACCGTTATATGAGTTCTTGAAGCGCAACGCGTTAGTCATAGACCAGCACGTAGAATTAGCGCAATTTTGCGATGTCATTGGAATTGATTATTTGTGTACCCCATTTTCTTGGAAAGCTGCCCAAGAGCTCGAGGAAAGTATCTCACCGATAGCATACAAAATTGGAAGTGGTGAACTTTTAGATCACCCAACACAAAGAAAAATAATGGAATTTGGCAAGCCAATGATCTTGTCAACGGGAATGTCAACGATTGATGAAATAGACTCCACATATTTGGTATTTAAGGATTTTATGAAGGAATTAATTTTCATGAATTGTACTTCAGCTTACCCACCCAAGTATGAAGATGTTCACCTGAGTTTTATTTCAGAAATGAAAGAGAGATATCCAAAGGCAATCATCGGGCACTCGGATCATACTTCTGGTATTGAAACAACTATTGCAGCTTTTTGTTTGGGCGCAAAGGTATTTGAGAAACACGTCACCATCAGTCACGAACTCACCGGCCCAGATTCAGAAGTAAGTCTAGATTTTCATCAACTCAAAACGCTGATTTCTATGTTAAAAAACCTTGATCAGGCGTTAAGGGCAACAAAGAAAATTCATGAATCTGAAATTGAGATTAGAAAGTGGGCTCATCGCTCATTGGTTTATTTATCTGATTTGCCCAGAGGTCATGTAGTTAGCGAAGGTGACCTTTGGGGCAAACGTCCCGGAACAGGAATACCATCGTTTAGACTTCCTGAGTTTCTAGGCAGGAAATTGTCGAAAGATATAGATGGCAACACTCTTGTCAACGAAGATGATTTCGCCTAGATTCACTCATGAGGATTCTATTTGCGCTAGGCGCACGAAGTGAATGGGGCTACATTCGCCCATTAATCGATTTGGCTTCGGCAAATGGACATGTTTGCGAGATTTGGGCGTGCAACATGTCTGTATTAGGTAGGTTTGGCCTCCTCACAGAGGAAATTGAAGGAGAAGGCTACATTCTAGCAGGCAAATTTCACACCTCGGTTGACGGTGATAATCGGATTGGAATGAGTAAATCACTGGGACTAGCCATATTAAGTGCAAGCGACTGGTTATCTAATAATCGTTATGACTGGGTTGTGATTTCTGGAGATAGAGTTGAACAACTCGGGGTAGCTTTATCGGCAGCCTTTCAATATTTTCCTATCGCGCACATACAAGCAGGAGAGAGAAGCGGCAATATCGATGGAGTGACTAGACACGCAATAGCAAGATATGCTCATTTACATTTTGCCGCAAATGAAGATGCTGGAGAAAGATTAATCCGCGCTGGTGAAGATCCCCACCGGGTCTTCGTCACGGGAGCACCCCAAATAGATGAAATCAGAAAAAATCGAATTCCTAGTTTATCTGAGTTGATAGAAAGAAACATAGTAGCATCAAGCGAGTTTGCCTTAGGTGTGCTCCATGGAATAACTGAAGAAATTGGCTCTGCGAAAGTAAAAATAGAGACATTAGTGTCTGTGCTCCATGAATCTGAAACGCAGATTGTTTGGATTGGCTCTAATAACGATAATGACAAATTAATTATTGAGCAACATATCAAAAAAACTTTGCGTATAGGTGATAAGTTTTTTAGCAATCTCAACCGATTTGACTATTTGGCATTATTAAAAAATTCAAAATTTATAATTGGAAATTCAAGTAGTGGTATTTTAGAGGCACCATCTTTTGGAACGCCTGCAATAAACCTTGGCCGGCGTCAAGATTTAAGGTTCCGAGGGGAAAACGTAATTGATTGTAAATTCGAGAAAAATGAAATTCGAAATGCAATATCGAAGGCTGGCTCAGAAGAATTTCTTGCGGTGGCAAGACAGGCCAATAACCCTTATGGAGATGGCAACTCAAGTGAGAAAATTTTGAAAATTCTTGAATCAACTTCCGTAAATTCTGAATTTCTTATAAAACAGATTAATTACTAGGAGAAAAATGATTATAAATGCAATAGATACAGCGACCGTTGGAGATTTGCTTCGAAAAGTCCTAGCTGGGCACGAAAGAACCTGTTTTGTAGTCGATGACTCAAATTACTTGGTTGGGGTTGTGTCCGAAGGAGATTTACTTCGAGCCATTTGGGGCGGTATCGACATGGAGGCTCCTGCTCAAGATTACTTAAATCATAATCCAATAACCATTAAAGATGAGTCTGAACATCAAGTAGCAGAGGCAATAAATATATTTAAGAAATATGGTGTTGTATCTATTCCAATTGTGACAGCTGAAAGAAGGTTATCAAAAGTTATTAATTTGAGAGAAATTATATGATAAATATCCAATACATTTGAGTTAAGTTCAACCACAGCGTTTATGAATTAGGATGGAGCCAAACTTGAAAGAAAACATAACTTTAATTCGAGTAGCACTAAAATTCATACCTAAAAAAGATCGAAAACTCATATTTCTATTGATTCCGATTTCCATTCTTCTTGGAATAATGGATGTTGTAGGAGTAATGCTATTTGCAGCGGTTGGAACTCTTGCATATAACAGAGTGACAAGCGATTCCAAACCAACACGTGTAGAACAATTGATTACTTCAATTATTAATACTCCAATCAATTCTGATCAACTGCTTGTTATTCTCACTATAGGGGCCATATTTCTTTTAGTCGGACGCACTCTTCTACAAGCAGGCCTCAGCTTTAAACTTGTTGCCTTCTATTCTAAACTGGAAGCAGACTTAGCTACGAACGTGTTTAGTGGTGCTATTTACAGCAAAAACTATGAATTCAATCAAAATAAATATTCAGAATATCAGTACGCTCTTACGATATCTAGTAATCGATTTGTTGTAGGCATAATTAGTAGTTTCATCGCCATTTTTACAGATCTATTTTCCACCATATTAATGGGTATCGTCACATTTACAGTTTCACCAATAGCTTTTCTTGCGTCTGCCGCAATTTTCGGGCTTGTATTTTTGACCGTGAATGGACCCATTCATCGCAAAGCTGATTTTCTTGGAAGAGAGACAACCAAAGTAACAGAAAACTTAGGAGAGAATCTACTTGAGATCTTTAAAGGGATTAAGGAGCTGAAGATTTACGGCAAGGAAGCAGTAATTTTGGAAAATTTCAGTGCAAAAAAAAGAAAACAAAGTCTTTTAGCTCAGCAAACTCAGTGGCTGAATACATTGAGTCGTTACCTACTTGAAATAGCAATGCTTTTTGTTGCAGTGGTGGTAGCAATAATTGTGACTGTTCTAAATGACGCTCGGCATGCGGTCACGATTATGGTCCTATTTCTTGTAGTTGCCTATCGATTAATTCCAGGACTTCAACGAATTCAAAATTCGACGATCTCGCTTCGGAACGCACGGGGTGTTACAGAAAAGCTTTTCACCATGCTTGAAACTGCACAATCAATCAGTCAGCCAAGGACCCACGAGGGAAATCTCGAAAAAATTCCCTTCCGGTTATGCTGCGAGAATCTAAGTTACAAGTATCCCGATGGCGACTCGCCAATCCTAGAGAATATAAGTTTTGAATTAAATTTTGGAGATATTTTAGCGATTTGTGGTGATTCTGGGGTAGGGAAAACCACCCTTCTGGATTTAATTGGAGGTTTAAATCCTCCCACTGGAGGTCGTATATTGTTGCACTCAACCGATAAAGGCGAAAAATTAAAAAAAGTCAAACCGAAAATTGGTTATGTTTCTCAAAACTGTGTTCTTTTTGGAGAAGATATTTACGAGATTGTCTCTTTTAAGACAAATCTGTCTCACTTTGAAAAAGCACGAATAGATGAGATTTTATCAAGTCTGAATCTGGAACACTTAATTCCTACCGTCTCAAATAGAAAAACTTCGATTCGACTAGATGGAACTGATATATCCGGAGGAGAGCGACAACGAATTGCTTTTGCCAGATCAATATTTACCCACAATCAACTCTTTATACTTGATGAACCAACTAGCTGGTTAGACCCTCAAAATAAACGGATTGTAATCAACCTTATCAAGGAAATGAGCCGAAGTGGAATTGTAGTTTTAGTCACACACGATAAGGATGTGCTCAAAATAGCAAATAAGGTTCTTCAACTCCATAAAGAAGAATTCTTTTTTAGAGCACAGGAGGCTGTTGATGAAATTTAGCGACGCCAGCTATCAATCCAAAGCCAACCGTTACGTAATTCTATCGGATGTTCTTGATGTGAGAAACACAAAGGCCATCATTAATCGGGAAATATCTTTACAAGCAAATTTAAGTAACGAAAAATTTGAGACGTCAATCCAAAATCAGGGTTCAGCGTCTTTTCAAGTGATGAATAATCTAGTAAAAAATCTGTTGAGTATTTCTGTTATTCCAAAGTTAAGCGGGAATGGTCTAGAACTAGGGGCAGGTAGTGCTCTTTTTTCAATCGCATTACTTTCCAACGATGAGGCGGGAGAGATACAGCAGATTATCGCGGTTGAAGCAGCCAAGGAATACGCAGAAGCAATGATTAACAGAGCTTCATCAGAATACTTGGGAGACAAAGCATGTCGAGTAGCACCTGCCTTAGGGATTTTTGAGCAATTAAATTTAGACGACGAATGTTTAGATTTTGTTATTCAGTTTGAGGCTCTTCATCATGCGAATGACCCATTCATCCCACCGCAGGAATCCTTCAGATTACTTAAGCCAGGTGGATTATTCATCTCAGTCGACCGATCATGGCCGAATGGAACTTCGGAGAAAATAAGACAGCAATTACTGGATCACTTATATGAAACTGTTTGGCTTGAAAAGAAAGGGTTTCCTGCAGACAAACCTTTTTCACGTCGGGACAATGGCGAACACGAGTATACAGATTCAGAATGGCGTACCTTTTTTGAGTCCGCAGGTTTTGAAACACTTACAGTCCAACCTATCTCCCCTTTCCCAGATATTAAAACAGTTCTTAAGCGATTTATAGGTATCCTCAGGATTGAAAAATTGTTTAAGGTCAAAATCTCAGCTCGAAGTGGTTTGATTCGCGCACTTCTGTCAAGAGTAATGAAAAATAAGGTACTTTTTAGAGGGGGCCAAATAATCACAACTCACCCTCGTCCACTCGTAGTATTCATATTCCGTAAGCCTCAAATACTTGATTTTTAGGCTTCGCAATTACACCGTCTTGCTATTTGGAATTTGGCATACAAATTTGCCTCGAATCTACGAAAAAGTGAAGATAATCGAAACGGCTTCAACACGATTTCAGAATATTGGAACCATGGATCTTGGATATTAGGATTATCTCTAAGTGTTAAATATGAAATCTTTGTGCCAGCATGAGCTAGGAAGAAACCATAAGATAAAGCTGATTGAGATTTATGCATCAATTCCTGCTCGGAGTAAACCTTAGAAAGGATTCTCTCCAGAGCATTGCGGTTTGGAGCGATTTCTAAAATATTCATTTCTTGATGAAACGCCAGTCCACACAAAACAGAAGGTTTGTTCATAAATGCTGCTTCCACACCTATTGTGGAACCTGCAGTAACGACATAATCGGATTCTCTAATTAGCGAGTACGAATTAGTGGGGTCATTAGACATTAAGAAAATCACAGAATCTGACTCGAATTTTCTAGCTATGGACCGCCATTTAAACTGTTCTCTAACTGATTTGTTGAGCAAATTGGGATGTAATCGTACGACGAGAACATAACCAGCTCTTGAGTTACATACATTAATCAAAGTTTCAATTACGTCAAACTGAGTTTCCCATTCTGCTGAGGCCAAATCCGTTGCAAATAACTCATCCTCCGACGAGTGAAAAAATGAGACCACGACGCGAGCTTCTAACGGCCTCTTAAAATTTACATTTTGTGAAGCCGTGAAATCTTGCGTGAGAGCTAATTGGCGTTCTAAAAACCAATTCTTCCCCAGAGATTTAAGAAGGGCAGGACCATCCTCTAGGGTACTCGGGTATTCCAACATGGTATTACTTCTATGTTTTATTGAATGAACTGGATAATCGAATACAAAATAGCGATCGCTCCATTGCGAAGTAAATCGTTCTATAAACTGTACTCTCTTTTCCTTTTCAGCGGCAATTAACCAAGCAGTTCTTTCCAATAGAAATCTCCCATTAAAAATAACAACAATATCGGGATTATTGGTGTCAATAATCTCACTAAAAGGAAGTCTGGATGCTTGATATTTTCGATAAAGCAACTGCTTCAGATTGCGAGTATGTTTATTGCAAGGTTTACTATCGCGCAGGATTGTAACTATTTCTTCTTTCAACATTTTTTTGACATCATCATTAGCCTCGGCATTGAGTGGTCTTCGGCCAAAAAAATTACCAATTAACCTATTTTCGAAAGTGAACAATTCATAATTTTTGAGATAACTAGCAAGACGAGAAGACTTATTTTTGAAATATAAGAAATTGGTAACTGTAGTAATTGGTAACGACCAAGATGCTAAATCCAAGTATGACAAATTCACAAGATGAACTGAATGACCTTCTTCAAGGAGTCTCACAGAATAATCCACTAAAGCTGCTTGCTGCCAGTGATTATTTCCCAGAGAAAATACCAGATGCTTCATTTCCTGTGATATCCGTTCAATTTTCGTTTTAAAAGGTTTTGTATTTTATGTGAAGTATGTGAAATTTTTGAACGAGAAAGAGTCTTATTCCTGAATTCAGTTACATCCCAGGCCCCCCAACTAGTTTCAATTAGCTGGGCATCGATTATCTCATTCCCTGCGGTTTCCAACCAGAAACCTCGAATGCAAGCCGCTTCTCTCCGTCTAAGAATTTCTTCTCTGGACAATGGCAATAGATTGAACCATTTAGTTAGCCCAACAAAATCAGTAACTGCATCAAGGGCGCCAAGCCTTCCAAACGGTGTTTCTCCCACTACAACGGAAGGAATTTCCCAAAAACTAGCTTCAAGCCCAATAGTGCTACCAAAAGTTACAACACCACTTGAAGCCAACATAAGCTCGTACGAGCTTTGGGGACTAAATTGGTTAAACAGGATTATATTTGGATGTTCAGCGATAGTTTTCCATCTATTTTGTTCTGCAGCTGACTTTCTTTTTAAATTTGGATGTATCCGAACAACAAATTTGAACCGAGTAGAGAGGTGTAAATAATTTGCGATTTCCAGAATAGTTGTAATTTGATCAAGAGGCTTCCCGTTTTCTCTAAAACCGACAAACTCATCGTCAGAATTGGTGAAAAATGCAATATAAGGCTGCTTTATAACTGAGTTCGTTGGACTATGTAAATGAAAATCATTTCTTGTTGAGCGAAGATCAAAAAAATATTTTGAACCAATTTCACATTTTTCCTGCTTTGACAAGGGTGATTCATCCCAGTGGCTGATCATCATATTTTGATTTATCTGATGACTATGAAAACCTTCATTGATGCGAAAATGATAACGATTTCGAATCGTTTCAAAAAGGACTGTTCTTTGATTTAAGGCTTTACATGCATCCCAAACTGCTCGCTCATGCAAAAACCTACCATTATAAATTACCACGTAAGCAAAATCATTATTCGTAATTATCGAGAAGGCCGAAAAGTATATTTCCAAATAAGAAATTAGTAATTTTTCGAGAAGCTTCATGTGTTTACATACTAAATCAATCATCTCGTTAGTTTCAAAAGCGAGCGCATTGCTTATAGCCGGACCAGGCATGATATTATTGAATTCAATCTCAAAAAGTGAATCTAAATCTTTGCATTCTCTTAATTGTAAAATTAACTCTCTCTTTGCCTGTATGAAATCTTCAGTGCGCAACCGTTTGCGAGACTCAATAAATGTATTTTGAAAATTACTCAACTCTAAGATATTTTTTAGGCTTTTTGGAATTGGTGATGAGACGAAACTGTCCAAATGTTTGGACATAATTGATGGGTACATAGTTTGACTTCCCCACCAGTAGTAATTCAAATTTTGGAGGTTTTTGCTTATTTGCTCCGTGACCTTAATAGAGGAAATTAAATGCAAGTTACTAGACGCAAATTGAAAACATGCGATAGTTTCAGTCATGTGAGTTTAAAGACTTACATGTGCAAAAGATGCAGACATCTGTTCACCCACATTAATCAAAAGTTTCTTGCCAATGAATTTATCCCATTCTTGTGGACTCAGACCATTCATCGGAGACCGGATTTCCAACATTTCTTCTTCCAAAACAGTTCCAGCGTCTAAAGCTCGAGAATAGACAATACTTTTCCCCATCTTATAAAGACCCTTTTTTTCTGATTCGTGGGCTCTTTTTTCCCCCGTTCCCAAAGCTCTAAGCGTCAGGTTCATGTCTCTAACCATTTTCTCCATCCCCCCTGGCTCTAGAGAAAAAGCATGGTCGGTTCCCTGCATGGATCGATCTATTGTAAAATGTTTTTCAACAATCCTTGCACCTAGTGCAGTGGCGACTACGGGAAACGCAATGCCTCTGTCATGGGAAGAGAGACCTACAACCGTTGAAGGAAAACGCTCTCTGAAAGTGGTGATGACGCGTAAATCCATATCTTCTGGTTCAGCGGGATAAGCAGCTGTGCACTGAAGAAGACCTACTTTACTTGGGTTCACATTCTTCATAGCAAGTTCTACGTCTGACATATGAGCACCGCCAGTACTGATGATTAGTGGCACTCCTGATTTGCTGGCATACCGAAGTAAGGGTAGTGACTTTAAATCCCCCGAGGCGATTTTTATTAATGGGACCCCTAGATTAAGTAGAAAATCAACACTTCTAAAATCAAATGCTGTTGCAAAAAAGATTAAGCCTAGACTCTCAGCATACTTTTTTAAATGAAAGTATTGTTCGAAATTGAACTCTAGATACTCTCGGTGGAGACCGTATGTTGGACCAAATGAAGCAGGACCGTTGTAAGGGGAATCAAAAAAATCTTTTGTGAATAGACTTCTATTGTCTCGCTTTTGCAACTTAACAGCGGTCGCCCCAGATTTTGCTGCCGCTAGAAACATCTGTTCACAAATATCAATGCTGCCCTGATGATTGTGACCAATTTCAGCTATCGTAAAAACATCCGAATCATCAGAAATTTCCAGACCGGCTACTGCAAGCTTACGATTCATGATCCCTCCTCAAGGTAGGATAATGATACACACAATTGAAAAATCAATAAGTTGGTGTCAGCCTAGTTAGGGTGTTTGAGATCAATCTATATCACAAACGAGGCCAAGAAGCCGGTTTGGACATTAAGGGCTAGAGACGGACTGATTCACCTGCTGCGCTGAATAGTTCCAACTTCTTTTTATAGATGCTTTACGTTTTGGTAAAAAGGATGAAAAGAAATATTGGGCTGTAAGAGATAGCAAATTGGATAGATGACGAGTTACTTTAAAATTGGACTCGATTCGAGTACTTTAGTATTAAAATATAAAACATTTAAAAAGGTGTATTGTGCTCATATGCTAAAGATTTGGAATTTAGAATCTGAAATAGAATATGCAGAGAAAATTAGACACAAGTACTCGGCTATGGCGGGTTCAGAACAAATTGCATCTCGGATTTCAATACTTACGGTGCTTTTTTTGCTGCGAGAAAAAGCGCCTAGATACGTACTAGAGCTGGGAGCAGGCATCGGAACACTCACTCAAGTTTTCTTGGAGAAAAATCGAGGAGAGCTAGAGACAGTAGAGACAAATAATTGGTGTATTAGTCAATTGCAACAAAACACAAAAGATTTGCGTAGTTATCTTCTTACGACGGACTATTCAGCCATAAAATCAGGTTCCCGAGCAGAACTTATATGCATTGATGTCAATAATGGTATATTTAATGTAGAAAAGTTATTGGCAATTTCAAAAAACGCTAAAATTATTTTTATAGAGGGTCATCATCTCGCGCACAGAATAAACATATCTCGACAAATCCGTAAAAATGCCAAGATCCAAAGTCTTTCTGATGTTCGAATGATTAGAGGAGAGAAAGGATGTGCCTACTTTGAGATTTATGATGACTCATCAAAGCTCAAATGGAAATCAACAGCTTCATTTATTTTCACCTTTGTTCCTCTATTATTGTCATTTACAGTTGTTAAGACAAGAAAAATAGTTGGAAATTTCCTGAATTTTCTTGAAGTAATCCCCGGTGTAACCACAATAAGAAGTTTGTGGAAGGGGAAGATTCCCTGGAATTTCTAATCGTTTTTTGGTTTAGAAATCTGATTTGGTTCCTGAAAATAAGGCTTTTTCCGAAACATACTCCCTCTAGTTATGGCGTCTGGGACATTACAGGTACCATGCTGCAGTGACAATAAAGTATTGTTTTGATTTAGATGGAACTCTTTGTACAAATACAGAGGGTGATTACGAAGAAGCCTTGCCTTTTTCGGAGCGGATTCAGTTAGTCAATAAACTTTTTGATGAGGGAAACGAAATTACAATATTCACAGCACGTGGGTCAGAAACTGGAATAGATTGGCAAGAATTAACACACAGACAGCTGAAATTCTGGGGACTGAAATATAACAGACTTATTCTGGGGAAACCGTTTGCACATAAATACATTGATGACCGGGGCATGTCAGACATAGATTTTTTTCGAGACTAAGGGCAAATATGACATTAATACAAGGTTTTCAAGCAAACTACTTTGACTTTCCTCATGATTTCGATGACCAAAATAATCTTATACAAGATTGCCTACAAGATTTGCAAAATTCTATTCCTACCCAATTGTCTATAGACGTTTATGGTTCATATCCATCAACGAGTGTCATTGGGCGATCAATGAAGTATTTCAAATCTAAGGTCTCGGATAGTGGAATGAATGATTGGCTCAGTATTCATAACGGGTTTCGTCAACCAATAAGCAAGCAAGCAAAGAACTTGTGGTGGGCTTTTGAAAACCGACGTCCCCCCTCTGGAATTTTTGATGGGACCATTAGCTTTGACTTGGACAGCTATGATGATTCAAATTTCTACCTACCGCTTATTTATCAGTACTTAGACATTTCAGACAAAGGTGGGGATTATGTAAGACACAAAATGACAGTTCTAGAATGTATGGAACCCAGGAAGATTGCAGTTGAACAAATTGAGAAAAGACAAGGATTTGTTTCCGTGTTTATGAATAACCCGCACCCAATGCGAATTAGAGCCATTGGAAAATTAAATGAAATTGGGTCTGTCTCTATTTTCGGCAGGTATAACGGAAGGTACGTCCAAAATAAAATTGGCACCGCAAAAAATTTCCAATTCAATTTATGTTTTGAAAATGATTTGTATCCGGGGTACGTCACAGAAAAAGTTTTGGAGGCTTGGCTTTCGGAATCAATTCCGCTCTACTGGGGGGATGATGTGGATGGCATTCTTAATCCTGCAGCCATAGTGAATCTTCGCGATTTTTCAAATATGAATTCATTCCTTGACTATGTTGAACATTTGCAACAATCACCAGAAATGATGGCAAGAATGATTGCACAACCACTATTTTCAAAAAACTGTGATTATTTAGCACTTAAAAGCTTTATATTGCGTGCAATCTCTGAATAATTTCTTTATAAATATCTTCAACGTTCGCCGAAGCTTCACTGTAGTCAATTCTTTGGTATCTTCCTCCGGCCATAAGAGTTTGCCACTCATAACATCTATTGAAAAATGATGAATCCATTAATTCAATAACATTAGGTTTATGTGCCCATAATGCACTTGTCAATCCCGCCCCATGGGGACCAATTATTGTTTTAGCTGAAGAGAGTTGGTCACGTTGAAGTTCAAAATTTAACTCCTCAAGATACAGAACTTGAAATCCCAATTTCTCAAGCTTAACTTGCAGAGTGTTCTCAAACGATGGGGATCGCCTAGAGGATGCTCTAGAAATATAGTAATTGTCCTTAGGAAGAGTGTTATCGCATGTTTTCAATTTGTTTTGAAGAGATGAGATTTGCCAAGTATTTATATAACCTAAATCTTGTCCATGTGTCATAAAAGTTAAGTTTCGCACCGAAATATATTTCGGAACTGGGATAATTTTGCAACCAAGCCCAACTAGTATTTCTGAAAAATATCTTGGACTTTCTGCATATTGAACAATCGTATTTTTCTCCGATAGAGTAATTGCCCTAGGTAAGTCTTCGGTTAACATGTGATAATAACCATGTGAACCTAACCCAAGCGCTACATCTGTAAATTCAGTCAATTTCGCCATCTTTTCTAAACGAAAATATTGAGTTACGTGCGAAGCTGGCCAGTCACTGGACTCTTTTAGGAACATCAGATTCCCTGAATTTGTAATTGCGTAAATGAGGTTGAATTCGGTGTCAACTATCGCGTGGCTCAACACCACTATTTCAGCCGCGTTGAAAGTATGTCGAAATATGCCATCAGGAGTGTCAAATGAATATTCATGAGACGCACTTACTAATTCTCGAGAAAGAATTCTCGTTTTGAAGCTTTGGGGAAGCAAATAATTTAGTTCGGTTGATTGCCTCGAACCAAGTCTGAGAATTTTAAGTAAATTTCTCACATAGAGATTTCGAAATGCTTGTCTCTTTCGTCCCCTAGCATGACGTATTCGCGAAAAAAATTTATTCATTTAAATAACAGTTTCTTGATCATATTCTTCATAAGTGAAAGCCCATTACAACGGAAAACAACTTTTGCAAGCAACCGATCTAATGATGGTATGTAAGATTCAATCGTGCTCAGATTCAATGACTTCACAGAATAATCTAAGGGAACCCATTCTGGAGGATCCTGAGAAGTGTGAGTTGCATGCTCATTAAATCCTCCATTAACAACTAGATTGCCACCCAGATGCAGGTTCAAGCGATTATGTCTCCAGGAACTCGCGGTTAGAGAGTAATCCCAAGTGTCTAATCTGCCTTTTTCCACCTCAGAAAACCTCTTTCCAAAGTTATTCTTAAAATAACTCACTTCAATATTCCAACCTTTTGACCACAACATATTGGTAGGAAAATTCAAGACACTTTTCGAATCCCTAATTTGCAAATCGTAGAGCTTCCAATTCTCAGCCCAAGTACCCCACCCCCAAATCATGGGAAAAATTGATGATCTAGGAGCAGTAAAGATGTCGCCCAAATAATTGCCACCAGAAACTGTCATAAATCTACTCAACGCAGGTTCTTGAAGAACCTTAGCCATTTGAGTAAAGAACTCGGGATGCGGGAGGCAATCATCCTCAAGAATGGCTCCGAAAGGATTTAGCGAAAAGAACCAGTCCAGGTTTTCTTTCATCGCAATTTTACATCCTCGATTTACTTCTCTTCTAAGAAATCTAGATTTATGATGTTTTGGGAAATAAAGGTTCACTAATTTCCAGCATTCTTCAACCCTTAATTTGTCTTGATTTGACCTAGGTCCATCTGCAGCAAAAAACAAGTCAATACCTTCAATAGTTTGTAGTACCCTAAGTAAATTCTCTAGAGTAGAGGGACGATTAAAGAAGGTTACAAGGACGGGCAAATCCATATGAGGAAGAATACAACCTTTTTCAGCTAAGGAGATAAATTGAAAATTTTGATGGCTCACGACCCTTACGCTCAAGTACAACAGGGGTCAGTCGGTGGGGAAGACAATATTGCTGAGTTGCAAATTGCATCAATGAGAGAACTTGGCCACGAAGTCTTAGACGCGCGAAAGTTGGATAAGGGGTTTGAGCGAAAGAAAAACCAAATCCAAGCCCAACTATTTGGAGCAGGTGGCGAACTAATTGAAGTTGTTCAGAAATTCAAGCCCGATGTTGTCCACACTCAGAATTTGAATCAAAGATCAGGATATGCTTGGATGAAGACAATTAAAGTTCCAATTGTTTCAAGCATTCACAATTTTAGGCTCTTTTGTCCAGCTTCTATTGCTTGGAAATCAGGAGCAGTTTGTTTTAAATGTAGAGATGGTTCTGCCTTCAACGCAATTTTGCATCAATGTGCAGGTGTAATTGGAGCTGTAAATTCAACTCGACACTTAGTTTTTCAGAGAAGCGAACCTCAAATCCAATACCCAACACTATTTCTTTTGGCATCTGAAAAAATGCGAAAAGTATTCGAGCCAATTATCCCTTCAGAAAAAATTAGAATTCTTAGAAATCCAAGTACTCCTAGTAAATCTTTTTTATCTGATCAAACAAAAAAGGAAATCCGAGATGGATGGATATTTTCAGGTCGCCTATCCCCTGAAAAAGGTATTCTGAATTTGATTTCAATCTGGCCTGAAGAAGAAAAACTTGATATCGCAGGGAACGGGCCATTATTAAAGGAAATTGAAAAAATTGTCTTGAAAAAGCCAAACATTAGACTTATCGGAACGTACCCTCCCGGGGATCATTCAATTTTTGCATCGTATGAGGGATTAATATTTCCAAGTACATGGATAGAAGGATCACCGTTAGTGGTAATGGAATCATTAGGAACCGGAACCCCGGTTATTTGCGGTGACGTGTCAGCAGCTGCGGAGCAAGTCTCGTTGACACAGGGAGGGGTGGTAATATCAGGTGATTTTACCAAAAATAAACTTGTGGCCGCAATTGGAGAAATTAGGAATAAATTTGATCAATTTAGCCATAATGCCATAAATTCGAATCGAGATTTATCATCAGTGGATGTATGGAAAATTTCTTTCGAAAGCTACCTTCGCGAAGCTGTAATGCTTTTTAAGTAAATCCTTATGTTTTTTATTAACCACCAAGCGAATGCGTCAATAGGTTTGAAGTGGAAAAAATAACCAAAGTGAGCTCTTGAGATTTTTTGGAAATCTGTCGTGATTTCAAGTGCCGATCGTGTGCTTAAACCTCCCCGATAAAACGTTGTAAAACACTGATCACCAACGACTGGGTGTGAAATTTGAGAGAGACTTAAAGCTGCTGCTTGGTCTGCTGCAATTCCGAACTTGGGATCAAATCCACCAATCATTCTAAGTACGTTTACTCTGTAAATAGTCGAGGGATGTGGTACGTACTTTGCGCCAATGCGATGGAGAAGTTGATTGTAAGGCCTAAAACGGTATAATTTAGCCCTCTCTGAAGTTTGATCCTTTACTAGTACAGATGAATATCCCCAGTCTGAATTTCCAACCTTGTTGAGGAAATCGAGAAATCCTGAGTCACAATTGAATTCATCTCCGCCATTAAGAAATATACAGAAATCAGTTCTTGCTTCTCGAAGGCCCCGATTCATAGCAGGATATATCCCGTTAGGTTCTACTTGAACAATGATTAATTGTAGAGAGGAGAATAGATTTTTAAGATTCTTGATTTCATTTTTACTGTATTCACTCAAGACAAGAATAATCTCAATACGGCTACTTCTAACACTCGATAAACTATTTAAGGTTCGAGTCAATCCGGAAATGTCACCTCGGCTACAAGTAATGAAACTGACTCTAGATTCTAGATTTAAAGTACTCAATTGTTGAATCCAAACCTTGCTCTAATTGGATTTTTGGTTCCCAGCCAAGATATCGAAAGGCCCTTGCAATATCAGGCTTTCTTTGCTTTGGATCATCCTTGGGTAGTTCGCTAAACTTCAATTTTGACGAAGAATTTGTCTTTTCAATAATTTTTGTCGCGAGTTCCAACATGGTGAACTCATAGGGATTTCCCAGGTTAATAGGGTTAGCTACCGAATCATCAGACTCCATCAAAGCGATTAAACCACGAACCAAATCTGTTACAAAACAAAAGGATCTCGTTTGAGTTCCATCTCCGTAAATAGTCAAGTCCTGATTAGTTAACGCTTGGACTATAAAATTACTGACAACTCTTCCGTCTTCTGGACTCATATTAGGCCCATAAGTATTAAATATTCGAGCAACTTTTACTTTAGTTCCGTACTGACGCTTGTAATCAAAGAACAAGGTTTCAGAAGCTCTTTTCCCTTCGTCGTAGCAAGCCCTAATCCCGATCGGATTTACATGACCCCAGTAATCTTCGGTCTGTGGTGAAATTTCTGGGTCACCATAAACTTCGCTAGTCGAACTCAACAAAATTGGAATTTGCAACCTAGTTGCGAGGTCTAACATGTTTATGGAGCCTAAAATTCCAGTTTTTATGGTTTGAACGGGGAATTTTTGGTAATGGACAGGCGATGCCGGACACGCTAAGTGATAGATGGCATCTACTTCAACCGAAAGGGGCACAGTTACATCATGCCGAATTATTTCAAACCTACGACTTTCGTGAAGTTTTTCGATATTTTTCTTGTCTCCAGTAAAAAAATTATCCGCGACAATAACATCATGACCTTGCTCCAACAATTTCTCAGATAAATGAGAACCAATAAACCCCCCTCCGCCTGTGATTAAAATTCTCATTAAATCTATCTCCTTTGATTAGCAATCCTCCAACCTACATTATTTAGCAGTCCTCATGTTAAGCCCACTTTTCTGATTCGGTGAAATGTCCGTTTTGTCCCCTTCCCACTACAAACTAGACTGGGATTCGTAGTAGGGGATAGAGGCAGCGACGGCTGGTTCTGTAAGACCAAAACCGGTTAATTTTAATTAAGGATAAATAAAGTGGCACTTAGCGTATGGACAGTTG
>JACCED011854933.1_pt1 | contig 19391 bp, 17 predicted proteins | sample 7455021 | NCBI WGS metagenome assembly JACCED01 (sample SAMN15323456, study PRJNA562643) | freshwater metagenome | isolation source: river surface water | place: USA:Blue River Watershed | collected 2017-08-19 | reverse complement strand
ATCCCGCCGGGCGAGACCGACCCACTCAATGACGCGCAGGAGATCCGCGAACGCTTTGAGCACGCCCTGGCCGCCGTCATCGACGCCGGCGCCTGCCCCCACCTGCCCAGCACGGTGGTAGACCTTACGCCGATGGCGAGCGGCGGGGCGGCGGTGGTGATGCGGGAGGGTGCGGGGGACCTTGGTCTGCTCGGTCTTTGAAGACCTTAGACCAGGGTGAAAACCTCAGACCAGGGCTCCACCGCAGCCCTGCCCAGCCAAAGCGCCGAGAGGCTGGCTGTCATCCCGGCGCAATGATTCGCGTAACCTTTGTCACAGACTGCCCCCGCCCCTCAAGGGCCAACCATAAAGGGGCGTCAGTGCATGGAGACGAAAAGAGAAATCAACACGCTGTTGCGGGCGGCCCTCTGGGAATGTGGGCCAGCGACTGTCACACGATCACTAGACGGCAGCCCGTTATTGCGCCGGGTCACCGAGCAGGTCGAAGAGGACGCCCGGGCCTTTGCGGGTAAAGATCCTGCCTGCCACCTGCCCGACATGCAGGTCGACCTCGGTCGCTATCACCCGCAGCCATGAATACCCGCCGCCAGCCGCGCACGCGGATCTCATCGGGTACGGCCTTGCTCGCGCTCGGACAGGCTCTCAACCTCACGGTCGCCGTCATGATGGTGACCGTCGCAGCCTTGGCTGGTGGGCAGTTGGCCCCCGACGCCGCTTGGGCGACAGTGCCCTATGGGGTGCAGTTTGCCACCGTCCTCGCCTGCACCTACCCGGTGTCGGCGCTGATGCGAAAGTGGGGCCGCCGGCCGGTTTTTCTCGGCTCAGCGATGCTGCTCATGCTGGCCGGGTGCGCCGGCATGCTGGCTTTGCAGGAGCGAGCCTTTGCGGGGCTGGTGCTCGCCCACGCGCTGGTCGGAGCCTACGTGGCCTGTGCGAACTTCTTCCGGTTCGCCGCGGTCGATGGCCTACAAGAGCCGGCACGTGCACAGGCGCTGTCCTGGGTAGTCGCAGGGGGCGTGCTGGCGGCGCTGGCTGGACCACTGATGGCCAACACACTTTGGCAAGTCCCAGGGTTCACAGAGTTCGCCTGGGTGTACGGCGGGCTGATGGGTTTAGGTCTCGCTCAGCTGATTTTGATGATGGTTTGGCAACCCTCTGGTCGGTCCCTTGAAGCTGCGACCACGGTGCAAGCCGCGCTGGTAGTTGCCGGTCCCGGCCCAACGATCTCGGATGACAGCCGCAGGGACGGACTGCGCCTCGCACTGGCTATCACGACCGCCGCGGGAGGCTATCTGGTCATGAACCTTCTGATGGTCCAGACCTCCCTCGTATTGCAGGACCTGTGCAGCTTCGAGATGTCGGCGCGAGCCATCCAGTTGCATGTCTTGGCCATGTTCGCCCCCTCCTTCGTGACCGGGTGGCTCATCGGCAGGTGGGGCCTGAGGGTCGTGATCAGTGCCGGACTGCTTCTTTTGGCGCTTGCCGCCGCCTTCGGCGTGCTCCTTTCGCCAAGCTATGACGCGGCGCTTGGCGGGCTGTTCTTTCTGGGCTTGGGCTGGAATCTGAGTTATGTGGGCGGCAGCGCGCTACTCGCACAAGCAGCGCCGGAACGGGAACGACACCGGTGGCAAGGCATTCACGAGACCGTCACCGCTGCTGCTGCCACAGCAGGCGCCTTCCTGCCCGCGCCACTTCTGGCGCATGCCGGATGGTCGGGGACGAATGGCCTTGCCCTTGGGCTGTGCATCGCTGGCCTGCTGGCGTGCCAACGCATCCTGCTGCCCACGGGGCGCTACCGGGGGCAGCATGCCTGAGGCACACCGGCCGAGTACCCAGAGGCCCAGCGGGTGCCTGCGGGAACCGCGGCAGTGCTTATGGCCTACGACCACGGAGGCTGGTACACCCCCTGATTGCCCTGGCGTCCCACTCGAACGCCGACCGGCCGTCTGAGACAATCCCAGCCGTGGATGCCAACGCCCTGATCCAGACCGTCGCGGTCTACGCCCTGCCTGTCCTGTTCGCGATCACGCTGCACGAGGCGGCGCACGGGTATGCGGCGCGCCGCTTCGGCGACATGACCGCGACCGTCATGGGCCGGGTGACCTTGAACCCGCTGGCGCACATCGACCTCATGGGCACGGTGCTGATGCCGCTGCTGCTGTACTTCGCCACCGCCGGCAACTTTCTCTTCGGCTACGCCAAACCGGTGCCGGTGGACTTTGGCCGGCTGCGCCGCCCCAAGCGCGACATGATCTGGGTGGCGCTGGCCGGCCCGGCTGCCAACTTCATCCAGGCCATCGTCTGGGGCGTGGCCTTGGTCGTTCTGGCCGGTATCGGCGTGCAAGAGCGCTTCTTCATCGAACTGTGCAAGGCGGGCGTGCGGGTCAACCTGGTCATGTGGGCCTTCAATCTCTTCCCACTCCCGCCCCTGGATGGCGGCCGCATCCTGGTGGGGCTGCTGCCGATGCCGGCTGCCCGGGTTCTGGCCCGCATCGAGCCCTGGGGCTTTTTCATCGTCCTGGGTCTGGTGATCGCCGGCGTGGTCGGCACCCTCTGGCTGAACCCCCTCATGACCTTGGGCTACGAGGCCTTGGGCCTGCTGCTGTCGCCGCTGGACCATTTTTTCCGCTGATACTTACTGATTAATCTCACAGCGCGAGTCGCTTCGCGACCCCAGGCTCAAGACTTCAGCACCATCGAACCGATTTTTTGCCCCTCACGGACAACCCGCCCGCCATGACCCGCCCCGCCTCCAACGCCGTGCGCTACCTCACCGGCATCACCACCACCGGCACCCCCCACCTGGGCAACTACGTGGGCGCTATCCGGCCTGCGGTCCAGGCCAGCCGCACCCCCGGCACCCAGAACTTCTACTTCCTGGCCGATTACCACGCGCTCATCAAGTGCGACGACCCGGCCCGCATCCAGCGCTCCACGCTGGAAATTGCCGCCTGCTGGCTGGCCGCCGGCCTGGACCCGGAGCAGGTCTACTTCTACCGCCAGTCCGACATACCCGAGATTCCGGAGCTGACCTGGTTCCTCACCTGCGTCTGCGGCAAGGGGCTCCTCAACCGCGCACATGCCTACAAAGCCTCGGTCGACAAGAACCAGGCCGCCGGCGCCGATCCGGACACCGACGTGACTGCAGGCCTCTTCATGTATCCGGTCCTGATGGCGGCAGACATCATCATGTTCAACGCGCACAAGGTGCCGGTCGGGCGCGACCAGATCCAGCACATCGAGATGGCGCGCGACATGGCCGCCAGCTTCAACCACCTCTACGGCCCGCATTTCACGCTGCCCGAGGCTGCGGTGGATGAATCGGTGGCCACCTTGCCGGGCCTCGACGGCCGCAAGATGTCCAAAAGCTACGACAACACCATCGGTTTGTTCACGCCGGCGGCCCAAATCCGCAAGCAGATCGCCGGCATCGTGACCGACTCCCGCGCGCCGGGTGAGCCCAAGGACACCGAAGGGTCGGCCTTATTCCAGATCTACCGGGCTTTCGCCACCCCCGAGGAGACCGAGAGCCTGCGCCGCGCCTACGCCGAAGGCATTGCCTGGGGCGACGCCAAGCAACTGCTTTTCGAACGCATCGACCGCGAAATCGCGCCCATGCGCCAGCGCTACCAGTCCTTGGTGGAGAACCCGGCTGAGCTCGAGCGCATCCTGCGGCGTGGCGCCGAGCGGGCCCGGGCGATCGCCACCCCGTTCATGTCCGAGCTGCGCCAGGCAGTCGGCCTGCGCGATCTGGCCAGCCAACCCACCGCAAAAAGCGCCAAAAGTGCCGAAAAGGCCGCCCTACCCGCCTTCAAGCAATACCGGGAGGCAGACGGGCTGCACTACTTCAAACTGGTCGAGCCGGGTGGACGGGTGTTGCTCCAAAGCCAGGGCTTTGCCTCGCCCCGGGAAGCCGGTCAGGCGGTGGCGGCCCTGCGCGCCCAAGGCGCAGCCAGCCTGAGCGCCCTGGAAGGCCGGGTAGAACGACCCCAGGAAGTCTCCGAGAACGAACTAGGGAATGCCCTGTCCCGGCTGATGCAGGTGGATTAAGGCAGCTCTGCTATAAAGTCGGCTAAAGGTAACCAATTATTAGGTCAGAGAGCACCATGCAGGCCCCCAAAACCACCCCCCCGATGAATCTCTACGTCATTGACGACCATCCGCTGATGCGCGAAGCCGTGGTCATGCTCATGCGTCGCCTGCGTCCGGGCGCCAATGTCGTCGAGCTTGAGCGGATGGGTGGCTTGGACGCAGCAGTCCGCCAGCATGGCGCGCCCGATCTCATCTGCCTCGACCTGAAGCTGCCCGACACCACCGGTACCTCGGGCGTTCACGAGATCAAGAACCTTTTCCCGAATACCCCCCTGGCGGTGCTGTCCGCATCTCCTGCGGCCGACTGTGAAGAGCTGTGCGTGGATGCCGGCGCCGACATTTATGTCGAGAAGTCCGCTGGAGCGGGCGAGATTGGCAATGCCCTGCGCGCGCTGCTGGCGGCCGACGGCCAGTTCGAGGAGCTTGCGCCCACCGATAACAAGTTGTCCAAGCGGCAAAAGCAGCTCATCGTCATGCTCGACCGGGGCCTGTCCAACCGCGAAATCGCCGACGAGTTGGGCATCTCCGAGCACACGGTGAAAGTGCACCTGTGGCGCCTGTTCCGCCGCCTGGGCGTGAAGAGCCGTACCCAGACCATTCACTACGCGCGCGTGCACGGCCTTCTGGGCAGCTGAGCGCGGCATTTCCGCTCTGAGAAACCGGCCCGAGTGGCCGGTTTTTTTACGCCTGTGCGCAGGTCAATGCATGAGGCGCGATACACGAAAGCCGATGCATCAGGACCCAGCCAATCGCAGGGATGGATCACCTCATGAGCGACTCACCATGGATCTCTTTTTGAGCGGCGTGATCGTGGATCACGTGATGAGCGACCTGATGACGGTTCGCGTTTTGAACATCTAGGACGTGGATCGCCTCTTGACCTACTGAATGCTGGCCGCACGCGCTGCCGCCAGCGCGGGGTCGGTCGGTGTGATGGCAAGACGAAACACGCTGCCTCGCCCCGGACGCGACGAGAGACTCACCTGATGACCCAGGATATGACACAGCCGGGAGACGATATAGAGCCCCAGACCGAAGCCATCCTCGGTGCCCTGGTGCAGGTGCACCTTATAGAACTCACGGAAGATTTCCTTCTGGTGCACCGGCGCGATGCCTACCCCGGTATCCCACACCTCCAGCACAGGACCCGTATCGCCCTCGCGCAGCGCCACCAGTACACCGCCCCGCTCGGTGTACTTGACCGCGTTGGACACCAGGTTGCCGGCGATCCGTCGCAACAGCAGCGGGTCAGAGCGCACGCTGGCGCCGGCCAGCGGCCCCGCGCGACGCACGCGAAGCGTCAGGCCCTTGGTCTGGGCCAAGGGCTGGTACTGCAGTTCCAGCTCGGACAAAAGCGCGTCCAGCGACAGGTCCTCGACATTCAGCCGGATGTGCCCCGAGTCCAAGCTCACCAGGTCGAACAGGGAATCGAACAGGGTGTTGACCGCCCGGGTTGACTGGACGATCTTGGGCGCAATATCACGCACCATCTCCGGCTCGGAGGCCAGCCAGTCGGCATAAAGCTGCAGGGCATGCACCGGCTGGCGAATGTCATGCGCGGCGCTGGCCAAAAAGCGATTCTTGATTTCCACCGCGTTCAGCGCGGCCTGCGTCTGGCGGGTCAGAGAGTTGATCAGTTGGGTATTGCGAAACTGCAATTCGAAATTGCGCCGGTGAGTCATGTGCTGGCGCCGGGCGGACTGCAGCAGCACCAGCCAGAACAGCAGCAGAAACAGCACCATCCAGTAGTCCACCATCGGCGCCCCCGGGTTCAGGTCCAGGCCCAGCCGCCACAGCACCGCGGCCAAAGCAGCACCGATCAGCGGGTGGACAAACAGGCGCGCGGTGGGCAGGTGCGAGGACAGCACCGTCACCGCCATCATGGCCATCACAGACAGGGTGAGCCAGGCACCGAACTGGTAGGCCTGCGGTGTGCCGTCAAAGAACAGGAGGGGCGCCAGGCCCCAGGTGAGACCCGTGGCTGGCCACAGCCACTGGTGACGCCGGTGAAAGGCCAGCAGTTCCGTTGTGTCGGCCGCCGACATCCTGCGCTCGAACCGCAGCAACACAGCAGACCGCAGCGCACTCAGGCCGACTGCGACTGCGCCCCAGGCCAGCAGGGTCGGGCCGCTGCCGCTGGTCGCCAACAACGCCAGATAGATAGGAATCACCAGCCAGGCAGCGAACTGCGACTGGTGAGCCGCGCGCATCAGCGTGCGGACCAGTTCGGCTTCGACCCACTCAGACTCGGTGGGTGCGGCGCGTGGGGTGGGCGGGGGCGACATGGGAGCGATCACCAGCACAAGGGCCGGTACGCCCGAGTCTAGCGAATGGATGGGCCACGCCGCGCGGCCGGTTCAATACGCAACTGCTGCCGGTACTTGGTCACGGTGCGACGCGCTACCCGAAGGCCCTGGGCCGTGAGGGCGCGGGCCAGGGCCACGTCGGACAGCGGCGTCTCGCGTGGCTCACTGGCGACCAGCGCACGGATCAGGCCGCGCACCGCGGTGGGCGAGCAATGCCCCCCGCTGTCAGTGGCCAGGCCCCGAGAAAAAAAGAAACGCAGCTCGAAAAGGCCACAGGGCGTGGCCATGTACTTCTGGTGCGTGACACGGGAGACTGTGGACTCGTGCACCCCGACCTCCTGCGCGATCTCGCGCAGGGCCAGGGGCCGCAGGGCCAGTGGGCCCAGAGCCAGGAATCGGTGCTGGCGCTGCAGGATCGCGCGGGCGACGGCCAGGATGGTGGCAAAGCGCTGCTCCACGTTGCGCAGGGTCCAGCGCGCCTCCTGCAAATGCCGTCCAAACACCACGCCGCCCTGCTCGCGGTGGCTGGCGTACCAGTCGGCATAGGTCTGCTGCAGACGCAACCGAGGCAAGGCCACCGGGTTGAGATGGGCCACCCATTGCGACTCCCGGCGTCGCACCACCACATCGGGAATGATCGTGGCAGCCAACACCCCGCCAATGCGGGAGCCTGGACGGGGGTCGAGTCGTCGGATGCGGTCACAGGCCGCTTGCACATGGCACAGCGTCTGCCCGAGGCGCCGCGACAAGCCAACCAGATCGCCCGCGGCCAAGGCGGGCAGGTGCTCACGCACGATGACCAGGGCCAGGGCACGCAGCTTGGGCGGCTCGCTGTCCAGACCGGTCGGCATCCACGGCGCACAGGCCAGGCCCGACGCGTCCCGACCCGGGTCGAGCTGCAGTGCGAGGCATTCGCCCAGGCTTCTCGCGCCCACACCCGCAGGCTCCAGGGCCTGCACCCGCGCCAGCGCCAATGACAGTTCATGCGCCTGCGGCGCCGGCCGCAGCCCGGGCAGGGCTGGGCCCAATTCGGCCAGGGGCATGCGCAGGTAACCGTCCTCGTCCAGGCATTCGACCAGGGCCAGCGCCAACAGGCGCTCGCGCTCTGGCAGTCTCAGCAGCCGCAACTGGCTAGCCAGGTGTTCTGCCAGGGTCACCAGGCAGGGCAGGCGGTTCTGGAGCGCGTCTCCCGGCGAGCCGCCCTCACCGCTCGCGCGGCCCTCGCCGGGCGATGCAAGCCAGATCTCGGCGTCTGCATCGGCTCCTGCAGCGCCCTCGCTGACTTCGCCGACTTCACTGAGGCCTGCATCTGATGCATCGGCGCTATTGCCTGCAGCGTCCTCGGTGTCCGTCCCAGCGCCAGAGTCGGCGCCCGGCCAGCCCTCCTCGGCCCATTCGAGAAAGGGGTTGTCGCAGACGGCCTGCCGAAGAAGCTGCACATAGTCAGGCGTCGGCAGCTGCAGCATGCGCACCGCCTGCTGCAGGCGCGGCGAAAGCGCCGTCTGGGCACAAGCGGCCTGGCGCAGGCCCGCAGCAAGCTGGAAGGAAGGAATCATCGGGGTCATACCTCGGTTGGGGCTGCTCCCGTGCGGCAACGACCGGCGCGAACAGGCCCCCGAGGGTCTGCCGCAAGCCCCGTGCCGCAAACGGCCTGTTGGCACATGGCGTGAGGTCTGAAACCCTCTGTCACACGGCACAGATGCGAGCGCGAGCATTGCGTCACGGCGGGGGCAGGTCTGACCCGGCCTCGATGAACGGACTTGCGGCAAGACTTGCCGCTTGCTCGGGTCGGCGGCGGTTACCAAAGGTTGCAGCCCGCACGCAACGGCCGGGGTTGCGGCTAGGGTGAGCGGCTTTGTCGCGGGACTCGCAGGCCATGACCCATGCACTGATCGTCGAAGACGACGCCGAAGCCGCCCGGATGGTCGCCGCGGTAGCGTCTGGCGAGGGCTTGAGCGCCGCCTGCGCGGGCTCGCTGCTGGACGCACGCCGGCAGTTGGCGCTCCAAGCGCCCGACCTGCTGCTGCTGGACTTGCAACTCCCCGACGGCAATGGGCTGAACCTGCTCGACGATCCCGAGCTGCTGGGGCGACCGGAAGTGGTGGTCATGAGCGCTAGCGCGCAGCTGCCCCCGGCGCTGCGCAACCGGGCTGAGGGTGCGCCGGTCCACCTGGTCAAGCCCTTCAGCCGGGCGCAGCTTCAGGCGGCGCTGGCACACCACAGGCAGGGGCCGCGCGACGCAGTACCGCCCGAGCGATTCGGGCTGCTGGTGGGTGCCAGCGCGCCGATGCAGGCGGTCTATCACGAGATCACGCAGGTGGCACCCACGCAGTTCACCGTGCTGGTGTCCGGCGAGAGCGGCACAGGCAAGGAGCTGGTGGCGCGCACGCTGCATGACCGCAGCCCTCGGCGGGCTCGGCCCTTTGTGGCGGTCAATTGCGGCGCGCTCTCGCCGCACCTGGCCGAGAGTGAGCTGTTCGGTCACGAGCGGGGCAGTTTCACCGGCGCCGAGCGGCTGCATCCAGGCTTTTTCGAGCAGGCGGCGGGCGGCACGCTGTTCCTCGACGAGATCACCGAAATGCCGCTGCCTATGCAGGTCAAGTTGCTGAGGGTGCTCGAATCAGGAAGCTTCATGCGGGTAGGCGCCACCAGCACCCTCGAGGCCGACGTGCGGGTGGTCGCCGCCAGCAACCGTGACCTAGCGCAGGCAGTGGCAGAGGGCGTACTGCGGGAGGACCTGTTCTGGCGACTCGACGTCTTCCCGATCGCGCTGCCACCGCTGCGCCAGCGCAAGGAGGACATCGGGCTGCTCGCAGCACATCTGCTCGAGCAGATCGGCCAGCAGGAGGGCGTGCGCCGCATGCTCGGAGCCAACGCCCTCGGGGTGCTCCTCGACCACGACTGGCCGGGCAATGTGCGGGAGCTGCGCAATGTGCTCAAGCGGGCCTGGGTGCGGAGCGAGGGTGCCTGCTTGACGCCAGATTTGATCGCCACCCTGCTGCGCCGGATGCCGCCTGCGATTGGCGGTCACTGGGCAGGGGCTGTCAGAGGCGTGCTGGCCCTCGGGGCAGCGGCACCATCGCCCGCAGACGCCGGCCTGCCGGGGGGCGAACGCAGCCAGACGGGCGGCTGGCTCTCATTGCCCCTGGGCATCTCCCTGGCCGACGCCGACCGACGCCTGGTGGAGGCGACCCTGCGCCACCATGGCCAGCACCGAGAGCAAGCCGCGGCGACCCTGGGAATCAGCCTCAAGACCCTCTACAACCGGCTGCGCAGCTACGGCGCGGCCTGAACCTGCAGGCGACAAGGCCGTAGCAGGCAGACGGGCGCACACGCAGGCTCGTCGGTGTCCCACAACAGCGAGGGCTGGCGCTGGCGACACTCGGCTGTGAGTCTTCTTTTGTCTCTCTTCCTGGCATCGCTCTTGGGGCTGCTGCTGGCGGCCGTCACCAGTGCGCTCCTGATCCGCCACCAGCGTCGGCAAAGCCAGGCGCTGGCGCAGCAGCAAACGTTCCAGGCCACGCTGGCGCGCTATGCCGTCTGGGCGGCGGCGCTGCGCAGCGCACTGGCTGCCGGCGGCGTCACCACCGACATGACCGAAGAGGCCGCGCGCGGTGCGCAAGACGCGTTGCTACGGCTACGGGCCCTGCAGCAGCGCCACTTCCCCGCGCTCGGCCCCGCCATGACACGACTGGGCCAGGCGGACGCGGCCTTGCGGGAATTCCTCGCTCTCCAGGAGCACCTGCGCCTGCACCATGCCGAGGCCTGGCTGGCGTCCGGGCACGAGGCCCGGCTGGCCCAGCTGGCGCGAGGCCTGGACGATGCCGTGGAGGCCTTGGAAAGAGCCCTCCGCCAGCCGCAGGTGGACGCCACTGGCGCCGGTCGATAATGAAGCGAATATCCGCCGAAGCACCATGACAGACACCCCCTCCCTTGCGCATGCGACCCTCCAGGCGCACGCCCCCCTTCCCGACCTGCAAGCCTTGCTCGACACGCAGCGCGCCGCCTGCCGCGCCGAGCCGATGCCCTCCGAGGCCCAACGCCGGGAGTGGTTGGGGGCGCTGCAGCGTTTCCTGCATGACCATCGGGAGGCGCTGTGTGAGGCCATCGCCCGGGACTACGGCCATCGCTCACACCACGAGACCCTGCTGACCGAGGTGATGCCGGCGCTCAAGGAAGTCGAGCATGCGCTTTCACACCTGCGCGCCTGGATGAAGCCGCGCCGGAGGGCGGTGGACCGAATCGCCTTCGGCCTGGCCCGCAACGAGGTGATCCCGCAGCCGCTGGGCGTGGTCGGCGTGATCGTGCCCTGGAATTTTCCGGTCAACCTCAGCTTCGGGCCGCTGGCAGTGATCCTGGCTGCGGGCAATCGCGCGATGGTCAAGATGAGCGAGAACTCGCGCGCCCTGGCGGCCCTGCTGGTGAAGGAAATGCCCGCCTACCTGCCCACCGATGTCCTGACCTTTGTCGACGAAACCGGCGGGGTCGGCCCGGCCTTCTCACAGCTGCCCTTCAACCACCTGCTGTTCACGGGCTCGGCCCAGACCGGCCGGGCGGTCATGGCCTCAGCGGCGCGCAACCTGTGCCCGGTGACGCTGGAGCTTGGCGGTCGCTCGCCGGCGCTGGTGTGCCCAGACTTCGACCTGCGACTGGCGGCCGAACGCATCCTGTACACCAAATGCCTGAATGCCGGGCAAATCTGCACCACCGTCGACCATGTCTTCGTGCCGCGTGACCGGGTTCAAGACTTTGTCGCGATGGCGCGCGAAATCGTGCCCGCCCGCTACGGCTCGCTCGAGAGCCGTGACTACACGTCCATCATTTCGCCGACCGCCTGGCGCCGTCTGGTCGACGCCCTCGACGAGGCCCAGGCCCGCGGCGCGACGGTCATCCCGCTGTTGCCCGGGGCAGCGCACGATGAAGCCAACCACCGGCTGGCGCCACATCTGGTGGTGGACGCGCCGGCCGACTGCGCGCTGATGCAGCGGGAGATCTTCGGGCCTATCCTGCCGGTGATCGGGTACGACGCGATCGATACGGTGGTCAACACGATCAACGCCAGCCCGCACCCACTGGCCTTCTACCCCTTCACCCATGACCAGCGCTTGCTGCGGTCGCTTCTCGAGCGGGTGATGTCGGGCGGGGTGAGCGTTAACGACGCGCTGTTTCACGTCGCCCAGTCCGAGCTGCCTTTCGGCGGTGTGGGCGAGTCAGGCATGGGGCACTACCATGGCCCCGAGGGCTTCGCGACCTTCTCCAAGCTGCGGCCGGTGTTCCACCAGGCGCGCTGGGCAACCACCGGGCTGCTGGCGCCCCCCTACGGCCGGCGAGTGGAGCAGCTGATCGAATTCATCATGCCCCGGCGCAAGCGAACGTAAGTTCTGGCAGGCCGAGGACCCGCCTGTTCACACCACCCGGCGGCCGGTGACTCGCAGCCTGCGGCGGCGGAGGTGCGGCAAGTGCGAGCCCCCAGTCAGCCGGTATCGATGCAGGGGCGAAGCCCCTCGCGAGACGCCTTCGGCGGGGCGTTGGTGGGTGCCGTGAGAGGGAGGATAACTACCGATACCGGGTGACTCCCAGGGCTTATGCAACGATGCGAAAATTCTTGCATGAACACAAATCGCACCTCCCCCCGCCTCTCCGTCTCCAACCCACGCACCGGCCGCCGCCTGATGCTGGCTGGGGGACTGGCTCTGGGTTTTGGCCTGGGCCTGTCTGCCAACTCGGCCCTGGCCCAGTCCGCGGCCAGCTACCCTAACAAGCCGATCCGCTTGGTCGTGCCCTTCACGCCCGGAGGTACCACCGACATCCTGGCGCGCACCATCGGCCAGAAGCTCACCGAGGCCTGGGGCCAGCCGGTGGTGATCGACAACGTGCCGGGCGCCGGCGGCTCCATCGGCTCGGAAAGAGTCGCCAAGGCTGCACCCGACGGCTACACCCTGATGATGGGCCATATCGGCACCCTGGCCGTCACTCCCTCCATCTATACCAAGCTGCCTTATGACGCGGAGAAGTCCTTCGCGCCGGTGGCCTGGGTGGCCAATGTGCCCAACATCCTGGCCGTCCATCCTTCCGTGCCGGCCAAGAACCTGCAGGAGTTCGTCGCCTATGCCCGCGCCAACCCGGGCAAGGTCAACTACGGCTCGGGCGGTAACGGCAGCGCCGCGCACATTGCCACCGAGTACTTCAAGCTCGCCAGCAGCACCTTCATGGTCCACGTGCCCTACCGCGGCACCGCCCCGGCGGTGAACGATGCCGTCGCCGGCCAGATCCAGCTCTTGTTCACGGGCGCGCCGGCGGTGCTGCCCATGGTGCGTTCGGGCAAGCTCAAAGCCTTGGCTGTTTCCAGTTCCAAACGCCTGGAGAGCGCCCCCGATCTGCCCACCGTGGCCGAGGCGGATGCCAAGATGTTCAAGGGCTTCGAGGCCGACCAGTGGTACGGCGTCGTGGCGCCGGCCGGCACGCCGGCCGACATCGTGGCCAAGCTCAATGCCACCATCAACGCCTCGCTGTCCTCGCCCGAGATGTCGGCGCGTCTGCGCACCGAAGGCGCCATCGCCATGCCCAGCACGCCGGAGGCCTTCGGCAAGCAGATCTCCACCGAGCTGGCGCGCTGGAAGCCGGTGGTGAGCCGCGCAGGCATCAAGCCCGAATAAGGGCTACGTGGGTGCCGTCCGTGGCAACATCTGGCGACCCAGCTGGCAACAAGGAGGCCCCATGAGCGCCATGCATCCCCTGATCGACCCCACTGCGCTGCAGGCCGCTGCCGCGCGCGTGCGCATCGTCGACTGCAGCCACGACCTGGTCCAGCCCATGCTGGGCCAGCAGCAGTACGAGCAAGGTCACATCCCAGGTTCGGTGCACGCCCACCTGGACCGTGACCTGTCCGGGCCCACCACCGGACACAACGGCCGCCATCCACTGCCCACTGCCGAAGCCTTCTGCGCGTGGCTGGGCCGGCAGGGCATCACCCCGGGCATGACGGTGGTGGCCTACGACCGATCGGGCGGTATGTATGCCGCCCGCCTGTGGTGGATGCTTCGCTGGGTCGGGCATACGCAGGTGCGCGTGCTCAACGGGGGCTGGAAGGCTTGGACTGACGCTGGCTTGCCGGTTGAAACCGGCACCCCTGCGTCGGCGGCCACCGATAGCACCGCATACCCCGCCGTCTTGCCACAAGCGGCGCAAGCGGTCGACGCCGCCTTCGTGCTGCGCAACCTGCAAGACAAAGCCGCGGTGCTGGTCGACGCGCGGGCCGCCGGCCGCTACGCCGGTGAAGGGGAAACCATCGACCCGATCGGCGGCCATATCCCGGGCGCGCTCAATCGGCCCTTCATGGACAACCTGGGCGCCGATGGCTGCTTCAAGTCGGCCACCACGCTGCGCGCCGAGTGGCAGGCGGTCGCTGGCGCACACCTGCAAGGCCCGGCTGCGCCGGGTGGCCCTGCCGCAGCACTGGTGATGCAATGCGGCTCAGGCGTGACCGCCTGCCATAACCTGCTCGCGCTGGAGCTCGCCGGCCTGGGCGGCGCCCGGCTTTACCCGGGCTCCTGGAGCGAGTGGTGCAGCGACCGCTCGCGCCCCATGGCCACCGGACCGCAGCCCTGAGCGGGCCAGCTCGCAAGCCGCCTCACAAGCCTGCTCAGAACTTGATGCCAACGCCCAGGGTTGGGCCCTGGATACGAATGTTGTCGCGGTTGTAGTAGGACATGTAGTCGAAGCTCAGCGAGACGCGCTTGTTGATCGCGTAGGAAGCGCCCACGCCGTAGGCGACGCTGTTGCCGGACTCGCTAAAGGAGAGTGAGTCGACCGACACTGACCGTTGGCTGCGGGCGTAGCCCAGGCGCCCGAACAGCTCGACCTCCGGCGTGACTGCCACCTTGGGCTTGAGGAAGACCCCCCAGATGTTGTCGATCTTCACCTTGAAGGTCTGACCAAAAAAGTCGAGCTTGCTGTCCTTGACACTCAGAAGCCCCATGACCTCCACCGCCATGTTGGGGTGGAACTCATAGCCGCCAATCAGGCGGATCTCGCCAGGATGAGTCTTGACCTCCGGCTCCTTGTAAGTGAGCCCGGTGTAGCCGATCTCGCTGTAGAAGCCGCTGCTGTCGCCCTGGGGGGAGGTCTGCGCCTGCACAGCACCGACAGCCAAGGTGGCCGCTAGCGCCAAGCCAAGGCCGGCGAAGCGGTGACGAAGAGAAGAGCACAAAGCTGGTTTCATGGTGATGTCCTAGTGGGTTGAGGAGAAAGGGATGGGGAAAGGGGAATGGCGCTGGGGTGCTCGGAGAATCCGGCGGGAGCCTCGGTTGCAGGCAGGCGGGCGACCAGGGCGCGCAGGTCGCGCCCCGCCAAGGAGCCCTGAACCAGCCGGGCACTCGCATTGCCGTCAACGCGCAGGCGTGCAACGCGCTGCCCGGGCAGCGAGATGAGCAAGCCGCTGCGACGAGAGCGCACGCGGTCGCCCAGGGTCTGAACCTCCAGCACCGTGCCGGTCCGCAGGCCCTGGGCCTCACCGGCCGACAGCCGCACGCGATCTCCATCGACCCGAAGCAGGTAGGCCTGCCAGGGCAACTCGGCCAGGCGGGCCGCCAGCGCACGCGCCACCTCTGTGGCGGCCCCGGCCAGGGCTTCCTCGCGGGTGGGGGCCTCGCGCTGGGCCGAGATGGCAACGATGGATTCGCCGCTGCGGGGGTCGAGCGCGCGCAGGACAAAGCGCGCGGTGGCGGACATTCCAGCCGAAGAATCTGGCGCTGAGCCGAGCGACTGCGACGGCGCAGGCCAGGTCTCAATGCGGCCGACGAGCAGCGCGTCGGCACCCGGCAAGGCCACAGGGAAGGTAGCCTGCGAAGTGCTGGCACCTTGAGCACCGGGCGCCCCGGCCGCCCTGCCTTCACCGGCATCGAGGTCAAGGTCGGAGCGCACCTCGACGCTGAACTGATTCGTGGCCACCAGTGCCTGCGCGAGGTGGGCCTGGGCCAGGGCGTCCGAGGACGGTGGTGCTGACGGAGAGGTCGCCGCCGATGCCGTCACCCGGCCAAGTACCAGGCGACGCCGCAGGTGGAGGGCAGAAGTGGCTTCGGCCACCAGCGCACCAGTCGACGACGGCACTGCACCGTGGCTTGAGCCGGGCGCTTGCTGCGCAGGGAAAGGGGAGGAAAGAGAGGGCTGCGACGCCGCCGTGCCTTCGGGCGGGGGCAAAGGGGCTGCGCAGGCAAGCAGCAGTGCCGGCGCGATGAACAGGGCCAATGCGGCGGCCCAGGAGGACGTGCGGGAAGGATTCACGGCGCGGATCGTTGCCGACCGCGCGGGTCCTACACGTTCAGTTGACTGACGACTGCTGCAACCATCGGCCTGCGCCGGCAAGGCGGCGCTGCGAGCACGGTGCCCGCGAGGGGTTCACGCCGGCTCTACGCTGAAGGGCGCTCGGACGGCGCCGCCGACAGCCCTCAGCCGGCCGTTGCCGGCTGAGCAGCCGTCCGCTCTCACTCCAGTTGCAGGTTGCGCTCCTTGATCAGGCGACGCCATTTGGTGATGTCCTGCTGCATGTAGGCGGCCAGTTCCTGGGAGGTGGTGGGAGCGGGTTCGGCGCCCTGCTCGAGCAGCGCGGCCTGAACCGCAGGATCACGGAGCGCCGTTTGCAGCGCAGCGCTCGCCTTGGCCACGGCAGCAGACGGAGTCTTGGCCGGGGCGAACAGGGCGTACCAGATCTCGTACTCGAAACCGGGAACGCCAGCCTCGGCAATGGTCGGCACATCGGGGAGAAGGCGCGAGCGCTTGGCGCTGGCCACGCCCAGCGGCACCAGCTTGCCCGACTTGATCTGGCCCGCCACGCTGGGGATCGCGTTGATGCCCAACTGCACATGCCCGGCGACCAGATCCACCACCGAGGGGGCGGCGCCCTTGTAGGGCACATGGATCATGGAGGTGCCCGACATATCCTCCAGCATTTCCACCGCCAGGTGGTTGGGGCTGCCCATACCGCTGGAGCTGTAGTTGAGCGTCTTGGGCTTGGCCTTGGCGAGCGCGAGCAGCTCCTTGATCGTCTTGACGTTGGTCGAGGGATGAACGGTCAGGATGGGAACGTTGATCAGGATGCGACCGACCGGAACAAAGTCTTTGATGGGGTCATAGGGCAGCTTCGAATTGAGCAGCGGGTGGGTGACCATGGCAGAACCCGCGCCAAGCAGCAGGGTGTAACCGTCGGGCGCAGCGATCGCCGCCGCCTGGATGCCAGGCACGCCGGGCCGGGCCTCGATCACCACCGACTGCCCCAGCAACTCGCCCATGCGCTTGCCCACCACCCGCATCGCGCTGTCGGCCGCGGCACCGGCGGCGAAGGGCACGATCACCCTGACCGGGCGCTCGGGATACTCGGCATGCGCCGCCATCGGCAGGGCCAGGGCCAGGCTGGCCAGTACAGAGGAAAGCAGCGCGCGGCGCTGGGCCAGAGGTTGTCTGTGGTTCATTTGGCAGTCTCCTTCGGGGGGTACAGGGTCAGTCGCAAGCCGTCGTCCAGGGCTGCGACCAGTGTGCCGAGGTCCCGCGCCAGACGGTCAAATCCGTCGTGGCGCTCAAAGCGGGCCTCGTTCATGTAAAGGGCGCGGTTGATTTCAATCTGCAGGCTGTGGCGGCCCAGTGCGGGACGGCCGTGGCGGCGCACCAGCTCAGCGCCTTGGTAGGGGTGATTGGCCTGCACCCGGTAGCCCAGGCTACTCAGGTGCTGCACCACCCAACGCAGGAGAAACGGGTCACTGGTCTGGCCCGCCAGATTGCTCACCACCATGTCGGGGCGGGCCTTGCCCGCGTCGACGTTCATCCCGTTACCGACCGATTTCATCGAGTGGCAGTCGATGTGGACGCAAAGACCAAATGCCGCATGGGCGGCACTGATCAGGCCCTCGAGCGCCTGGTGGTAAGGGTCGTAGTAATCGGTGATGCGAGCGCGCACCTCGTCCACCGGCAAGGGCTGCGCGTAGAGCGGCACCCCAGGCAGGACCAGGCGCCGGATCAGCCCCATGCCGCGGCCACAGGCAGCGCTGGGCGCCAGCGGCTCGGGCCAGGGGCTGGCCAACAAACTGGCGTCGATGTCGTCGCGGGCCCGGTTGGCATCGATGAAGGCGCGCTGGAAACGTGCCGCCAGCACCGGAGCCCGCCCCTGGGCCGCGGTGGCCCAAAGCTCGTCGACCCAGGCGTCCCAGCCAGTCCACACGGCTTCGACAGGCGCCTGTGGGGAAGTGCCTGTGGCTGGCCAATCGCGCCAGCTGTGGGGCGAGTCGAAGACCAGCGGAGAAGAGCCTGGTGCCGCTTGACCCGCCAGGTAAAAGGCTTGCGGCAGGTGTTCGCCGACTTGGCGCCGAGTGGGGTCCGCCACGAGGACGCCCGCGGTCTGGCCTTGAGTCGGACTCAATGGAGCTTCACCGTGGGGTTGGTCTGTCTGGTGATCATGCGCGACAGGGTATAGAGCGTGGTTTTGAGGGTCCCGTGGATGGCAAGTTCATGCAATTTGTACAAAGACATGTACATCAGCTTGGCAAAGTACCCCTCGATCATCAGGCTCTTGCCGATCAATCCGCCCATCATATTGCCTACCGTACTGAACTTGCCCAGCGACACCAGCGAGCCGAAGTCCCTGTAACGGTAAGGCTTGAGAGGCTGGTTCGCCAAGCGGCGCCTGATCTGGATGTGCATATGCGTGGCTTGCTGATGCGCTGCTTGCGCACGGGGCGGCACGATGCCGGCCCGCCCACCATCGGCGTCTGAGCAGGGGCAGGCGGCGCAGTCTCCCAGGGCAAAAATATCGGGGTCGCGCGTGGTTTGAAGCGTGTCGTTCACCACCAACTGGTTGATGCGGTTGGTCTCCAGCCCGGCAAACTCCTTCAAGAAATCCGGTGCTTTCACGCCTGCGGCCCACACCACCAGTTCTGATTCGATTTCGCGGCCATCGGCCAGGCGAATGCCTGTGGGCATGACCTCCATGACCCGGGAGTTGGTGTGCACCTGAACGCCCAGACGGGCCAGCAGGTGCTCCGTGGCCTGAGACAAGCGCGGCTGCAAGGCTGGCAAGATGCGGTCAGCCGCCTCGATCAAGCTGACCTTGATGTCCTTGTCTGCATCAATGCGGTCCAGCCCGAAGGCCACCACCTCGCGCGTGGTGCGGTGCAGTTCCGCGGCCAACTCCACGCCGGTTGCGCCCGCGCCGATGATGGCCACATGCAATTGCCGTTTGTGAATGACCCCCGCCTGGTTGTGCGCACGGATGCAGGCATTGACCATCCGGGAGTGAAACGACTTGGCGTCGTGCTGCGTTTCTAACTTCAGCGCATGCGCCTTGACGCCTGGGGTTCCGAAGTCGTTGCTCAGGCTGCCGATGCAGATCACCAGCGTGTCGTAGTCAATGTGCTGCGTGGGCGTCACGGCCCGACCATCCTCGTCCAGGTAGGGCGCAAGCTCGATGGTCTTGTTCAAGCGGTCCAGGCCCTTGAGTTCACCGATGCGAAAGGTGAAGTGATTCCAATGGGCCTGGGCCATGTAATCGACTTCGTGGTCGCCCACGTCCATGCTGCCCGATGCGATTTCGTGCAGCTTGGGCTTCCAGATATGGGTGCGGTTTTTGTCGACCAGGGTGATGATCGCGCGCTTGCGGCGGCCGTAGGCATGACCCAGGCGGGTGGCAAGTTCCAGACCACCCGCGCCGCCGCCCACAATGACTATTTTGTGTTGTTTGCTCATCTTCAATCTCCCATTTCAGGATCGCAAGCCCCGAACGGAAATTTGAACGCCATCAAGCGTCCTTCCATGAACATCATAGTGTGGGGGGGATTGATTTCCCCGCGCGCCCCCCAAGCTGATAGCCAAAGCCAAAGCCAAAGCCAAACCAGAGCTCGCCGCGCCGGGCAGGGAGCCAGCACCCTATCCGGTGCATACTCCCCTCGCTGACATACCAGACCCGCGGTGGGCGACCGTAATCCTGCTCGAGTTCTTCAGTTATTTGCT
>JACCED010105610.1_pt1 | contig 19403 bp, 13 predicted proteins | sample 7455021 | NCBI WGS metagenome assembly JACCED01 (sample SAMN15323456, study PRJNA562643) | freshwater metagenome | isolation source: river surface water | place: USA:Blue River Watershed | collected 2017-08-19 | reverse complement strand
TAGCCGTAGCCCTCGGCATAGCGCGCCGGAAAATCCACCGCGCCGCGCGACTTCGCGAAGGCGTCGGTGACGAGGTAATCGAGCACCATCGCGGTCTGGGGCCAGATGTGGTTGTAGTGGATCGAGGTGGTGGAGTTCAGCTCGTCCTTGGTGCGCCGCGCGAAGTCGGGTTTCTCGTAGACCGTGGTGCGGGCGGTGTTGATGTGGTAGCCGGGAAAACTCGTGTAGCGGCCGATGATCGCCGAGCGGGCGATGTCGTGCAGGAACCGGTCGTTGGTGAGCGCGGCGATCCGGAGCATCCACGGCGCATAGCAGGCGAGGAAGATGCCGCGGGCGCCCTTGCTCGTCGGTGCGGATTCGCTGGTGAGGCCGATCTCGGAGACGCGCCACGCCGGCACGGTCTCCGTCGCGATTTTGATCCGCGGGAAGCGCGGGCCGCTGCGGTAGGCGGGGGCGAGACCGCCTTCGTTCACCTGCACGTCGCCGTCGGGAATCCGCGGGGCGAGCCAGACGAACTGCGCATAGGCGCGCGCGCCCTGGTGCGCCGCCTCGAGGTAGCGCGCATCGCGGGTCTCGGCATACAGCTCGAACAGCTCGATCCACTGCGGCACGAAGGCGGGCCAGAAAAAGAGGCCGCGCGAATCGGGGTCCTCGAAGTCGGTCTGCCGGACCGCGACGCGCCGTCGCAGGTAGGCATCGGCATCGCGGCGGGCGTGCTCGAGCCAGCGGGCTTCGCCGGTGACGTGGTAGAGCGCGAGGGCGTTGGCCCAGGTGTCGCCCCGCAGTTTGCCCTCGAGATTGAGGGAGCGAGCCCGGCCGAAAAGCGATTCGGCGGCGGCGCGGAAGAACGGCGTGCGCCCCTGGGATATGAGGTGCAGGTTGGCGTATTCGGTGAGCGGCGCGCCCAGCCCGCCGAGGCGGGAGGAAGCGCTCTGTCCCTTCGTCGCCGGGTCGGTGGTGAAGAGGAAACGCTCGCGCGAGATGAAGTATTCCGCGAGCGGCCGCGCGAGGCGGGTGAAGATCTCGCGGTCGTCGGTGACGAGGGCGAGGCTGAGCGGGTGGAGGGCGGAAACGTTTTTCACCGCGCCCGGCACATCGGTGTCGTAGGCGAAGCCGCGGAGGTCCGCGTTGAACTTGGCGTGTTCGCTGAGGCCGAATTCCAGCATGCGCTCGAACGTGGCGTGCAGCGAGCCGAGGGCGTTGTGCCGCACGTCGGCGAAGCCGAAGAGGGAGCGGGCGATCTGCTCCACGGTGCGGGTGAGCGGGGCGCGTGCGACGTGGAGGCGCATGGTGAAGGTGCGCGTCTCGCCCGCCTCCATCCGCGAGCCCGCCCCGCCGAGCATCGGGGCAAACAACATCGGTTGCGCGTGGCCGCGGGCATTGCGCAGGGCGACGCCGAAGCGCGAGTTGGCGAAATTGGGCAGCGGCTGGAACGCATACTCCGCCGGGTCGGCGAGCACGCCCACGGTGGTGCCGGCCTGCGTGACCAGGGTGGTCGGCAGCGGGCAGCGGTAGCCCGCTTCGAGGTAGGGCAGCTCGGGGAGGCGGCGTTCGTTCCAGATCAGCGGCTGCCAGAGCTCCTCGATCGCGGCGGCGGGCGTCTCCGGTGCGCCCACGTAGCCGACCGAAAACCATCCGGCGCTGCGTGCGGTGGCAGTGATGCGCAGCTGCGGCGCGGAGCGGTCGGCCGGCAGGGTGAGCTCGGCCTGCAGGTCGAGAGGCGCGCTGCTGGGAAACCGCCACCCGATCCGGCCGGGCCCGGATTCGGCGGTCGTGCCGCGCAGCGGATGGTTGCGGCCGGCGGCGAAGAGATCGGGAGTGCGGCCCGGACCGTAGCCGCGGTCGACGCTGGGATCGAAGCCGTCCTCGACGTGGGCCTGCGCCTTGGCGGCCGCGGCCTTCGGGCCCCAGGTGAGCACATTGTAGAGGGAGCCGGTGTCGTTGGCGCGGAGGGCGGGGGACTGGAACTGGCCCCAGCGCATTTCCAGATTCGGGTTCTCGCGGGTCGCGAGCACGAGGAAGTCGGGCGTGAAACGCGCGCGGCCGCCATCGCTGCTGGCGATCTCGACGGCGCCATCGGCCAGCTGGGTGAAGGAGAACGTCGGGAATACGTCTGCGGCGGCGAGCCAGGGGACGCAGGCAACGAAGAGAGACAGCAGCGCGGGTGCGCGCCGCCGGGGAGAAGGGGTCGCACGGCAGAGGGTGGGGCGGGGCATCCCCGATAGGTGCGGAGAAATTCCGCCCGGAGCAAAGGGATTGGAGGTCAACCGTTCACCCGCCGGCGGCCCCCCGTCCGCGCATCCCGCCTCGCCAGCGGTCGGCCCGGCCGGCAACGTCGCCGCCGCGTATGCTTCCGCTCACCCCTGCGTTTCGCGTCCTCCGTTCCCTCCTGTTGCCGGTCTTCGCGGCCTTTGCCGCGGGTGCGCCCGCGGGCGCGGCGGAGACGCGGCCGAATGTCATCCTCATCATCGGCGACGACATCAGCGCCGACGATTTCGGGTGCTACGGCAATCCCGCGGCGCGCACGCCGCATGTGGACCGGCTGGCGGCGGGCGGGCGGCGTTTCGCGCAGGCGTTTCTCGTCGCGAGCAGCTGCAGCCCGAGCCGCAGCAGCATCGCGACCGGACGTTATCCGCACAACAACGGCGCGGCTTCCGAGCTGCACCGGCCGATCGCGTGGAATCTGCCGCGGTTTCCCGCCGTGCTGCGCGCGCAGGGCTACCACACGGCGCTGTCGGGCAAGAATCACATGACGCAGGAGAAGCCGCCGGCGGGGCAGGCGGCCCAAGCGGAGCCGTTCGACGCGATCGACGACGGGCAGGTGCCGGGCAATCACGGCGGGCACGGCAAGTGGGTGCAGCACCTGCGGGAGCGTCCGGCGGGGAAGCCGTTTTTCTTCTGGTTCGCCGCGCTCGATGCGCATCGCGGGTGGGAGGCGGACAACGAGTGGGACGAGGCGGCGTTCGGCCCGAAGCACGATCCGGCGCGCGTGCGTGTGCCGCCGTTCCTCGTGGACGATGCGGCGACGCGCCGCGAGCTCGCCTCGCATGCCAACGAAGTCACGCGGTTCGACCACTACATCGGGCGCGTCGTGGCGGAACTCGAACGGCAGCAGCTTCTGGCAAACACGCTCATCTTCGTGCTCGCGGACAACGGCCGGCCGTTCCCGCGCGCGAAGACGCGGCTGCACGACAGCGGCATGCAGACGGCGCTCGTCGCGCACTGGCCCGCGGGCATCGCGCGGCCCGGCGAGGCGAGCCGATCGCTGGTAAGCTCGATCGATCTGGCGCCGACGATCCTCGAAGTGGCCGGCGCACCGGCGCTGCCGACGGTGCAGGGCCGCAGCCTGCGCGGGGCGTTGCGCGATCCCGCGGCGACGGTGCGGCGTTTTGCGTTCTCGGAGCACAACTGGCACGACTACGCGGCCAACGCGCGCGCGGTGCGCGACGGCGAATATCTGTTCATCCTCAACCTGCAGCCGGAGCAGGCGTGGCAGGGGCCGGCCGATTCGGTCCGTTCGCCCTCGTTTGCGGCGCTGAAGCAGGGCCGCGATGCCGGGAAACTGAACGCCGCGCAGCAGGATGTGTTTCTGAAACCGAGGCCGGCGGAGGAGCTCTACCGCTCCGCCGACGATCCGCACCAGCTGCGGAATCTCAGCGCGGATCCGGCGCATGCGGCGGCGGCGCGGCGGTTGCGCGAAGTGCTCGCGCGTTGGCGGGAGGAGACGGCGGATAGTGCGCCGGCCGATCCTTCGACCGACAGCTTCGACCGCGAGACCGGTGAACGGCTGCGGCCGGCCCGGGATACGAGTCATCAGCGCACGCCTGCCGGGGCGGATCGCGGCGCGGCGACGGTGAATCGGCCGGGACCTTTCTGAGGAGCGGGCGCAAACGTCGGCGCGCAGCGGGCGTGGAGTCGGGCGCGCCGGAGGACGTTGGCCCGAACCCAGGACGGGGCGGGAAAAAGTAAACCGCGCGTGCCGACGGCGGCACGCGCGGGTTGGATCCTACGGGTTTCGGGAGAGGGGAACCGGCGGCGGCAGCCGGGAGCGCCAGCCACGTCGCTCCGCGGACTCCGGTCCGCCGGTTCTTAATGGTGGTCGGTGAATGACTCGAACGCGGGAGGAGTGGAGCGCTCGGGCGGCATCACCAACTCGGAGTTGCTCTTCGCACGGACGGGGTGCGCGATCGCTTTGCCGGGCGGCGGCTTGGCGGCCGCGGCCTTGCGCGGCGTGCCGTGATTGGCGTTCGCGGCGTCGGTGGCGGCGTGGATCGGGTGCGCGGCGACTGGCCGGTGGTGCGTGGTGCGCGCTGCGGTGTCGGTCCCGCCGTTCACGAGCACGAGGAGCTGGCCGACGGCGTCCTTCAACGACTCGGTCTGGGCATTGAGCTCTTCGGCGGCGCTGGCGCTTTCCTCGGCGTTGGCGGCGTTGTTCTGCGTGACCTTGTCGATCTGGCCGATCGCGAGGTTCACCTGCTCGATGCCCTGGGTCTGCTCGCGTGAGGCGGTGGCGACTTCGGCGACGAGGGCGTCGACCTGCTTGGCCTGGGCGACGATTTCCTGCAGGCGGGTGGTCACCTTCTCGCTGAGCGAGACACCGAGCGAGGTCTTGCCGATGGCGGCTTCGATCTTGCTCGCGGTCTCCTTGGCGGCGGCGGCGCTGCGTTGGGCGAGGTTGCGGACTTCGTCGGCGACGACCGCGAAGCCCATCCCGGCCTCGCCGGCGCGGGCGGCTTCGACCGCGGCGTTCAGCGCGAGGATGTTGGTCTGGAAGGCGATCTCGTCGATGGTCTTGATGATCTTCGAAATGTCGTCGCTGGAGGCCTTGATGTCGGTCATCGCGGCGGCCATCGCCTGCATGTCGGCGGCGCCGGCCTCGGCCGAGTTGCTGGCCTGCCGGGCGAGCTCGTTGGCGCGCTGCGCGTTGTCGGAGTTGCGCTTGGTCATGCTGGACATCTCCTCGAGCGACGAGGTGGTTTCCTCGAGGGATGCGGCCTGTTCGCTGGCGCCCTCGGCGAGGGACTGGCTCGAGGAGGTGACCTGACCGGCGGCGGCGGCGGTCTGTTCGGCGCCGGCGGAAATGGTGTGCGCGACGTTGAGGATGGGCTTGGTGATCGAGCGGGCGATGAGGAAGCCGAGCGCCATCGCGAGCACGGAGCAGACGGCGACGCCGATCAGGAGCATGACGGAGGAGGAGGTGAGCGCGGCGGCGGCGGAGTCGGTGGAGGCCGTGGTGCGCTTCATGCCGTATTTGGCGGTGTCTTCGGCGGCGGCGAGCACCTCGGCGGCGACGGCGTTGCGCTTCTTGCCGAGTTCCTCGCGCTGGGTCCAGAGGGTGAGGAACTGGTTCATGGCCGTCTGGTAGCTTTCAGCGGCGGTGCGGATGTTCGCGAGGTCCTCGAGATCCTCCTTGATGAGGGTGAGGGTCTTGAGCTGGTCGAGCTTCTTGAGCAGCTCGGGGAAGCGCTTCATCGTCTCGGTGAATTGCGCCGGGTCGCGTTCGGCGATGGAGCGCCAGGCGCCGATGCGGATCTCGCCCGCGGCGGCGATGATCTCGTTGCCGAGGTCCACCTTGGTCACGCGCTCGTTCATCTTCTGCTGGGTGAGTTTCTCGCCGACGAGCAGGTCGATGTCCTGGTCGAGCTTCTTGCCCTGGCTGTCGACGTATTCGCGGGCCGACTTCATGTAGAGCGCGGCCGATTCGTTCATCCGCGTCTTTTCCGCCTCGATCAGCTGCGTGATACGCGCGGTGTCGTTGAGATGCTGCTCGTATTCGGCGGCTTTTTCGCCCGCGCGTTTCGCGTTTTTGCGCAGCTCGGGGAGGTCGTATTTCTCCGCGTGCGCGGCCGCGGCCTGGATGAAGTCGCGGGTCTTCTTGAGATGGGTCCGCGCCTCTTTCAGGTATTCGTCGGACTCGGTGAACGCGAAGCCGCGGGCGGCATACATCGTCTGCAGCGACGAGCGCTCCACCTCGTTGGCGACGGCGACTTCCGGCACGACTTCCTGCGACAGTTCATTGGCGGTGTGGCGCACATTCCACATGCGGACGAGGGCGAAGGCCCCGAGCAGCAGGGTGAAGAGCGATACCGCGGCGAAGCCGCTGATGAGTTTGCGGCTGAGGGTCATTTTCTTCGACATGGTCATTGGGGGGGGTTGAAGGGGGTAGCTGGAGGTAACATTACGGGACTAATTCGACGGTGCCGGTCTCGAGATTGTAGAGGGCGGCGACGACCTTCACCTTTCCGTCCTTGGCGAGCTTCGCGAGGATCGGCTCGGCGCCGGCGAGGGTCGCACCGTTGAGACGGGCGTTGATGCGGATCGCGTTCTGGACGGGGTCGCCCGGTTTCTTGCGCGCGAGTCCGACGGCGGGCTCGAGGCTGGAGACGATGCTCTTCAGGTGGCCGGGGGCCTCGCCGCCGGCGACGGCGGCCGAGACGGCGCCGCACTTGGAATGGCCGAGCACGATGACGAGCCGGACGTGCAGGTGCTCGACCGCATACTCCATGCTGCCGATGACGTGATCGGAGAGGAGGTTGCCGGCGTTGCGGACGACGAAGAGATCGCCGAGCCCCTGGTCGAAGATCACCTCGGGTGAGAGGCGCGAGTCGGCGCAGGTGAGGACGGCGGCGAACGGATGCTGCCCCTGGGCGGTTTCCTTGCGGCGGGCGGCACTCTGGCCGGGATGGGACATGGAGCCCGCGACGAAGCGGCGGTTGCCCTCGAGCAGATTCTCGAGCGCTTTTTCCGGCGCCACCGACGGCGCGACGGCGTGGGCATCGCTGGAATTCAACCGCTCTCCGCTCGCGAGCAGCAGGGTGGCGGCGAAGGCGAAAGGACGAAGACGGCGGAAGGACATGGCTGATGGCTGGACGGACGTGCGACTCGTGGCGCCGCGGGCGGTCAACGCCTGGGCTGCCGGAGGCCGAGTCGCCAAGTATTCCGGCAACCCCTTCATCGGCGCATTTGGGCGCGAGTTGCGCCTTATTATTGCGGATGGGACCTGAGTGCGCGGACCGCTAATACCGGCAAGCAGCCCACCCAAGCCGCGCGGGCTTCCACGCCATCCCGGTCGTTCGGCGCAGCCGCCGCCGCCTCACGATTCCGCCGCTTCGTAGGTCTTGGCGAAGATGTCGGACTTGCAGGGATAAAATTCGCCGTGCACGCCGCGGATCACCCAATCGCCGGGTTCAGCCTTCATGTCGCCCTCGAGGGTGACGATGGTGAGACCTGCGACCCCGTTGCGGGCCTGGCCGGGAAAGCCGACCGCGGCGGCCCAGGCGTTGAAGGCACTGGCGTCCTGCCCCGGCGCGGGCAGCTGCATGGCTTCGATCACGACGGGGCGTTTCCGGAATCGCATGGAAGAGTTGATCGGACGGGAAGGAGGGAGGCTGAAGCAAGTCTCACGCGACGGCGGCGCGCGGGCGGAACAGGGAATGGAGTCGAACGGGCGCGAACATCGGATGAGCGGAAGCGAAACCGGCTGCGGCCGGCGATTGCCGGATGGAGATGGAGTGTGGCGAGCGGGGGCGGAATTTGCATGCCAAAAACGAGGTGCCCCGCGGCAAACCGCGCGAGAAAGGAGCTGAGTTTCACGGGCCGCGTGTTCACCTCATCGCCATGAACCCCACCCTTGTTGCGTTGCGATGCGGCCTGCTGCTTGCGGGCTTCGGCCTGGCGTCGGTCCTTGGCGCCGCGACCGCGCGGCCGCCGAACGTGGTGGTGATCCTCAGCGACGACCAGGGCTACGCCGACATCAGCTTCAACCCGCGCCATCCGCAGGAGGTCGCGACGCCGCATCTCGACGCGCTGGCGCGGGAGGGCGTGTTTTTTTCCCAGGGCTACATCACCGGCAATGTCTGCTCGCCGACGCGCGCGGGTTTGTTGACCGGGCGCTACCAGCAGCGCGCCGGGGTCTACACCGCGGGTGAGGGCGGTTCGGGCATGGCGCTTTCGGAAAAAATCTTCCCGCGTTTCCTGAAGCCCGCGGGCTACACGAGTGCGGCGTTCGGCAAGTGGCACCTCGGCGTCAACCTCGAGCAGAGCCCGATCGCGCGCGGCTTTGACGAGTGGTATGGTTTTCTCGGCCGCGGCGGGCACGACTACTTCGATCTCGCGGGCAACGATGCCGACAACGGGCCGATCTACCGCAACGGCGCTCCGATCAAGGATCAGGGCTACCTCACGACCCGGCTCGCGGACGAGGCGGTGGCCTTCATCCGCCGGCAGAAGGCGCAGCCGTTCTTCGTCTATCTCGCCTTCAACGCCGTGCATGCGCCGGCGCAGGCGCCGGCGGAAGATATCGAGCGCATCCGCCGGCAGTTCCCGGATCTGCCCGCGGCGCGCGTGACGCTGATGGCGATGCTGCGGCACCTCGACCTCGGCGTCGGCCGCGTCGTGGAGACGTTGAAGCAGGAGGGCGTGTGGGAGAACACGCTGGTGTTCTTTCTCACCGACAACGGTGGCTCGCGGGCGATGAGCGCGGACAACACGCCGCTGCGGGGCTTCAAGCAGCAGAACTACGAAGGCGGCATCCGCACGCCGTTCATCGTCGCGTGGCCGGGCGGTTTCAAAGGCGGGCGCACGATCGCGACCCCGGTGAGTTCACTCGACATCCTGCCTACCGCGCTGGAGGCGGCCCGGGTGGTTCCGCCGACCGACCGGCCGCTGGATGGCCGCAGTCTCCTGCCGCTGCTCACGGGGCGCACCGACCGGCATGTCGGGACGTTTTACTGGAGCGAAGGTGCGTCCGGCGGTTGGGCGGTGCGATCCGGCGATTGGAAACTCGTGGCGCAGCGCGGGCAGACGAAGAGCGAACTCTTCGACCTCGCGCGCGATCCGGCGGAGACGAAGGACCTCGCGGCCAGCGAGCCGGCGAAAGTCGCCGAACTCACCGCCCTCTACGACGCGTGGATCGAGCAGATGGCCGATCCGCTGCATGGCGGTTCGAAGCGGATGGGTGCGTCGCCCGACGGCGGAGCGAAGAAATCCAAGGATGCAAAGCGCAAGGCGCGCGACGAGGAACGCGCGAAGCAGAAGGCCGAGAAATGAGCGGGCGCGCTGCGTCATGGCGGCGGTCGCACCCGCTCGCGCGTCCGGTTTCGAACCTCGAACAACGATGAAGTCCCTCCGCTGGTTTCTGCCCTGTGCCGCGCTGGTGGCGCTGCTGGTGAGCTGCGTGGGGCCGGTCGTGCACCGGCCCGATGCGAGCACCCTGACGGGTCGCGTGATGTGCGGCTATCAGGGTTGGTTCAACGCGGAGGGCGACGGCGCGGACCGCGGCCACAACCACTGGACCAAGGGCGGCGGCCGGCCCGGGGCGCACAACATCCGCGTGGATCTGTGGCCGGACCTCGGCGAGTTCCCGCCGGACGAGCGTTTCCCGACCGATCTTTTCCACGCCGACGGACGGCGGGCGGAGGTGTTCAGTTCGTTCCGGCGGGAGACGGTGTTGCGGCATTTCCGCTGGATGGAGGAGCACGGCATCGACGGCGTGTTCGTGCAGCGGTTCATCAACTCGCTCGCGCGGCCGGCGCATCTGGCGCACAACAACGCGGTGCTGCAGCACTGCCGCGAAGGCGCGCGCCGTCACGGCCGCACCTACGCGCTGATGTATGACCTGAGCGGCCTGAGGCCCGGGAATGCCGACCGGTTGATCGCCGATTGGCGGACGCTCCTGCGCGACACACAGCTCACCCGCGACCCGATGTATCAGCGGCATCGCGGCAAACCCGTGCTGGCGCTGTGGGGCTGCGGGTTCCGCGACGACAAGGCGCGTCCGTCGCTGGAGGATTGGCGGAAAATCATGGCCTTTCTGAAGGACGATCCGGCGGCCGGTGGCGTGGCCGTGATGCTCGGCGTGCCGAGTTTCTGGCGGGAGCTGCGGCGCGATGCGCTCGCGGATCCGGCGCTGCACGAGATCCTGCGCACGGCGGACATCCTCTCGCCCTGGACGCCCGGGCGCTACCGCACGCCGGCCGAGGCGGCGCGCCACGGCGCCGAGGTGTGGCAGCCCGACCTCGCGTGGTGCCGCGAGCGGGGCATCGATTACCTGCCGGTGGCGTATCCCGGCTTCAGCTGGCACAACATGCAGCCCGATGCGCCGTTCGACGCGATTCCGCGCCTGCAGGGCCGGTTCTTCTGGGCGCAGGTCGCGGCGGCGAAACGCGCGGGCGCGGGCATGCTCTATGTGGCGATGTTCGACGAAGTCGACGAAGGCACGGCGATCTTCAAGTGCACGAATGAGCCGCCGGTGAGCGGAGGCGTGAAGTTCCTCACCTACGAGGGACTGCCGAGCGATCATTACCTGTTTCTCACCGGCGCGGCCGGGCGCGTGATGCGCGGCGAGCTCGCGCCCACGGATGCGCCGCCGGTGCGCTCCACCGGGACCGCGGGGCGTTGAGCGGCCGGTGGCTGCGCGTGCCGTTGGAGCGGCGGACGGCACCGCGGCGCGGGCTGCGAAACGGCAAAAAACGCGTTCACATCAGCAGACTTCGCCGAGTCATCCGCGCGATCTGACGCATACTAGCCGAGCACATCATGTCCCAGGCCTTTCCCATCCTCACCGCCGATGAAGCTGCCGCGATGGTCAGCCACGGCGACATCATCGGATTCAGCGGTTTCACGCCCGCCGGCGCCGCCAAGGTCGTGCCCAAGGCGATTGCGGCGCGCGCGATGGCCGAGCATGCGGCCGGCCGGCCGTTCCGCATCGGTGTGATCACGGGCGCGTCCACCGGCCCGTCGCTCGACGGCGAGCTGGCCAAGGCGGATGCGGTGCTCTTCCGCACGCCCTACCAGTCGAATCCCGATCTGCGGAAGAAGATCAATTCCGGCGAGGTGCAGTTCTTCGACATGCACCTGTCGATGCTGCCGCAGGCGGTGCGCTACGGTTTTCTCGGCAAGGTGAAGTTCGCGATCGTCGAGGCCTGCGAGGTGTTTCCCGGCGGCGAGATCGTGCTCACCACCTCGGTGGGTGCGACGCCCACCTTCTGCTCGGCGGCGGAAAAGATCATCATCGAGGTGAACCGGGCGCAGTCGACCGCGCTGCGCGGTTTCCACGACATCTTCGAGCCGCGCGATCCGCCGCACCGGCGCGAGATTCCGCTCTACACCGTGCGCGACCGCATCGGCTCCACGGTGGTGAAGGTCGATCCCTCCAAGATCGCCGGCATCGTGGAGACGGACCTCGCCGACGAGGCGGGCGGCTTCGACGAGCCCACGCCGGCGATGCTGAGGATCGGTCAGAATGTGGCCGAATTTCTCGCCAGCGAACGCAAGCGCGGCACGTTGCCCACCGGTTTCCTGCCGATCCAATCCGGCGTCGGCGACATCGCCAACGCGGTGCTCGGCGCGATGGGCGAGCATCCGGACATCCCGCAGTTCGAGATGTATTCGGAGGTGCTGCAGGACGCGGTTTTCCGGCTGATGCAGAAGGGCAAGCTCGTCTTCGCCAGCACGACGGCGATCACCGTCAGCCCGGCGATGAGCAAGGAGTTCTACTCGCGCCTCGATTTCTACCGGCCCCGGATCGTGATGCGGCCGCAGGAAATTTCGAACCACCCCGAGATCGTGCGCCGGCTCGGCATCATCTCCATCAACGCCGCGATCGAGGCCGACCTCTTCGGCAACATCAACAGCACGCACGTGCTGGGCACGAGCATGATGAACGGCATCGGCGGCTCGGGCGATTTCACGCGCAATGCGTTCATCTCGATCTTCGTCTGCCCGTCGCTGCAGAAGGGCGGCAAGATCAGCACGATCGTGCCGCTGGTGAGCCACGCGGACCACAGCGAGCATTCCGTCCAGGTGATCATCACGGATCAGGGCATCGCCGATCTCCGCGGCAAGTCGCCCCACGAGCGCGCCGAGTTGATCGCGAACAACTGTGCGCACCCGGAGTTCCGCGACCAGCTGCACCGCTACATCCACCTCGCGAAATCGGGCCAGACGCCGCAGTCGCTCGGCAAGGCCTTCGCCTTCCACCAGCAGTTCATGCAGACGGGCGATATGCGTGGCGTGGACTTCGGGACCTGAGCCCGGCGCGGCGTTTTTTGCGCGGCACTCGGCGGGGATTGGCGTCCCGGCAGAGCCAAATCCGGCAGGTTCCGGACAAATTTCACCGAGTGGGAAACCCGGGCCGGTGCTACACTGGGAAACTATGGAAACGGACACCGTTTCAACCGTCGCCCGGGAAACCAACCGGACGCTCGAGTCGTTGACCACGCGGGAAATCGCGGCGCTGTGGTGCCGCGAATTCGAGCGCACGACCGGCCGTGTCGCCACCGTGCTCGAGGAGAAAGGGCCGTGGGTCCACCTCGAGTATCAGGGTGAGCGGACCGAAAAGGCCTGGCGCCGGGACCACCTGCTCGCCGCGCTCCCCGTGCTCCAGTCGCGTCCGGATCGCCGGGAGGAGTGAGCGGGGCGGCGGGGGCTGGCTTGGAACGGCGCGGGCCGATTCCAAATCGGGGCCGCATCGTTGCGAATCGGGCGCGGGGGAGCTTTCTCCCGCGCCATGACCACCCAGGAAAAGGAAGGCATCTGCGTCGTCGCGTTGGCGGCGGCGTTTTGCGACGGCGGGAAATCCGAGGCCGAGCGCGCACAGTTCCGCGGCATGCTGGAGCAGCTCGAGCTGCCCAATGCCGCGCAACTGGTCTCGCGCGCCCTGCTCAACCGCGCGGCTTTGCCCGAGGCCGTGTCCGCCCTCGCGTCGCCGGAGGCGCGGGCGCTCGCATATGAGATGGCGGTCTGCGTGGTCGAGGCCGATGGGCACCGCAATCCGGCGGAGACGCAGTTTCTCGCCACGCTCGCCGAACAGCTGCGGCTCGCGCCGGACCAGACCGCGCCGGCCCTGCAGATCGCCGATGCCGTCGGGGCGGCGGCCACCCTGCCGGCCGCGGCGGCGTCCGTCGCGGAGCCGCCGCCATTGACGCCACCGGCGCCGAAACCGGCTCCGGCGCGGGCGGAGATCGATCCCGCGCTGGCGACGACGATCCGACGCACGGCGATCCTCGCCGGTGCGCTCGAATTGCTGCCGCAGTCCGCGGCGACACTCGCGGTGCTGCCGCTCCAGACGCACCTCGTCTACCGGGTCGGCAAACACTACGGCTACGAGCTCGATGCCGGGCACGTGAAGGAGTTCCTCGGCGTGCTGGGCCTCGGCCTCGCCTCGCAGGCGGTCGAGGGGATGGCGCGGAAACTTCTCGGGGGCCTCGTGCGCCGCGCGGGCGGCAGTCTTGCGGGCACCCTGGCATCGGTCGGGACCGGGCCGGCGGTGACGTTTGCGAGCACGTATGCGCTGGGTCATCTCGCGCACCGCTACTACGCGGGCGGACGCACGCTGAGCGCGCTGCAGCTCCGGGAGTCGTTTCAGGAACTCGTCGGTCAGGCGCGCACGCAGGGTGCGAGTCTGCTGCCCGAGATCCGGGAGCGGGCGCGGGGGCTCAACCTCACACAGCTGCCGGCTTTGATCCGCGGGGCCTGAGCGCGGCGGGATTCGTCATCGCATGCGTGCGTTCTGCCAGCGTCTCGCCGCGTCCGCGGTCTTCCAGCGCTCGATGGTGGGCTTGATTATCCTCGCCGGCGTGCTGGTCGGCTTGGAAACGGATCCCGACCTCGTGGCCCGCTTCGGCGGCGTGCTCCTGGCCCTCGACCGCACGGTGCTGGCGCTCTTCACGCTCGAGCTGGCGGTGCGGATCGGCGCGTGCGGCGCGCAGCCGTGGCGTTTCTTCCGCGATCCGTGGAACGTTTTCGACTTCGCGATCGTGGCGGTGTGTCTGCTGCCGGTCGGCGCGGAGTATGCGGCGGTGCTGCGGCTCGCGCGCGTGTTGCGGGTGCTCCGGCTGATCACGGCGGTGCCGCGCCTGCAGCTGCTGGTGAACGCGCTGCTGCGGAGTCTCCCGTCGATGTCCTACGTCGCGCTGCTGCTCTGCGTGTTGTTTTACGTGTATGCGGTGGTCGGCGTGGGGCTCTTCGGCCGCGCGGACGCGGCGCACTTCGGGTCGCTGGGGGCCGCGGGCCTCACGTTGTTCCAGATCGTGACGCTGGAAGGGTGGGCGGAGATCATGCGCGAGCAGCTGTCGGCGGGCGTCAACTCCACGCTCACGATCGCCTACTTCGTGTCGTTCATCCTGCTCGGCACGATGATCACGCTGAACCTGCTCATTGGCGTGATCGTCGCGGGCATGGACGAAGCGCGGCAGACGATGGAAGACGAGGATCGCGAGCGGCGGCGCGCCGCCGAGGGGATGCCCTCGCCGGCGGACGACGTCGCCGCGCTGCGCCGGCAGCTGGAGGCGCTGGACCGTGCGCTGGGCGAGCTGCAGCGGCGGTTGAAGTGAGGTGGCGACGGGGCGTGGCCGAGCCGGCCGCGCGCGACGAGACCGCCGTGGGGGCGGGTGGCAACTTGCCAGCGCCGTCGCCCCCGAGTTGGCTCGCGGCCGATGAAGACCGTCGCGATTGCCGGCGCCTCGGGCGTAGTGGGTCGCCAGGTGCTGGCGCGGCTGCTCACGCACCCGGCCGTCGGCACCGTGGTCGCGGTGGGCCGCCGACCGCTCGAGGTGGCGCACGCGAAGCTCGCGGTGCGGTGCGTGGAGTTTGACGCGGAGGAGGGGATCGCGGCGGCGTTGCCGGCCGGTCTCGACGTGGCGATTTGCTGCCTCGGCACGACGATCCGGCAGGCGGGGTCGCAGCGCGCGTTCCAGGCGGTCGACCGCGCGGCGGTGGTGGCGTTTGCCACTGCGGCGCAGCAGTGCGGCGCGCGGCGGTTTGTGCTCCTCAGCTCGATCGGCGCGGATCCGCGTTCGCGGAATTTCTACCTGCGCACCAAGGGCGAGGCCGAGGCGGCGGTGGGCCGGCTCGGGTTCCCGCAGTTGACCCTCGTGCGGCCGTCGTTGCTGGACGACGAGGGCACGCGGGAGGAATTCCGGCTGGGCGAGCGCCTGTCGCTGCCCGTGCTCCGCGCGATCTTCGCCGTGGTCGGGCGGAGCCATCGCTACGCGCCGGTGCGTGTGAGCGTGCTGGCCGAGCGGATAATCATGCTCGCGGAGGACGAGACGTCCGAGGCGGTTAGGGTTGTGGAAGGGATCGGCTGAGCTGCACCGATCTTCCCGGATCCGACGGCGGCCGAAATGCCGGCCGGATCACGGTTGTGACCTGCCTGCGGTGCGGGCCGCCAGCCACCGCGCGCCGCCAAGGCACGAGGCGTTACCTCGCGTCTTGTCGGCTGCGATGCGATTGCCATGGTGGTCGACAGTCGGGTCCCCGCCCGGCTATCGACCCCACCTGCCTTATGAACTTACCCCAAGCATTCTGCGCGTTTACCGTGCTCGTGTCCGCCGCGGCGCTGGCGCCCGCCGCCCAGCCGGCGAAGCTCCCCTCGAGCGACGAGGTGATTGCGCTCTCGCCCTTCACCGTCTCCGACAGCGACGACAAGTCGTGGCAGGCCACGACGACCCTCATCGGCAGCCGCACCAACCAGGAGCTGATCAAGGTCCCCGTGAACGTGGATGTGATCACGTCCGAGTTCATGCGCGACCTCGGTGCGTTCAGCATGGATGACGCGGCGCGCTTCATCGCCGGCGTCGATGTCACGCCCCGGCTTGAGGCCCGCAACGACGAGCGCATCAACTACCGCGGTCTCAGCACCGGGGGCGCGTCGCGCAATTTCTTCACGTGGTATGTCCCGTCGGATGCCTACAACGTCGAGCGCTACGACTTCGCCAAGGGCTCCAACTCGCTCATGTTCGGCGACTCCTCGCCGGGCGGTCAGGCGAGCATCTTCACGAAGCGTGCGCGGTCGCGCAATTCGACCGAGTTCCTCGCCAGCGTCGGCTCCTACGACGCGTTCCGCTTCCAGTTGGATGCGAATCGCAAGCTGCACGACAAATTCTTCATGCGGGTGAACCTCGCGAACCGCCGCAACAAGACCTACGTGCGGACCACCAACGACGTCTTCCGCGCGGGCCACATCGCCTTCACCTACGAGCCGTTCAAGACCACGACCATCCGCGTCGAGGGCGAGCGCGGCACCACCTACCGCGTGCGGGCGGACAGCGCGCTGGCGATCAACGACGTCGCCGCCGCCGGCCGCGGGTTCTCGACGAACAACCAGTGGTATTACACCTCGGACGGGGAGATCATCCAGCGCACCGCCACCAACCCGCCGCTCGCGATCGACCGCAGCGGTCCCTCGGGCAACCAGGTGTCGCTGCTCCAAGGCCAGACCCAGGCGGTGCGCCTGCCCAACGGGACGTTCCGCAACTTCAGCGGGTTCGACCAATACACCAACATGCTCGGCACGGTGGATTACAACAACCGCATCTTCAATGTCGCCAACGCCACCGTCGAGCAGCGCATCGGCAAACTCCACCTCGAGCTGGCCTACAACCAGCAGTTCCAGCACGAGGACCGGAACGACAACTCCTTCGGCACAAGCCAGACCCCGCCCGTGCTCAGTGTCGACGGCTCCGGCCGGCCCTACATCGACGCGGCGTTCGGCGGCGCGGCTTTCAAGATCTTCGGCAACGTCGTGAAGGCGGGCCGCGTCGCGGCGGCCTATCCGTTCGACTTCGGCCGCTTCGGCCGCCAGCTCCTGGTCGTCACCGCCCTGCAGCAGAAGGACCTCAAGCTGTCGCGGCGCACCGGTCTCTACAATGCCGCCGCCCCCGGCCTCGCGGCCAGCAACGGCATCCGTCTGCGCGCCTACCTCGATGATCCGGCCTTCGGCACCCCCGGGTTCTACGACCAGTTCCTCATTCCCAACCTGCCGGTCACCCCGACGTTCCGGCCCGAGTTCTACGAGAGCACGACGATCACCGGCCCGTTCGTGGACATCCGCTACGCGCGCACGCAGACCGCCTCGCTCTCCGGCGACTACTTCAAGGGCCGGGTGAACACGCTGGTCGGCGTGAGCTGGAACGCCTTGACCCGCAAAGTGCCGAAGGAGTCCGCCCACGCCGTCGACGCGCGCGGCCACTTCATCCATCCCGGCATGCCGGAGGACAATCCCGGCGCCTACGAATACGATCCGCGTTTCAATCTCTCCGCGGTGAGCAAGATGGCCGGCCTCACCGTCGAGGCTTGGCGCGGCGAGTGGGCCCGCGTCGTCGCCATCGGCTCCCAGTCGGAGTCGTTCAACTGGCAGTCGCGCCAGGTGTTCTACGGCCCCGACATCGGCCCCGTCCGCGGCAAGACCAAGGAGGTCGGCCTCCGCTTCGAGCTCTTCCGCAAGCTCAGCTACAGCGTTTCGCTTTACGACACCAAGCGCGTCAACGCCGCCTACGCCTGGAATCCCGATGTGCTCAACCTCACCCAGCTCGAGGACCTCATCAATCCGAACAACGTCCTCCCCGGCGACTCGCGCTACATCGAGGTGGTGAACGGACTGAACAACGAGCGCCGCACGGTGAACTCCAACGAACAGTCGCGCGGGATCGAGATGACGCTGCAAAGCCAGCGCTGGCTCGGCCTCCAGACCCGCGTGGCATTCTCGAAGAACCGCGTGCGGGCGCAGGCCGATTTCTCGCAATTCCGCGCCTACCTCACCGCCGCGGAGGAGCGCACCGCCGCCGCCAACGCCCCCGGCGGCGACCGCACCATGGCCGAGCTGCCCGCCGTGCTCAACAACGCCCGCAACGTGCTCGGTTCGAACACGCTCACCGACCGGGTCTCCGGCCGCCGCAGCGTGCCCTACACCGGCAGCTTCGTGCTCGATTACCAGGTGCCGCGCGTGCGCGGTCTCCGCTTCGGGCTCAACGGCATCTTCACGCCGGACTACAACGTCTACATCCGCGAAGGCGTGCCCTACGAGGCCGGGGCCTCGTTCCCGCTCCACGGTTACCTGCTCTACGACCGGCGCGTGCTGCAGAAATACCAGACGACCTTCCGGCTCGGGTTGAACAACATCTACGACATCATGAACGGCAACAGCCGCTACCGCATCACCGGCGCGACGTCCTACAACACCGCCCTGGGCCGGCCGAACTTCATCTACCGCTACGCCGAGCCCACGACCTGGAATTTCAGCGTGACGACGCGGTTCTGAGCCGCCGGGCCGGACCGAAGAGTCTGGCGCCGACGGTGAGGATGCGCAGGCCCGGAGGTTCGGACGGCGCAGGCCGGCCGGCCGTTCGCGGCGCGTCCGGCGGGCCTTGGAGGTTCTGCCCGGTCAGCCGCGGGTGCCGCGATCGTTCAGCCGGACGCCGCCGGGTCGGGCCTCGTTGGCCCGACCGCCGCGCCCCTCCGGCTCGGTGAGCCGGTGCGACGCCTACTTGAGCCGATCAAGGCGCCCTTTGCGGCGCACGATGTTCTTGTAGTCCCACTGGATGTCGCGCGCCTTGCCGAGCCAGCGCTGCAAATCTTCGGGGACAATGTCGGCCGCGGCGACATAGCGCGCCTCGGCCGCCTTGAAACTGCCTTCCTTTTTGAGCCCCTCTTCGTCGAACGATTGCCCGCTCCAGAACAGGAGTCGGACGGAATCCTTGAGCTTGCTGTAGCCGACGACCGGGTTGCCGTCCAGGAACCACACCGGATGCGCGTGCCAGACTTTGTTCTCGGCCTCGGGCAGAGCGCGGTCGATCTCCTTTGCCAATCGGTCGCAGATCTTGCGGACGTCCGGAGTTTGGCCCGCGTTGTAGGCGCGTGTGTCGGGGTGCATGGGCAGCGGGTCGAGACATGGCGCAGGACACCGGCGCTTGTCGATGGCGATCCCGGAGGAGGCCCGCGGGCGGCCCGCCCGGCGCGTGCTAGACTGTCCGCTGCGCCGGTTGTCGTCGCGCCCGGGCGCGCACGACAGTCTCGCCCGATGCTACCCCGTCTCCGCGTTTCGTGGCTACTCTCCTGCGCAGTCGTCGCACTCGTCGCGCTGCCCGCCGCCGCGGCCGAGTATTACGTGCATCCGGCCGGCAATGACGCGCAGCCGGGCACGCTCGCGCAGCCGTTTGCGTCGGTCACCCGCGCCCAGGAAGCGGCCGCGCCGGGCGACACGGTCTGGATTCGCGGGGGCACCTACGCGTTCAGCGGCACCACGATCGAGATCGGTGTATTGCTGACGAAGAGCGGCACGCCGGAGAAGCGCATCAATTATTGGGCTTACCGCGACGAGACGCCGGTCTTCGATTTCCACCAACTTGCCACGCGGGTCCGTATCCGCGGTTTCAGCGTCCGCGCGTCGTGGCTGCATTTGCGGGGGCTGGAGGTGCGCGGCGTGCAGCAAATCCTGACCAATACCAACGAATCGTGGGGTATCCGCGTCGAGGGCGGCAGCCACAATATCTTCGAGCGCCTCAACCTGCACCACAACGAGGGCCCGGGCTTCTTCATCGCCGACGGCGGCGACAACCTCGTGCTCAACTGCGATTCGCACCACAACTACGACCCCGACAAACGCGGGGAAAACGCCGACGGCTTCG
>JACCED012022242.1_pt1 | contig 19406 bp, 17 predicted proteins | sample 7455021 | NCBI WGS metagenome assembly JACCED01 (sample SAMN15323456, study PRJNA562643) | freshwater metagenome | isolation source: river surface water | place: USA:Blue River Watershed | collected 2017-08-19 | reverse complement strand
TGGTTCAACTCTCAGTGTTGTCTTTGTCCGATAACAAAACCCCCGTGGATTTATCCACGGGGTGTTTCTATTATTGTCTATTTATCTTGTATATCTGTTCATCTATTACTCTAGTAAAACAATATCTTCCTGATTTGTGTTGCCAATTTTCATCTATGAAATATCCTTTATTTACGACTTTTTCTCTTGTTGTATTTTCTAACATATTTTCTGTTTCAAAATTTGCACAAAGTTCAAAACTATTTTTTGAAATCTTTTTATATTCATACTCTTCTCCGGTTTTTGGGTCTTTTGGAACGGTATAACTGTCTATTGGATTATTAAGTTCATCGAGTTTCTCTGGTATATCACCTTTGTTTTGCCAATGTGTGTAAACTATTTGGCTTTGAATATTCATAAGATTATTTACTCTTGTTTCGTCTAGTTGTTTAGCTTTTTGTTTAGCGGGTGAGCCGATTGTCATAACTCCAAAAACTACAGCACCTATAACTACCGCAGATACGGCATATGTAGATATCTTTATTTTTTTATCATAATCAAAAGTTGTTCTCCTTAGGTCGTAGAGAGTTGATTTAAATATAGTTATAGCAACCGCAAGTACAAAGAATACTTTTAAGAAAAATCTTAAGGTTAGATCTTCTGCTCCCAAGAATCTATATATAAGAGTTGTTAAGTCTATTGCTATTGTGAGTCCGGCAATAAAGAGTGTTAGAAAAATCATCCATCTTCTAACCCAGATATCTTTTTTTGCTTGGTTTAGTTTTAAATCTTTGTTTACTAATTTTGTCAGATAGATAAAGGCAGGGAAGAATATTATAAGAGCAGACAAGCTACTTCTTATTGCTTGTTCATAACCCCAAAGATATTCTCCAGAAAGTGGAAAAGTCTTGTTTATTATTTGAAACACTAATACAAGGAAACTTATTGAGCTTACATATAGTCCAATGATTATTCCTAGATAAAGAAAGAAATCTTTTGCTGTTGTTTTTGATTCCATAAAAAATAATTAAATCTAATAACCTATTAATTATATAACATATCAGTATATTTATATATCTATAAAACTGTGTTAGTATTTAAATATCTATGAATATTAAAGATATTTTAGTGGATTCTATTGGCAATGCGCTCTCAGATTTAAAAATAGATTCTTCAATAATTCCAGAAATAAAGTTAGAACATCCAGTCGATTCTTCTTATGGTGATTTTTCTACAAACGTTGCGATGATGATGTCAAAAGATTTATCTAAGAATCCTAGAGAACTAGCTGGACATATATCTTCAAAAATAAACGAAAGTCTTCCAGAAGAAATACAAAAAGTAGAAGTTGCTGGTCCAGGTTTTATAAATTTTTATTTATCAAAAAACTTTTTTATTAAAAAAACAAAAGAAATTATTTCTGAAAAAGAAAATTTTGGTAGAAATAATGTTTTATCTTCACAGGATACTATTGTTGAGTACACCGATCCAAATCCCTTTAAAGAATTTCACATAGGACACTTGATGAGTAATTCGATAGGGGAATCAATCTCAAGGATTATAGAAGCAAATGGTGCAAAAGTAACTCGTGCGTGCTATCAAGGGGATGTCGGACTTCATGTTGCAAAAACTATTTGGGGTGTAAAGAAAATGATTTCTGAAAATTCAGAAATGAAAAAGAAGTTTTTCGGTAATATTTTTGGCTTTGGTAAAGACGATACTCTTTGGGGTAAAGCATATGCTTTGGGCGCCAAAAACTATGAAGAAAGTGAAAGCTCCAAAAAGGAAATCGTTGAAATAAATAAAAAAGTTTATTCAAAAGATGATTCTGAGGTAAATAAAATTTACAAAACAGGGAGAAAGGTCTCTCTGGATAAATTTGAAAAAATATACAAGATTTTAGATACGAAGTTTAACGAATATTTTTTTGAAAGTCAGACTACAGATTTCGGTAGAAAACTTGTAGAGGAGAATATAGAGAAGGGGATTTTTGAAAAGAGTGAAGGAGCTGTAATTTTTCGTGGTGAAAACTATGGTTTACATACTCGAGTTTTTATAAATAGTGAAGGACTTACGACATATGAAGCAAAAGATTTGGGTTTAGCAAAGATAAAATATGACAGACATCCATACGACAAATCAATCATTATAACCGCAAATGAACAAAGCGATTATTTCAAAGTCCTCCTAAAAGCTCTTGAACTTATCTATCCAGATTTAGCAAAAAAGACAACACATATTTCTCATGGAATGCTCAGACTTCCTAGTGGTAAGATGTCTTCAAGAACAGGGCAAGTTATTACAGGTGAATTTCTACTTGGAGAAATCAAAAAACTTGTTTTTGAAAAAATGAAAGACAGAGAGATGACTCCTGAAGAGAAAGATAAAATAGCAGATCAAGTTTCTGTTGGAGCTCTTAAGTATTCAATACTCAAACAAGTTGCTGGCAAAGATATTATTTTTGATTTTGATAAATCGCTTTCTTTTGAGGGAGATTCTGGTCCGTATTTACAATATTCATATGCTAGAGCTCAATCTATCTTGAGAAAAGCTGAAGTTGAAAATATAAAACCTACTTGGACATCTAGTGTCCAAGCTGGTGAAATAACAGAACTTGAAAAAATACTTTATAAATTTAATGAAGTTGTGGAGAGAGCGGGAGAGGAATATTCTCCACATTATATCGTAACTTATCTTATAGAACTTTCATCTACTTTTAATAGTTTTTATGCCCAAGGGAAGATTGTCGATAAAGAAGATGCAAGTTCTCCTTATAAAGTAGCTTTAACAGAAAGTTTCTCTGTTGTTTTGAGAAATGGACTTAATTTACTTGGTATTTCTGCTCCAGAGAAAATGTAGTTGACAAAAAACTACAATATGATATACTATTAGATAGGAGGGGTGGGTACCTCTCAGATGTACTTTAACTACCCAGTTGGGGAGTTGTTATGAAGAATAAGGGTCGCGAAGCTTGGTCTTGCGGTCGGAAGAATCGCAAGTATCGTGGTGAGAACCTGAATGCTCACAGCAAGAATGAAAATGAGATCAGGATCCGTGGCTTTGATGCGGAGCCGTGTGAACTTTGCCCGAACCATAAGCCGCGCCACGTTCTGCGTCAGGTTTTCCGTCAGGAAATCGAGCAGGGCATTGAGGATGCGATGGATCACTTCGGTTCGGATCGGCGTCGTCTGTTTGCTCGGGTTGATCCCGAGTACGCGAAGAAGGTCGCTGATAAGACCTTCGCGAAGGCGTGTGACTGTGGTTCGGTGACTATTGACCGGTATGGTCGTGTTCATCACCACTTTCTCCCGCGCTCCGTTCGGCGGAAGTGTCACGAAGAGCGTGTCGCTCGTCGCGAGGAAGCCTTGAAGCAGATTGCTTCGTAGGCGATCGTCTCTGACGATTCTTCAAAAGCGTTACCTTCGGGTGACGCTTTTTATTTTTGTTTAAAGAGCGGTGAAAAATTTGAAGCCTCAAATTTTTCACCGCTCTTTTCCCTTGAATTTTTTATTTTTATAATGGCGAATATATTTTTTTCTTGATATTAAATATACAAAAATAGTATAATCACATAGGACAAAAACGAAAGCTCGAAAATGGAAGTAATTCCATTTGAACAATGGAGGTGATAGGAGAAATGATTGGCTAAATTGATTCATGAGTTTTTGATGTTCTTTTTGATAACACCTATAATATTTTTTGGTTTTCATTCCTTCGCGTCTGAAGAGTCCAAAAGTAACGAGACAGTACTGTCCCAAGAAAAAACAAACGGCTTTATAAAGGTCGTTTCTTTCGTTCCTGGAACAAACAGTACTGGTGGAAAGGTGTTTCTAGTCACTATCAATTACTCAACAAATTGGCAGAGGTCTGCAGTTTATCCAAAAGTCTGCACGAATCTGGTTTCTGGTGTTTGGAAGACAGCTACAAGTACGGAGGTGAGACTAAAATCAACTCATATTACACAAGACGGATTGAGGTCCGTCACTTATTCTTGTTTGTCTGATTCAAACGAGAAATTTTTTAGTTTTGTTCTTTTTAACCTTGAGAGCGATTGAGAGGTGGTAGATTCTGACGTTTTTCGAAAGAAAGACGTGCGGAATCTAAAATAATTATTCACTTTATACTTTTGTATAATTTATTTTTTATGAAAAAAAATTTTTTATTTTTAATTTTATTTTTACCTATAGTTTCTTTTGCTGAAGTTTATTGTACACCTTCAAAGAATATTGCATTCATTGGAGAAAATATTGAATGGAGTATTTTAGGAATAGGGGATGAGATGCCGTATTTCATTTCTTGGTCATCTGATGGCGTGGCAAATACATCTGAAGACTCTTTAGTTTACTCAAATAAATACGAAACAGTTGGTGAAAAAAGAACAAGAGTTCTTTTTGGTCTTGAGGGGGTTGAACCTACTTATGATATCGTTTGTAGTCCTGTAACTATTTTGAAAGAAAGCGTTACAAATACTACAACTAAAGACCAGACTTCTACGACAACTCCTAAAAGAAAACATTCCACTGTCTACTATAATCAGATAAATAGTATCGAGAATATAATTTTAGCCACTTCAACTATTTCCGAAAATATAAAAATTCTAGAAGAGAAGGATTTTATAAAAGAAGATAATAAGAAAGTTTTTAGTAACAATTTGTGGATTGGTTTAGAAAATTCGGAAGTAGGAGATTTACAAAGAAAGTTGTTGGAACTCGGTTTTTTTAATGAAGAAATCACGAGCTTCTTTGGTCCTATTACAGAAAAGGCAGTTATTGATTTTCAAAAATATTTAAAAATAGAGCCAGCTTCTGGTTTTGTAGGGCCGATAACAAGAGGGGTTTTAAATAGTTTATAATAACTATTGGCTTTCTACTTTTATACTTTATTATAATTTTGGGCTTTCGTTCTGGAAAGGAAAACAAAAGATGAGAGAAAAAAAGACGCATAAACCACGCGATGAGCCGTTTCTCGCTCCGTGATAGTTATCTCTCTTACGGCATTACTCGTTTTGCCTACAAAGATGATAGGGTTCTGTGTTGGATTTTTTTGAGTTTCTTTTCCAACAACACAAAATCTTTTCTCATAATGAGTAAAAACAGGGGGAGTGAAAAACACCCCTGTTTTTTTGTTGCAAGAATTTTTATATATGTAATAATTCTCTTATCGGCGTTGGGGGATGTCTGTATGATGTCTTCTGACTAAACAAAGTGCAACAAGCTGAAAAGCTCGGAAGGAGATACAACTATGTGCACCATTGTGGGTACTGTTCATTCGACGGAAAAGATCCGCGCTTTCGCAAATGGCGATAATCGGCGCGGCACGAAGTTGGTCTAACTGCCAAGAAGGCAGAAGGATCTGAAGGATTCCTGAGGGCGAAGCGAAGCTTCGCCCTCTTTTATTGTAAAAAAGTTTTTATCTTGACTATATGAAATTAAACACAGGTTATAAACTTTAACTATTGACTTTTAAGAAAGAAGTTGTAGTATTGCGGTAGATTCTCATTCGAGGTCTTTGCGAGAATTTTTTCCCGCAAAAGCATGTCAAAAAGAAAAAGAGAAAGGAGGAACCCATGAAAGGGTTTCTGAAGTTCGTTGTCGTGGCGTTGATGATGTTCACCGTCGGTTTGAAACCGATGCTGGTGTCTGCCGGGACAGATACCAACGTGTGTGTGATTACGGAGTACAATCCGAATTACGCTTTCAACGGTACAAACTGTGCTGTGGTCGCGGTTACGTATCCTAAGACGTGGCCGACATGGTATTTTGTTACATCCACAAACCTTTTGTTAGGTAATGGTGGGTGGCATTATGCCAACAACAGTATCGTCTTTGCTGTTTCAAACTCACCGGCGGGGACACTGCCGAAGTGGAAAAAGCATTTCGTCAAAAAGGATTCACTCGACTGTCGTTTTTTTGGGGTTTCAACGAACTCCACTTATGGACCGTGACTCCTTTTGTCCCACCCCCCTGTTTAATTCAGTAATGATAAAAACAGGGGATACTTATCTTAAAAACTTATTTTTTATCTCTTGAAAATAAGAGTAATGTTAAAAAAGAGTAATTTATTAACAATAAAAAACAAATATGAAAAAAATATTATTAAGTCTTACAATTTTTTCTCTAGGTATTTTGCTACCTATGGTTTCTTTTGCTACCCAAGCACCGACAATAGGTTGTTCAGCTGATGATATAGGGGGAATAACTTATATAGGTTCTAATGGTGAAAAACAGGTTGTTTGGACAGCTACCGTCTCTGGTATAGAAGATTTGTCTGACTATGAATTTGTATGGACAGACAATACACACTTAGGTACTACGTATCCAAGTTCAAATACAATGACAAATACCTATACTTCTTCTGAATTAGGAGAACAAAGTATTAGTGTAGAAATTGGGAATGGTGAGAATAGTTATACAGCAACTTGTTCTACAGATGTAGAGCTAAGAACCTTTAGTTCTTTATCAGAAGGAATAACTTTTTCTTGTGGTGCCGTACCTTCTGTTTTGTATGTCGGCTCTCTAACGGAAAATGTTACTTGGACAACAAACTTTGATTCATTAGATTTAGCAAACCCAGATTCTTATGAATTTGTATGGACAGACAATGCACACTTAGGTACTACATATTCAAATTCTAAAGAAATAACTAATTCATATGATTCTTCAAATATTGGTATTCAAGAAATGAAAGTAGAAATAGGAAATGGTGATGGGGAAATACTTTCTCATGTATGTTCTGTAGAAGTTAAAGAAAGAACAATTTCATCTTTATCTGAAGGAACAACTTTTTCATGTAATGCTACACCATCTACAATATATGTTGGTTCTTCAACAAAAGATGTTGTTTGGACAACAAACTTTGATTCACTAGATTTGGCAAACCCAGATTCTTATGAATTTGTATGGATAGATAATGCTTATTTATCAACTCAGTATGGAGATGTAAGAACAATTACTAATTCATATGATAATACAAAGTTAGGTTTACAAACCGTTAAAGTAGAAATAGGAAATGGTGACAGGGTGTTATCTACAAAAGAATGTTCAGTTGATGTTGCTCAAGAAAAAACAGCTTCTTATGTAACTCCTGGAGATTTTACTTGTTGGGCAGAACCAACTTCAGTTTCTGTAGATTCAAAGACGTCAGTAAATGTTGTTTGGAAAACAAATTTTGATACTCTAGGGTTAACTGATGGCGGTTACGAATTTGTATGGACAGATAACGCACATCTAGGCACTACGTATTCAGATACTGATTCTATTACTAACACATATGATTTTTCTGAAATAGGAAATCAAACAGTTACAGTTAATGTAGGAAATGGTGGTGATACAGAATTGGTAGCTAACTGTTCTGTTAATGTTACAGAAAAAAGAACTTCATCAGGTGGTGGTTCAACAGGTGGTGGCTCAGTAGGAAATACTTGTAAATTAATTGGAAATGTAGACGGTGATGATGCTTGCGATGCTGATATTTTAGACTTTAACTTATTAATGCTTAACTGGGGAAGTACAGTATCAGGAAATGATGCAGATCTAAACAATGATGGTAGAGTAGATATATTAGATTTGAACATTTTGATGCTTAACTGGACAGGTACATTATAAAAATAAAGATTCTTAATAATTAATATTTATTAAAAAATAACTATGAAAAAATATATAAAAACAATTTTTGTAAGTTTGCTAGGAATCTTTATTGCAGGTAACGCGATAGCTTCCACAAATATAACTCTTACTCCTGCTACTCATAATGTAGTTGAAGGACAAAGTTTTGATTTGATAGTTTATGCAAATGCAAATGGTGTGAGAAACGGTACTGTTAAAATGCAAGTAGAATTTCCAGCAGATCTTTTGGAAGTTACTTCGTTTACACAACCAGGAGTTTGGATGGCTGTTGAACAAGATGGATATAATATAGAAGATAATACAAATGGTGTATTGATAAAAACAGCAGGTTATCCAAAGGGATTTTCTTCAGATATAGTTTTTGGAACAGTTACATTCACAGCAAAGAAAGCGGGTGTAGCTACAGTTAATGTTGCATCAGACTGTGCTGCTTATGATGTTTCAGGTAAAAATGTTTATTCTGGAAATTCACAATCAGTTATAAATATTTCAAAGAAAACTTCTGTAAGTACAACTGTAGGTACTGCTTCTACTTCTACAACAACAGATGATAATTCTGGACTTACAGGATTAGAAGCTACAGTAGGGAGTGCACTTGATGGACTATTTGGTACATCAACAGATGATAATCTTACAGCTTCAGTATTTGGTTCTATGATGAGCGGAAAGATAGGATGGATTTTGGGAACAATAATTATTCTTGGAATAATTCTTTGGATTTTATTCTTCATAAAGAGAAGAAAAGATGATAAAGAGAATCAGAACAATAAAAAATAATTAAAATAATAAAAACAAAAAATCCCCGAGGGTTCCCCTCGGGTATTTTTTGTTTGAACTATCAAGGATTTACCTCGACTCGTCAAGGGGAGTCCTTGACCGAACCTTTTCTTCATTTTTTATCTAAAGTTTGCTAGAATGAAAATCTAACAAACAATATTATGTCAAAAGAAGAAAATCAAAAAATAAAGAGTAAATTTGCTGAAAGGGAAGAAGAGATTTTGAAGTTTTGGCAAGATAATGAAATTTTCAAAAAAACTCTTTTGAAAGATTCTCCAAGAGGTGAGTATGTGTTTTATGATGGACCTCCATTTGCTACAGGACTTCCACACTTTGGACATATTTTGGCTGGTACTATGAAGGACTATGTTGGCAGATATCAGACGATGAGAGGTAAACATGTTGAGAGAAAATGGGGTTGGGATACTCACGGTCTTCCTATTGAAAATATTGTTGAGAAAGAAATCGGACTCAAATCTAAAAAAGATATTGAGGATTTTGGTATTGAGAAATTTAACGATATAGCAAGAACAAAAGTTTTTACTTATGTAGATGATTGGAAAAAAATCGTTCCTAGAATGGGAAGATTTGTTGATATGGAAAATGACTATAGAACTTTGAATCCTTCTTTTACAGAAACTGTTTGGTGGGTGTTTAAACAACTCCAAGATAAAGGATTGGTTTACGAAGGCTTCAAGTCTATGCACTTATGTCCACATTGCGGTACAACATTATCTAATTTTGAGGTGAGTCAAGGATACAAGGATATTACAGATATATCTGTCACGGTCAAATTTGAGCTTGTAGACGAGCCTGGAACTGCTTTTCTCGCTTGGACGACTACTCCTTGGACGCTTCCTGGAAACGTCGCCTTAGCAGTAAATCCTGATATTGATTATATAAAAATAAAAGTTGGAGATGAAAAATTTATTTTAGCTGAATCAAGACTTTCTGTCATAAAAACGCCATACGAAATAGTTGAAAAAATACAAGGTAAAGATTTGGTAGGTAAATCATACAAACCTCTTTTTGATTATTATGATAATGATAAACTTGCTAATAGGGAAAATGGTTTCAAAGTTTATGATGCACCTTTTGTAACTACTGAAGATGGTACTGGTATTGTACACATTGCTCCTGCTTTTGGTGAGGACGATATGAATTTGGGTAAAGAAAAGAAACTTCCTTTTATTCAACATGTTGGTTTGGATGGTTCTTACAAGTCAGAAGTAAAAGATTTTTCTGGAAAAGTAAAACCAATTGAGAATCCTCAGTCCGCAGATATTGAAATGATAAAGTTCTTGGCTCAAAAGGGAACTCTATTTGAAAAAGAAAAATTCACTCACTCATATCCACATTGCTATAGATGTGATACTCCACTTTTGAACTATGCTACAAGTTCTTGGTTTGTTGAGGTAACAAAATTCAAGGATAAACTTGTAAAAGTAAATGAAAATATAAAATGGGTTCCAAAAGAAGTGGGGGAAGGTAGATTTGGTAAGTGGCTTGAAGGAGCTCGTGACTGGGCTATTTCGAGATCTCGTTTTTGGGGTGCTCCACTTCCAGTTTGGAAATGTGATAGATGTCCAGAAAAGCATTTTATAGGTGGTGTAGAAGATATAAAAGAAAAAACAAGAAGTACAAATAATATTTATGTTGTAAGACACGGTGAAGCGGAGAGTAATACTCTTGGCGTTTTGAGTTCAAATCCAAAAACAATGCATCATCTTACAGATAATGGTAAAGAACAGGCATCTATTGCAGGTGAAGAGCTAAAGAATAACAAGATAGATATTATTTATTGTTCACCATTTTTGAGAACAAAAGAAACTGCAGAAATAATTGCTGATGGCATAGGATATCCTAAAGATAAAATTGTTTATGATGATAGACTTCACGAAATATATGTTGGAGTTCTTGATGGTAAACCAGATGCTGAATATCAAAATTTCTTTCACGACAGAATAGAAAAATTCTGGAAAACTCCAGAAGGTGGAGAGAATTATACTGCCGTGAAAAATAGAATGACTGATTTCTTATATGAAATCGATTCAAAGAATGAAGGTAAAAATATTTTGATTGTTTCTCACAATACACCTATTTGGCTTATGTATGGAGGTATGAAGGGTATGACTCAAAAAGAGATTATGGCTATAAGAGAGCAAGGCAAACCTTTTATAAAAAACTCTGAAGTTATGAAGTTTGATTTTGCTCCTATTCCACACAATAGAAATTATGAGTTGGATTTACACAGACCGTTTATAGATGAAATAACTTTGAAATGTTCTTGTGGAGGAGTGATGAAAAGAGTCCCAGAAGTTTTTGATTGTTGGTTTGAATCTGGTTCGATGCCATATGCACAGTCACATTATCCTTTTGAAAATTTAGATAAATTTAACCCAGAAAAAGGAATAGGTTTTCCAGCAGATTTTATTGCAGAAGGTTTGGATCAAACAAGAGGATGGTTTTATTCAATGCTTGTTTTGGCTGTTGCACTTTTCGATGAATCTTCATATAAAAATGTTGTTGTAAATGGAATTGTTCTTGCAGAAGATGGACAAAAGATGTCTAAAAGATTGAAGAATTATTCTGATCCAATGGAACTTGTCGATCAATACAGTGCAGACTCTATGAGATATTATCTTCTTTCTTCTCCGGTTATGAAAGCCGAAGATTTGAATTTCTCAAATAAAGGGGTTGATGAGGTTTTAAAAAAGCTTGTTATGAGACTTCAAAATGTTTATTCATTCTTTGAAATGTACGGAGGTTTTGATGTCGAACTCAAAGATTTTGAATCTAAGAATGTTCTTGATAAATGGGTTATGGCAAGATTGAAAGAAATAATAACTCAGGTTACAAAGTCCACAGACAATTATGAGCTTGATAGAGCGACAAGACCAATAAATGATTTTGTTGACGATCTTTCTACATGGTTCTTGAGAAGATCAAGAGATAGATTTAAGTCTGAAGATGTTTCTGACAGAGAGAGTGCGATGCTCACAACAAGAAAAGTTATACTTGAATTATCAAAAGTTCTTGCACCATCAATGCCTTTCTTGGCAGAAGATTTGTATTTGAAAATTACTGGCGGACTTTTGAAAGAAAGTGTACATCTAGAAGCTTGGCCGGAAGATTTTGTTGGAGAATTGGACAGAGAAGAATTAGATGTTTTGGAAAAAATGAAAGAAGTTAGAATTTCGGTATCTTTGGGACTTGAGGCTAGAGTAAAGACCGGAATAAAGGTTAGACAACCATTAAGTAAATTGAAAGTAAAAAGTGTGGTTTTGAAAAATGGAAATGATTATTTGGATTTAATTAAAGATGAAGTTAATGTAAAGGAGGTTGTAGTAGATGAATCCATAAATGAATCTGTAGAACTCGATACAAACATTACAGAAGAATTGAAAGAAGAGGGGACCATGAGAGATATAGTTAGAATGATTCAGGAATTAAGAAAAAATAAAAAACTTAATCCTGGAGATTTGGTTAAATTGTTTGTGGAAACCAATGAAGCAGGAAAGAAAATTTTTGATAAATTTAATACTGAGATATCAAAGATTACTGGTCTAAGCGAAATAGTTTTTGAATCTTTAGAAAGTATTGAGCAGATAGATTTAGGTGATATAAAGATTAAGATAGATATAAAATAAGAGAAAAAAGAGGGGTTTCGCTTCGCGAAACCCCTCTTTACTCTTTATGATTAAAACTTTAAACTTATAAAAATGCACAACATTTATACCACAAAAGCTGTAATTATTAGGAGTATACCAATCGCTGAAGCCAATAAGCTTTATTTTTTACTTACAGAAGATTTTGGTCTTATAAAAGCTACAGCTCAGGGAATCAGACTTTCCAAATCAAAACTCAAAGGACATTTGCAAGATTTTTATCTTTCAAAAATATCTTTTGTTAAGGGGAGAGAATTATGGAGAATAACTAGTTCAGAAGTTATCTTTCAAGAAAATTTCTTAAGAGATTCAAATAAAATATATATAATTAAAAATATATTTTCTATTTTACTCAGGCTTATACATGGGGAAGAGAGGAATCAGAATCTTTTTGATTGTGTAGAAAAATTATATTTATTTTTATTAGAAAATAATATCGATACAGAAGACAGTAAAAATGTTGAGACGATTGTTGTCTTGAGAATACTTAACACACTAGGTTATCTAAAAAGGAATGAGTTTTTTCTAGAATTTTGTAATAATAATGAAATAGATAAAGACATTTTACAAAAATTTTCTATTATTAGAAGCAAAGCTATTCTTGAAATAAATAATTCTCTAAAGGAAACCCACTTATAGTTTTTTCATTATTAGTTGTGTTATAATTGTTGTTAATTATGGTTTTAGATCCTAATCAAAAAAAAGATAGAATAGAGACTTTGAAAGACGTCCTTTATTCTAAAGATGAAAATAATTTATTAAACAGAAGGAGACATGTTCTAAAAAGTAGAAAGGATTTTTATGATACACCGACTTCTTGGAAAGAAGAGGATAAAAAGGAATTAAGAATACCTTATGAAAAAATTCTGTTAGGGACTTTTATCTTTTTTATATTGGCCTTAGGTTTTACCTTTTTTAAATTTTTTGGTGGTTCAAATATAATTTCTGGTAATAACATAGATATACTAGTTTCTGGTCCCGTATCTGTTTCTGGTGGGGAAGAATTTTCTTTGAATGTTGAAGTAAAAAACAATAATAATGTTGATTTACAAGTTGTTGATTTACAAGTTGAATTTCCTGATGGTACTAGGAACACAGATGATTTATCTAGAGAGTTAAAAAGATATAGCGAGATTCTCGGCAGTATTGATGTTGGAAATAGTGAAGAAAGGATTATAAAAGCTGTACTTTTTGGAGAAGAAAATAGTCAAAAGGAGATAAGTATTAATGTAGAATATAGAATACCTGGTTCAAATGCTGTTTTTAATAAACAAAAAATTTATTCTTTGTTGGTAAATTCATCTCCGGTTAATATAAAAATTGTTGGTGTTGATGAAGTAAATTCAAATCAACAAGAAGATTTTGAAGTAGAAATTGTTTCAAATTCTTTAACAAAAATTAATGATTTGGTTTTGAAAATAGATTATCCTTTTGGTTTTAATATTATATCTTCTAACCCAATATCAAATGAAAAAAATAATAATATATTTGTTTTAGGAGATTTAGAACCAGGTGGAAAGAGGACTATAAAAATATCTACTATTATACAAGGACAAGGAGGAGAGAATAGAATTATAAAATTTATCGTTGGTACACCACAAGAAGGAGATAATACAATTATAAAAGTTCCTTTCTCCATAACTTCAAAGGAGGTTGCAATAAAAGAATCTTTTATCAGTTTAGATTTTGGTTTGAACGGTCTTTTGGGTGATAAAATTTCAATTAGAAATGGTAATAACGTAGAATCTATTATTGCTTGGAAAAATAATCTTAGTGAAAAGATTTACAATATGTCTGTAAAATTAAAAATATCAGGACTAGCTTTAGATAAAAGTTCCGTAGAAGTTGAAGGGGGGTTTTATGATTCTTATACAAACACAATTATTTTTGATAAACAATATAATGAAAATTTTTCAATAATTAAACCAGCTGATAGTGGAATATTAAAGTTTAATTTTAATATCCTTCCTCAAGTATCAAAACCTCAAGTGTCTTTTAGTAATTCTGTTATAAAAATAGAAACGGTCGTAACCGGAAGTTTGATTGATGAAGAAGCAACACGCTCTGAAGTCTTGTTTAGTAATAGTAAAGATATAAGAGTAACTTCTGATATAAACTTGTTATCTAGAGCTTTTAGGACAATAGGACCTTTTGAAAATACTGGCCCAATTCCACCTAAAGTCGATAATAAAACTACTTATACTATAACTTGGACTGTTACAAATTCATTTAATAATCTTAAGGATGTTAAGGTAACTTCATTTTTATCACCAAATATTGGATGGATTGGTAATATGGACCCAGAAAATAAGAAGGTTAGTTTTAATAGCGACACCGGTGAAATAATATGGGATATTGGTGATATGAAAATGGATACGGGAGACAAAAATCCAGCAGAGACTGTTTCTTTTCAAGTCTTTGTTATACCAAGTGCTAGTCAAATAGGTAAGGAAGTAAATTTATTAGAGGAGACTATTGTAAGCGGAGTCGATGTTTTTTCTGATGAAAAGATAGTAAATTCTAAACCACTTATTAATACGAACATAATATCTGATCCAAGTTACTTTAAGGATATTGGTAGGGTGGTAAATTAAAAACTGGAAAAAAAAGTTCTTTTAAGGTAAATTAAAGATATGAAAAAAGAAATTAATGCAAAAATGGAAGATATAATTTCTCTATGCAAGAGAAGGGGTTTTATATATCAGGGTTCTGAAATATATGGTGGGCTAGCTGGTACATGGGACTATGGACCTTTAGGACTTGCACTTAAGAATAACATTAAGAATCTTTGGTGGAAGAAATTTGTCACCGATAGGGATGACATGTATGGAGTAGATGCTGCAATTCTTATGAATCAAAATGTATGGAAAGCTACAGGACATGTTGGTGGTTTTTCTGATCCACTTGCTGAATGTAAAAAATGCAAAAGAAGATTTAGGACCGATCAACTTGATGATCCAAAGAAATGTCCTGATTGTGGTGGGGAAATGGGTGAAGAAAGACAATTTAATATGCTCTTTAGAACCTCTGTTGGAGCAATTGAAAGCGATGATTCTATCTCATATCTAAGACCAGAAACTGCTCAGGGTATGTTTGTTAATTATAAAAATATTATAGATTCATTTCATCCCAAACTTCCTTTTGGTATGGGTCAGATAGGTAAGGCTTTTAGAAATGAAATCGCTCCTAGGGATTTTATATTTAGAACAAGAGAGTTTGAACAAATGGAAATAGAATATCTTGTTAAGCCAGAAGATTGGAAAGATACATTTGAACATTTTAGAAAAGAGATGCTCGACTGGACGAAAGAAATTGGTTTAAAGGAGGAGAATGTTTATGAACACGAAATACCAGATGCTGACAGAGCATTTTATTCAAAAAGAACTATAGATTTTGAATTTGAGTTTCCTTTTGGTAAAAGTGAACTTTATGGTTTAGCTTATAGAACAGATTACGACCTTGGAAGGCATTCAGCTTCAAGTGGGGTGGATTTGATTTACATGGATGAAGAAACAAAAGAGAAGTTTACTCCCCATTGTATTGAGCCTTCTTTCGGTGTGGATAGAACTGTTTTGGCTGTTATGTCTGATGCCTATACTGAAGATGAACTTGGTGGAGAAAAAAGAGTTTATTTGAAATTTAATCCAAAAGTTGCCCCAGTGAAAATTGCAGTTTTCCCATTATTAAAAAACAAACCTCAGCTCGTAGACAAGGCAAGAGAAGTTTATCAAACACTAAAAAAAGAATTTGGTAATGTAATGTTTGATGATAATGGAAATATCGGTAAGAGATATAGAAGACAAGACGAGATAGGAACTCCTTATTGTGTTACTGTAGATTTTGAAACTGTAGAAAAAGATAGCATGGTTACTGTTAGAAATAGAGATACAGGTGAGCAAGAAAGAGTACAGATAGATAACTTGAAAGAATATTTTAAAAAAGTCTTATAAAATAAACCCCGAGGGTTCCCCTCTGGGTTTATTTTTTATTTAGCGTTAATTTATGATATATTAAAGATATGATCCCGTTAGAGATTAATTAGTTATGTATTATACTTATATATTAATAAGTAAACATACAGGTAGACTCTATACAGGATATACAAATAACTTACGGAAACGTTTTAAGGAACACAACGATGGTAAATCAAGCTATACTAAGCGAGATAGACCATATTTATTAGTTTATTACGAAGCATGTCTTGATGAAGATGATGCTCGGTCGAGGGAAGAATATTTAAAATCTGGGATGGGTAAACGTTATATTAAAAATAGATTAAAACGTTTCCTATCTCTAACGGGATGAAGTATACAAAAAAAGTTCTTAAAAATGGTTTAAGGATTATTACTATTCCAATGAAGGACAATCCAACAGCCACTGTTTTGGTATTGGTTGAAGCTGGTTCAAAATATGAAAGTAAAGAAAATAATGGGATCTCTCATTTTTTAGAACATATGTGTTTTAAAGGTACCACAAATAGACCTACCGCTTTGGATATATCAAAAGAACTTGATGGTATAGGTTCTCATTACAATGCTTTTACCTCTCAAGAGCATACAGGATATTATGCAAAAGCAGATTATAAAAATCTAGATAAAATTCTAGATGTTGTTTCTGATATGTATTTAAATCCTATTTTTGACGAAAAAGAGATAGAGAAAGAGAAGGGGGTTATTATTGAAGAAATAAATATGTATCTAGATTTACCGAAAGCTGTAGTTCAGGATGAATTATCAAAATTACTTTATGGTGACACTCCAGCAGGTTGGAATATAGCTGGTCCAAAAGAAAATATCAGAAAAATGAAACGTTCTGATTTTATAGATTATAGAAACAAACATTATGTTGCTTCTGCTACCACTGTTGTTGTAGCCGGTAAAATAAATGAGAAAGAGGTTTTTAAGAAGGTCACAAAACTTTTTAAAGATATAGGAAAGTGGAAGAAAGAGGGTAAAGAAAAAGTTGTAGAATCACAAAAAGAACCTCAAGCAACTGTTTTTTATAAAGATACCGATCAAACACATTTGATTTTGGGTGTAAGATCTTTTGATACATACAATAAATACAATCCTATCATTAGAATGATGGTCGGAATACTTTCTGGTGGTTTAAGTTCAAGGCTTTTTGAAAAGATGAGAAATGAGATGGGTATTTGTTATTATGTTTATGCAGATAATGATACTTTAACTGATCATGGTTTGTTCTCAGTTTCTGCTGGTGTAGATAGTAATAGGGTAAAAGAAGCAATAACGGCAATATTAGCTGAACTTAAAAAACTTAAAACAGAGCTTGTAAAAAAAGATGAGTTGGATAAAGTAAAACAATTTTTTATAGGTAATTTAAATTTGGGATTAGAATCATCCGATGATTTAGCTAGTTTCTACGGCTATCAAGAGGTATTAAAAAAGACCCTTAAAAAACCAGAAGATATTATAAAAGAGATAAAAGCGGTTACTCCAGAGGAAATAAAGTTTGTTGCAGAAAGAATATTTAAGGATGAATTGTTGAATTTGGCTATAGTTGGTAAATTTAATGACAAGAAAGAATTCCTAGATATACTTAAATTCTAAACAACAAAAGGGGATTGCACTTTGCGAAATATTGTGCTAATCTTGTCCCTATGAGTAAAAAGGCAACAGTTACAAAAAACAACGAAGAAAAGATATACGAAATCGGATATCACCTTATTTCTTCTATAGCAGAGGAAAATGTTCCTGCTGAAGTTGATACAATTAAAGATGTTTTAGTTAAAGAAAAGGCAAATATTATTTCTGAAGAAATGCCAAAGCTTAGACCACTTGCTTATTCAATTAAAAAAGCTTTTGGTGGAAGCTACAAAACTTTTGATAAAGCTTACTTTGGTTTTATAAAGTTTGAGCTTAACGAAGGGGATATAAAAAATATAGATTCAAGTCTAAAATCAAATGGTTCAGTCTTGAGATATATAGTTGTTAAAACAGAAAGAGAAAATACAATGTATTCTCCAAAGATAACAGTTTTTTCTGATAAAGAATCAAAACCAAAAACATTGAAAGTGGAGAAGACTGAAAAAACAGCTTCTATCGAAGAAATCGATAAATCAATAGATGATTTGGTTTCAGAAGAAGAAGGAGTTGTTGTAGCAGTAGAATAAAATAAAAACAAATGTATTTAAATAAAGCATTTATAATAGGTAATATAACTAGAGATCCAGAACTTAAGTCTCTTCCATCAGGAATACAAGTTACTTCATTTTCAGTAGCTACAAATAGAGTTTGGAAAGATAAAAATGGAGCTAAGCAAGAATCAACTGACTATCACAATATCGTAGTTTTCGGAAAGCAAGCAGAAACTGTTGCTCAATATATGAAAAAAGGAAGTAACATATTGGTAGAAGGTAGAATGCAGACTAGAAGTTGGGAAAGTGATGGTAAGAAGATGTATAGAACCGAAATAGTTGCTGATAGAGTACAATTTGGACAAAAATCAGGAGGTTCATCATATCAAGAAAAGACAACTTCCGATGATCAATCAAAAAATAGTAAGGCCGATAATATGGATACAATAGAATATCCAACAGAAGAGATTAATCCAGAAGATATACCATTCTAGTTTAAAGTAAAAAGTTTATAAAGTATAAATAATATAATACAAGATGAAGCAGTGTTTTTTTTCACAAAATAATATAAAGTATGTTGATTACAAAGATGTAGAACTACTTAAGAAATTCTTAAACCCACACGCAAGAGTTCAAGGTAAAAAGAAAACTAGTGTATGTGCTAAGAGTCAAAGACAACTTGCACAAGCAGTAAAGAGAGCAAGATACATGGCATTATTGCCTTATATAGCTAGATAAAAAAATCGCCGTTGGCGATTTTTTTTGTTGTACTGTCTAACTTTAAGAAGGGGATTCAGTTTTTTTATTGAAGAATAAAAATCTGTTTACAATTTTATATTATCTGGATTGCTTCGTTACCACTCGCAATGACAATCCTCATTATATTTTTTGTATTCAATATTCTACACTCTATATTTATTTTTTGGCTTGTCTTTTAAAAATTTTTTATGTAGAATCAATTCTGTTATTAGATAAGTTTAAAATTTATGGCTATATTAGATTACAGTGAAGTTACAGAAAGAAAGATTATACTTTATGAAGGACAACCTTTTGAAGTTTTAAGTTCTCATGTTTTTAGAAAACAAATGAGAAAACCAGTTAACGCTACAAAATTAAAAAATCTTATTACAGGTAAAATTACAGAAGTTTCTTTTCATCAATCAGAAAGAATAGAAGAAGCAGACATTGAATATAAAGACGCAAAATTTTTATATCAGAACAAAGGGGAATACTGGTTTTGTGATCCAAGTAATCAATCAG
>JACCED010752018.1_pt1 | contig 19410 bp, 23 predicted proteins | sample 7455021 | NCBI WGS metagenome assembly JACCED01 (sample SAMN15323456, study PRJNA562643) | freshwater metagenome | isolation source: river surface water | place: USA:Blue River Watershed | collected 2017-08-19 | reverse complement strand
CACGCAAGTAAAGAAGAATGTGAATATTATATAAAAAATGATTTAATATATGGTTGTGGTAAACCATTTAAAATAATTAATAATAATGGAACATTGGAAACTGAAGTATGTGATTATATTTAACATTTCCTCAATCTACGTAATGCATCAAAAGTATATATAACCAAAGAACATGTCATTATAATGTAAAATCAATTACAACTGGATAATGGTCTGAATTGTATTTTCCACAATATTCATCGTAACCATGATATATAAATACATCTAAAATATTATGACGAATAGCATCTGTAACTAAAACATGGTCTATCATAGAATAATCACTTTGTGATGCTGTGTTACAATTGCTGTCAGAATCCCACCAATCACTAAAACGTTCTTTTTGTTGTATTTCTTCTGCTGCATTATATAGTGTATAAAGTCCGGCTAAATCGCCATCATTTCCCTTCAATATATCAAGCACTCTTGATGTAGGTTTGTTATTATTTACATCTTGAACTTCGGCATCATAGTCGTTGAAATCACCAAGCATAATTACCTCATATCCCTTATTAATATATGAGTTAATAGTTATTTGTAAAACAGATGCCTGAGCTTCTCTCTGAGCACATCTAGCAGGGTCCGTTGGTATAGCTAATAAATGAGCAGCAATAAACGCAATGTCATAACCATTGAACTTAAATTCGGTAATATAATGCTTCGATACGCCACTTGAGCTTGGTACACCAGTGTAACCACATTTTGAATCTGGAATCGGATAATTAAATTTTACTTCAGTTCTATATAAATCTACCATCGGGTCAACTCTTGTTAACATGCCAACATTTTGTCCAGTGCTAGTGTCAGTTCCCTTCTTTAAATAAGGGGTGTAATATGTATCATTTAATCTATCTTTTAACATGTTAAGCTCATCACATCCCTCAATTTCACAAAAGTTGATTATATCTGGATTTAAGCGTTTGACAACTTTGGCAACATAATCCATATGTGTTTCAGCTTCCGATTGATTTACCCATGTACATCCTGTTCCTGGACAATTCATTGGACTATAATAATCAATAAAAAGCCACTCAACATTATATTGAACCAATCTTAATTTGTTTTTATTTAATCGTCTATCTCCCATTCCAGAAACATATGGACATTCAGTATCAGCAAAAGTTAAACCTATAAAAAATAAAAAAATGAGAATTTCTTGTATCATTCTTTATATTACTTAATAATAATATATTTAAATAAATTTACAATATATTCTTGATAATAAGACGCGCAAATTATTATCCCGAGAATAACGATTAAACATAATAGTCTTTGAAACATTTGCTATATTACTTAATGACATTTTATTAAAATTGAAATTTTTTATAATATGTATAATTTATATAACGAATAATGTTACCGAAAATCAATACCTATTTTTCAGATAGTGATAAAGGAAAAACCCCTAAAATCATAAAAATATTTCCAGAATTTGACTACAAAATGAATTTTGATGGATGTAGTAAAGGAAATCCAGGTCTAGCAGGAGCAGGTGCCGTCATTTATCATTTTAACGAAGAATGTTGGAGCAAACATTTATTTGTTGGAGAGAAATATACAAATAATCACGCTGAATATGCTGGATTAATTTTAGGTCTACAAAAAGCTAAAGATTTAGGGATTAAACATTTAAAAGTAGAAGGGGATAGTCTTCTAGTTATAAATCAAATGAAAGGGTTATATAAATGCAAATCAATAAATTTACTCGATTTATATGAAAAAGCGAAAGAACTAGAAAGTCATTTTGAAACAATAGAATATAATCATGTATTCAGAAATCAAAATAAAAGAGCAGACGAATTGTCAAATATTGCTATTGAAAAACATTTAAATGTATGTAAATTATTTAATGAGAAAACTTGAACTACAATTATATAAATTTCACAATAATAACTAGTGTTACTTTTTTGAAATAGTTGTAACTTTTGAAATATTTTTTATTATTTTCTCTCTGCTTTCTTCTTTACAATCCATTGCCTCAATCATTATTTTACTATATTGGTCTGACCTATTTGAATCTGAGTCGTTATAATCTGGATATGTTTCTTTATAAGTTTTAATAAGCTTTTCATTTTTATACGCAATACTTTTAATCATTTTTTTAATACGTTTCTTATCGTCATCCTCTTTTTCCCATATATTTTCGTCTTTTAAATAGAAAGTTTCTCTCTTTTGGTCTGTGCAATGAATTGGTCTAACTGTTTCATCTAGTAAATTTAAATTTTTAACTATAATATTAGAAATTCCTTCAACAAATCCCACTTCACCTACATTCATAAAGTCTGATAACTGCAGCTTAATTGAATCAACAAATTCTGTAATATTCATTGCATTTTTACATGTTTCGTTTAAAAAAAAGTTTAAATTAAATGCTTTATTATGAGAGTTCGTATGTGTTGTATTTATTGTGTTATGGCTATTGTTCATGGTGCCATTTTTGACTATTTCTAAAATGAGCTCTTTAATCTCCTTATTTTCTTTCAAAAGATATTCAATTAGCTTATCATTTTTTGCGTTTGGTTCACTTTTAACATCGGCGGTTTCTTTATCACATATTTTTTTGTGACGCCACAATCCTTGTCTGTGAGAATATTTTTTTCCACACGAACATATGAAAGCATCTATGGTATTAGGCATAATTTTGGCATATTTATGTCCCATTGAGCAACTTTCTGTAACCATTTTATGCTTCTTACTATTTATATGATTTTCGTAACTACTCTTTTTAGACGTTTTATAGTCACAATTTATGCAATAAAATCTCGGGCATAATTCGGGCATAATTTTGTCTCCTAAAGTCCCCATAATGTAACATCAGAAAATAAACTTTAAGTTTTTTTCAAAAAAATATCATAACAAAAATAATTTTTATCGTTTAATTTGTTACGATAAAATTTCTTTATCAAGACAAAAAATTTTCTCAGTAAGAGTGTTTTTGAAATGGAATTTTGGACATTTATTTTTGTCCATTTTTAAAAAGTCAAATACTTTTTAATTTTCGAAAAATAATGATTTTACAATATTGCAGAAATATACGTGTTAAATTTTAAAATAATGTATGTAATATCAAGTATTGAAAGAACTACTTCAAATGGTTAATTGTAGTAGCTTTAGATATGTTTTTAATTATTTTTTCTCTACTCTCTTCTTTACAATCCATAGCCTCAATCATTATTTTGCTGTATTGGTCTGACCTGTTTGAATCAGGATTATTGTAATCTGGATAAGTTTCTTTGTATTTTTTAATAAGTTTTTCATTTTCAAAAGCCACTCTTTTAACCATTTTCATTAATTTTTTCTTATCATCATCCTCTTTTTCCCAAATGTTTTCATCTTTTACATAAATAGTTTCTCTCTTTTGGTCTGTACAATGAATTGGTCTTAATGTTTCATCAAGTGAATTAAGATTTTTTACTATTATATTAGATATGCCTTCTATAAATCCAACATCGCCTATGCTAATGAAATCTGACAATTGCAATTTAATTGAGTCTACAAAGTCGGCAATATTCATTGCATTTTTGCAAGTTTCATTCAAGAAAAATTGTAAGTTAAATGCTTTATTATGAGAGTTGGTATGAGTTGTATTATTTGTGGTGTTGTGTGTTCCATTTTCTAATACTTTCAGCATCATATTTTTTAATTCAGCGTTTTCTTTAATTAACATCATAATAAGTTCTTTATCACTTGGCTCTTCATTACATTTTTCATTAGTTTCCGTCATTTCTTTTGTGTTGCTGCACTTTTTTTTGTGTCTCCATAATCCCGACCTATCATTATATTCTTTTTTGCAATTTTCACAAATAAACATTTCACCTTGCCATTTTTTGCCATTTTTTGCCATTTTTCCGTTGCTAGACATTGCCATTGTATGTTTCAATGTGGAAATATGTTTGTTCCAATTATATTTCTTACTGCATTTATAATCACAAGCTTCACAATGATATGGATAGTTGCCACAATTGCCATTATTTGCCACTAAATTGTTGCTAAATGTTGCCATTTATTTACAACGAGAAAAATCTTTAAGTTTTTTTCAAAAAAATATCATAACAAAAATAATTTTTATCGTTTAATTTGTTACGATAAAATTTCTTTATCAAGCCAAAAAATTTTCTCAGTAAGAGTGTTTTTGAAATGAAATTTTGGACATTTATTTTTGTCCATTTTAAAAAATCAAAAAAACTTTTCAAATTTTAAAACAAAGATTTTCCCTTCATATGTAGGGAATAAAAATCAGTAAAAAAACTGACTACTTAAAGAATTTTCCTTTAGAATGTAGTATCAACGTCTTTAAGTAGTCTAATTAAATATATTATTTACGTCTAGATTTATTTTTTATATATTTTTTTAATATACTTCTTTTGCGTTTACTTTTTTTATTAACTCTTTTGCCAGCTTTTATAGGAATCGATTGTAAATAATTTGTTTCAATAACATTGCTAATTTTTTGCATTTTATTTTTAGTTATTTTATTTTCACCAATTTTCTTTTCACATTGTGTTAGATTTATAAAAGAATTTGCTATAGTTATTATTATTTTCATGAATAAAGAACTAAAACTTATATTTTTTGGCATGTACATATTTTCATCTTTTGAACCTCCTTTAGTTATAAATATTTTATTTTCTTTACGTGGTAAATATTTTAAATAACGTTCCATCTTTAATGGCAACAAAGGATATACAGAAAATATATTATCGCTTGTTATAGGGGTATTGTTATTAAGTTGAATTGAACTTTTTTCAATATCTGCGACAGCATGGGTTCTTAAGTTTTTCAAATTTGAAAGAGTATTAACATCCACATCATCTATTTCAGCAAACCAAGAATATCTATCATTTTCTATTCCATTTTGAACAATTGACACATCATATATATATTTTATTAATTGGAAAAAATCATTTTTATCAAAGTAATTTTTTGCATTGATATAGTGATCATAAGATATAGTTTTAACCAAACCAAAATCTATTGTTAATGCTTTCCCTTCAACACTAAAATAATATCCTTTGTAATTTGGGTTGAATAAAATATTTTCTTGGTGAATGTCATTATGTGATATTCCAGTTACAATAAACATTTCAATTAATGAGTATCTTGCCATATTTTTATACAATTTATAACTTGGCATGTTTTTAAATGAAAATAATGTATTAAAACCATCACCAAACTCCATTGCTAACAAACCTAATGAATCAAATTGGTTATTTAATAGTTTGTCTTTGATTATTGTTATTATATTTGAAGAATTGCCACCTTTGAAAATATCTTCATCTTCAATTAATTTATCATCTATATCATCATCATCTTCATTATCTGCAACATTAGACACAAAATTTCTTTCTAACAAATCAAGAAATTCTTTATCGTCAAATAGTATACTTCCTTTACTTTTATCGTCAGAATAGATGCTAGAATCATCACTAATTGTGTATATATCTTCAAAATAATTGTCATAAGATTCATTTGATGTAAATGTGTCTAAAAATATAGGATATGGTGCCAGCGATTCGAGGTATTTACTTGATGATAAAGCTATGTGTAGTTGATTTTGATACTCTGCTATAAATTCAGAAACAATTGTTCGTTTTTTCTCTCTAGAACCAATCATAAGAATAGGTCTTTTTTCATGTTTATTCACAAGTGGTGACAATTTAAGTATAACTTTTCTTATTTCTTTTCCAAAATTTAAACTTCTAAATGAATAATAAGGAGATGTAAAATCAGCATTTGTTAATTCACATAATAATATTATTCCATAACTGGAATTATTAGACCATAACGAAATTGATGAATTTTCTAAAAATTTAACAAAATTGCTTCGTGTATTAATTGAATTAGTCAATTCAGGTTTTTGAATAACTCCGCCTCTTAACATATAAATTATATAGATATTATCTATATGATTTAATGAGATAACAAATAATTAGTATTCTAATAACTTAACATTTAACACCTTATATGGTTTGTATTTAAGAATGTCAAGTTCTTTTTTTGTTGTGAGAAATTCTTTCTCTCCATAAATATCTTGAAGCAACAACCACTCGAACATTCCTCCTACATATATGTAGACATTATAGAACCCAAGCGATGACAGCTGATTGTACTTATTAAATATTTTTTCATCATTACAATTTTTGCCATATATAATTATCTTTATATCTTTTCGTCCGTTTTTTATACAGCCATTTATAATACTCTCTTCGTTCTTTATGTTAATGGTATTTAAAATTAGACATTCTTGTTCAGTTTCAGAGAGAGTATTAATTAATAAATGGCCTTCTGGATTTTTTAAGATATATTGGATATCCTCATAATTTATTTTTATGGAAGTTGATATCTTATTTCCCATAGTTTATTATCAAGCAATAATTTTAAGTATTTCAATTTATAATATTAGTTTGTTAAATAATATAAATTATATTTGTTATATTTATTTCTTCATTTTTCTTAATTTCCTTGGCATTTTAAAAAGAGTTTTTCCTTTAGGCTTAGACATTTCTAATCTTAACGCCTCGATAATTTCAGGATTGGCCAAGTTTTCATTCATTTGTTTCTTAATCATGTCTTGATAATATTTAGTTGCATTTTCTGGATAAAGTGGAATAATCTCATCATTATATCTAAAATTAGTCTCTTTCCAAGAAATGGTCTTCTCGTTAAAATTCATTTTATACCATGTGGTTGTTAAATCTCCTTTGATATATTTTCCATATTTATTTTTTGTTAATTGTCTCCATCTTAAGTCATCATCTATGTATTTTTCTATTGAATAAGTTTTGGTTTTGTCACCATTTAAATTAATAAATTCTACTAAATTAATCATATTTAAGTCTTCGCAAACGAATTTTTTATTTTCTTTTGCATCATTTCTCTTTGAAATGTCTCCGTAACATCTATCCTCTTGAAACAACTTGTATTTCACACTCATTGTAAATATATAAATTACATATTATTTTTTAAATAGTTTCAATTTTATTTAATTCTATTTGCATGGTATAAGTTTAGAATGTTTGTGGATTATGAATACCTTTTGGTGCCACATCAACTACATTTCCATTAATGATTTTGGTTTGTTTCGCCCAAGTATTTTCGAGTTCTTTCCATTTTTTAACATCGTTCTTTTTTGGAGTTTTAAATTTAAACCCAACATTTGTCATTTGTTGATTGCATTTGTAACATATTCTTCCGCCACAATGTTTGTTGTACTTTCCTGTGTTATTTTTTAAAATACCATTTTGGACACGACAATTCCAGCAAACGTAATTATCCCACCACCAATATTTAGGATTGCCATAAGCATTTCTATCACAATAAAAACACATTTATATTAATTATTGTATATTATTTAATATATTATTTAATTTTAAACATTAAACGTAAATATCACTTTCTCTTATAAGAAACCAGTAAATTTTAATGAAACTTGACTACAATTTCAACATCTTCTTTCTTAATGCTTTTAGTAGCGGAAATAGATAATTCCTCACGCTTTTTTCGTGTTTTTGAATTATCAACTGACTCTTTACGTTTAGATGTGCTATTTCTACTATTCATATCCTTTTCAATAATGTCATAATTATCTTCAATATAATTAATAACACGATTTTCGAGTGCCCATTTAAAGAAATTTAACTGCCCAATAGTAGTTTCAATGCATGTGCCATCTTTATAAGGAATACTAATTCTTTCCCAGCGACAAAATGGGTCAAAACGTTTCTTTGAATATGCTTTCAATTTCAACTTATAATCAAAATAAACTTTGAAACGTACCTTATCCCCATTTTTATTATTCATTTCATAAAGAGTGTAATTTTTTTTAGCATAATTAGTAGCGAACCAATCGACAATTCTTAGAGAGATTTTTGACTCTCCAGTAATAATTTTTAACATTTGTGTCAAGTTATCATCTTCTTTGTAAAATTCTAATAAATTATTTAGCAATAATTCGTTTTGTGTAGTATAATTAACAGCCGTGTTCATTATGATAAATTGTTAAATACTTATTTAAGTTGTTTATAGAGAAATATATATATTTCAAATAAAAACTTTATATATAATATAATGTCAGATTTAATGAATAAATTATTTGGCCCTTTAGATAAAAGTGCTTGTGTATATTTTCTTATTATTTCAGTGCTATTTTTTATAAGTTTAATTGTATTGCTTGGAACTGAGTTGTTATATATAGTAAGAAATTTAGGAAGAATTAATTTTAGAACACTTTCAAGTGGATTAATTATTATGTTTAATGTATTTGTTGCTTATTTCGTGAATAGATTGTTGTATACAATGTGCAGCAAGACATTATCTTAACTTAAGTAAATGGAGCTTTTGTATCATCATGTGTGGTATTTATCGGTTTTAAAAATTGGTCTCTAATTGCGATATCATCCGCGTAGTTTGTTTGTCCTAAAAAAGGATTAAACCCAATTTGTTGCACCATATCTCTGTCAGCTAATTTATTGCCGATTTCTTCTCTCTTATTTGATACTTTAAATCCAGAATTAGTCAATGATTGATTTAATATATCCCATGTATTTTCATCATGATGCAATGCCGAATTATACGCAGAGGATTCCATTTCTTTACTAAATTGCGCTTGTTCCATTGCAATTTGATGTTTCATTCTTCTAGACCTTTCATATGGTTGACTATCAGTCCATTTAATTATTCCATTTGAATTATAAGTTCGCCCCATTTGATTATGAACTAAACACTTGTTTTTTTCCCCTAAATAATCTGAGCAATAACTAGTAATTCCTTTATTAAAATTGTCTATTTCTTTCAAACACTTCTCGCAATAATCTATTTTTTTGTCATTCATTATTTAATAATATATGATTAATTAATATTATTAAACTAACGAAACATTATTTTCTTTTTTTTCATCTTTTACTTCTTCAACATTTAGTTCAGGAAGTTTAATTAACTTCATTTGTTTTGTGAATAAAAACTTATCATCACTTCTTCTTCTTCTTTTCAAGTTGCATTCTAAACAACATAAATAATAATTTGTTAAATTATGTCCCATGTCATTATTAATTCTATCCACAGTCCATTGTTTCATTTCTCTCGAAATATCATATAGAACACTCATTTCACAAGAACAATAATAACATTTCAATTCACATTCAACCATTTTATTTATGACTGACTGCAAAGTAATAAATTCATTTACATTTAAAAGTTTTTTAATAATATCTTGTTGTTTATATCCATAAATTTTACGATTAATTTGCTGAATATATATTTTGGAAATGGTATCATTATGAGTATAATTATTATATAATATGTTTTTTATCATTTGCATTTGGTTGCTATGCAAATATTGTTCTGAAGTGAATGTCCAGTTTTCACATGCAACACGTTTTTTATTTTTCTCTCTAACATGTTGTTTAATCAAGTTTTTTTTATTACTATTTCCTGTGTTATAAAAAACACTTTTTGTTGGAGTATCTTCCATATAAAATAAAAATATAATATATTTAATATGTAATTGATATAAATATTGTTTAATAATATATATTTTGCAAAAGTAAGTTAAACTCAATTTACTATAATATATAGAATGGAAGAAACAACAATTAAAACTGAATGTCAAGAACTCAAAAATATTAAGTATAAAACAATGTTGTTAAATGGTGTGCCAATAAAAGAAACTAAATCGTCTAATGATTTATCTAATTTGGAAAAATTTCTTGAGAATGAAAAAAATAATAATATAATTGAGCCTTGGTGTAAATTAAATAAAACCATTAAAACAAAGAAATTGCAAGAATATGTTGATACCTATAAAGAAGAAAACAATTTATCAAAAGAAGAATCTGAATTGCTATCAACATTTTTGAAAGAATGTTTGGACCGAAAAAAATTGCAAAGAGTCAAGGATGTTATATATGACAAGGAAAATGGAATAATAAAGGATATCCCTGCATTATGTTATATGAAAACAACTAAACATTTTACTCTCAAAAATATTGACAAACGAGTTTCAACACTTAAATCACTGGCTCCAAAAAAAACTGGTCAAGGAACAATAAGAAAAAAGGAAGAGAAAACTAACGACACTGATTCAGAAGAAGATGACGAAAAATAAGTCTAATTAGAAACTATTTCATATATAATTAAATAATTATATATTAAAAAGATTTAAACAATATATATAGCATGACAACTTTTCTCTCTGATTTAGAAACATTGGAAGATATACTCGATACAATAGTGTTTGAAGATGAGCCATCTATTTTCTCAGAAGAAAACGCTATTGAACTTGTAGAAACAGCGTTTCATTTAATGGAAGAGTATATGGCAGAACATCCAACTGCAATTTCCGAGCCAAATTTTAATGAAATATTATTAGAAGAAATAAAAGAAATGTTTTATGTCCAAATGGAAGACCATATTTTAGATAGCGATTATATTGAAGATGATATGAATGACTTATTAGAAGATGCATTTAATATCTACATTACGACTTTTCATCCTGAACGTTCAATGGAACAAAAAAATGATGAAGAAGATAAAGATTGCAGCGAAGCTGATGCGGAAGAAGTAAATATTATCGAAAAAAAAATTCAAGGATTGAGAGAAATTCCACAACCTGTTCAAAGAACTCCAGAATGGTATAAATTTCGCTGGAATTTAATTACCGCAAGTAATGCATGGAAAGCTTTTGAAACTCAAAGTACAATAAATCAACTTATTTATGAAAAATGTCAACCTTTAAAAGATTTTAATTCTGAAAATGATTATGAAGAAATTAAGATGGTAAACACAAATACTGCATTACATTGGGGACAAAAATATGAGCCGTTATCTGTTATGATATATGAGCATATTTATGGTTCAAAAGTTGAAGATTTTGGTTGTATTCAACATCCTGTCTATAAGTTTATCGGAGCGTCTCCCGATGGTATTGTAATCGAATCTAACACAGGCCGATATGGTCGCATGTTAGAAATAAAAAATATTGTTAATCGTGAAATTAATGGTATTCCAAAAAAAGAATATTGGGTTCAAATGCAGCTGCAAATGGAAGTTTGTGATTTAGATGAATGTGATTTTTTGGAAACAAAATTCATTGAATATCCAGATTTTTTAAGTTACACGAATGATTCATCGAAATCTTGTTTTCAAGGCACAGAATTTAATAGTTATGTGACAACGGCAGACGGAAATTACAAAGGTATAATTGTTTATTTTCACACAAAAGAAGGAAGACCTCATTATGAGTATATGCCATTAGATTTATGGACACAAGAAGATGTTGCAAATTGGGAAGAACAGATGGTTCATAAATATGAATCAGAACCATATAACTATACATTTATGAAATTTATTTATTGGAGACTAGAGAAGATAAGCTGCGTATTAGTGTTAAGAAATAAAGATTGGTTTAATAAAAATGTTGGACAATTAGAAAAGGTTTGGAATATAATTGAACAAGAACGAGTGACAGGTTATCAACATAGAGCACCTGTTAAAAGAGAAAAGAAAGACCAACCAAATAATCCTTACATTGATTCGAAAAAAAATTCTGATGTATGTTTTTTAAAAGTTGTAAAATTGTAATTAAACAATATTAAAGAAATAAATACACATAAATTATGACAGAAATAACAGATGAATATTGGCAATTATTTGAGCATACATTTAACATTAGAAGAGATGAAGTTGTAAGTGTTAGAAATATTTTCAAACATAAATGCAAATTATTTGTACATAAAGATGATGTAGATGTGTGGAATTATAAGTGCGAGGATTGGAATGGAAGAACTAATATAGGATTTAAGTATTATGAAATAGCGTTTAAATCGAATGGAAATCATAAATGGGTGTTAAGGAATGTTTCACCTGAAAATGCGTAAAATGAAATAAAGTATAATGTTAGTATATGAATATGAACAATTCTAATTATTTTGAGTTGAGTGAATCATATATGATAATACCCAACAGAAAAAGTTCATCAACTCATGTATGTCCAAAATGCAAATCTACGCAAACTTCAGGATATTGTTATAATGCTGAAACGGGTTTTAATATTGATGGTAAAATTTGGTATTGTGAAAAATGTTATAGTATGTTTAATATTCAAACACGTCAGATTGTTAAATATTAAATTTATTTATTATAATATAAAGACAATACAATACAAAATATTATGTGTGATTATTTTATTCTAACAAAAATAAACAATTTTGATATATCAGATGATACCAAAAATCAAATAATGAGTGTAAAAGATAAAATATACATTTTACCCAAGAACAATTTAACTTATTATGTTAATCACGGATTATTTGAAAAAGAATTAATTGAATGGTGCAAACAATTTTGCAATAAAGATAAAAATATATTGGATATAGGTGCTCATTCTGGAACATATACAGTTAGTTTAGCAGATTATTGTAAAAATGTATATGCTTTTGAGCCACAAAAAATGACATACTATTCGCTTTGCGGTAGTGTTGCATTATCTAACATTCAAAACGCAATTTGTTTAAATATAGGTTTAGGTTCAGACAAACAAACTGGTAAACAAATACTTAATATTGTAAGTCTTGATGGAGGAGGTTCGACACTATTTAATAAGAGTGCTATTTTAAAAACAGAAGAAATTGAAGTGCGAACATTAGATAGTTTTGATATAAATGACATAAATTTCATTAAAATTGACGTTGAAGACAATGAGTTAGATGTGTTAATGTCTTCTCAAAATACTCTTAAGCGATGTAATTACCCAAAAATATTATTTGAAATGAATACAATTAATAAAGAGTTAATAACTTTTTTAGAAGATTTAAACTACAATATAATTTCTATTAGTGGTTATAATAATATGTTTTTGGCAGTTAATAAATTTAATCCATAAAAATTATTGATAACTAACAAAAATATGTAATATTTAATACAAAATATTAGGCCCATCACTAACAAATGGTAAGCTATCAATTAATTGTTCATCTGTTGTAAAATATCCAACGCGCGTTCCTGAGCCTGAAACTGGGGGCAAAGGTGTAATAATATTGCTTCCTAAATCTTTCTGATGATATAATGCACCGCACATTGAAGCAGGTGTACATCTGCCAACGTCAGGGTTTTTTGGGTATCTTATGTTATTTGTTGTTTGTTCATAAGACCCTAATAAGAACATTGGATAACTTTCCCAAATATCGTTTGCTGTATCATCTGATATTTGATTTTTACCAATTGGTGGATAAGTATCTTGAACTAAAACCTGAGTTTGAGCATTAGGATATCCACCCATAGCTTGGCTTGTTTTATAATTTGAATATCCTTCGATAAATCCAGAAATATTAAATAGTAAAGGAACTCCAAGTGCTAATATTATTAACATCAATAAAAAAATTATTTGATTCATATATATAATTTATATATTTTTAAATTATATATTTGTAAATTTAAACATTTCCAGTTAAGTCGTTAATATTTTTAATCATATCATCTAAACAATTTTCATTAAATAGATATCGAATGCAATAAGACGTAAAAGGTCTTAATGTTACATTCTTATCGACAATCAAATCCAAAAATCTACATATTTTTAAAACAATTTAAAGATATAAATGTAAAATGAATAAAATGAATAAAGAAGTACTTGAAGTAATTAATTTCTATTCGAGAGAAACTAAATTTGCTGAAAATATTATCGAATTAATAAATATGCTACTTAATAAGCTAAATGATGAAGTAAAATTAATGCCTTCTAAAGAGATTAATAATACTTTACATGAATTTTATAACCCAAATGAGTTTGAGTATTATTCTGATTTTAAAAAAATAAAAAACGAAGTAATAGAACCAATTTTAAACAAAATTGTTAAAGAGGATGTAAAACTTAATAGGTCAACTATACATTGCTCAAATGGTCACGACGCAGAGGGTGAAGAAGATGTAGAAAAGTTTGAAATAACTTATAATTTAAATAGTCATAAGATTATATTTCATATTCATACTGCATTTGATAAAAACATAATTTATGCAAGCATATTTATTGATGATTGGTTTCATTTTATAGTTTTGGATAGTGGTGATGAATTAGGTTATTTTCAACAAAGTGGTGATTATGGAATTCAAACATATAATGAAACAAAAGGAGAATTGTTTTATAAAGAATTTAATATTGAAAATATTTACAATGATATAGAAGAGTTTTATACACACTTATTGCAAGCATTATTTTTATGTATACCAAAACAATTAGAATGTCAGTTTGAAGATGACGAAGTAGAGCAAATAGATTTTGTTGTATAAATATTGAATGTATATATTTAATTAAAAATCGGTTTAAAAATATTGTATTAAATTTTATATATAATGGACAATTCAACTGAAATGCGTGTGATAAAGAGAAATGGTGAGCTTGAAGACCTGACATTTGATAAGATTTTAAATAGAATTAGAAAATTAGGTCAAGACGCGAATATTCATATTAATTATCAATCATTAGTTATGAAAGTTATTGACCAATTATATGACAAGATACCGACATCAAAGATTGATGAATTAGCTGCAGAACAATGTGCAGTAATGTCAACAAATCATCCTGATTATGCTTCGCTCGCTGGTCGTATTGTTGTTTCAAATCATCAAAAGAACACGGACCCTGTTTTTTCTAAGGCTATGAAAGAGTTGTATGAGTTTAGAGATGTGCACGGCAATAATTATCCACTCGTATCAGATGCTTTGTATAAATTTGTAGAAATGCATGCAACAACTTTGAATGAGATGATTGTGCATGATAGAGATTATTTAATTGATTTTTTTGGTTTTAAGACATTAGAGAGAGCTTATTTATTTAGAGTTGGCAATAAAATCGTAGAAAGACCACAGCATATGTGGCTACGAGTGGCAATCGGAATTCATGGTGACCTTGATGCGGAAGACCAAGAAAAATGTTTACATTTGGTGAGAGAAACATATAATTTAATGTCACAGAAGTATTTCACTCACGCAACTCCAACGTTGTTTAATGCCGGAACTCCAAGACCACAGTTGTCGAGTTGTTATTTAATTGCTATGGAAGATGATAGCATTGAAGGCATTTATAACACATTAAAGGATTGTGCGTTGATATCCAAATACTCAGGAGGAATTGGTCTGCATATTCATAATATTCGTGCAAAAAATTCGCATATTCGTGGCACAAATGGAAAAACTGATGGTCTTGTTCCTATGTTGCGTGTGTTTAACAATACTGCACGCTATGTCAACCAATCAGGTAAGCGTAATGGCTCATTTGCAATTTATTTGGAACCATGGCATGCAGACATTGAAGATTTTTTGGAACTTAGAAAGAATCACGGAGATGAGGAGATGAAGGCGCGTGACCTTTTCTATGCTTTATGGATTTCAGATTTATTTATGGAGAGAGTAAAAGATAATGGAAAGTGGTCGTTATTTTGTCCGCATGAATGTCCTAGATTGTCAGACGTATATGGGTCAGAATTTGTAGACCTATATAGAAGATATGAATTGTCAGGAAAGGCTCGTAGAGAAATAAACGCACGTGAATTATGGTTTAAGATTTTGGATTCTCAGATGGAAACCGGTACACCATATTTGTTGTATAAAGATGCAGCCAATACTAAGTCAAATCAACAAAATCTTGGTACCATAAAGTCGTCTAATTTGTGTTGTGAAATAATAGAATATTCAAATGCAGAGGAAACTGCTGTTTGTAACTTGGCGTCAATTGCATTGCCGACATTTGTCAATCCAGAAACAAAGCAATTTGATTATGATAAGCTGCACGAAGTAACTAAAGTAGTTACTAATAATTTGAATAAAGTAATTGATATTAATTTTTATCCAACTGAAAAGACAAAAAGAAGTAATATGAGACATAGACCTATTGGCATTGGCGTTCAAGGATTAGCAGATACATTTGTTTTAATGGATATTCCATTCTACTCAGACGAAGCAAAAGAAGTAAACAAATTAATTTTTGAAACTATTTACCATGCTTCTTTAGAGAGAAGCAATGAAATCGCAATTGAACGTAATGAAACGATTAATCAGTTAACATTATTAGGCAAGTTTAAACTACTTGATTTTATTGGTGAAGAAGAATATCCACTAATACGTAAATCTAAGAATTTAATGGGAACATACAGCTCATTTGAAGGTTCACCTGCTTCACAAGGCATACTCCAGTTTGATATGTGGAATGTTACACCAACGGAACGTTATGATTGGACTTCACTTAAAGAATCAATAAAAACATATGGTTTGCGTAATTCATTGTTAGTTGCGCCAATGCCAACTGCTTCTACGTCACAAATTTTAGGTTTTAATGAATGTTTTGAACCATTTACTAGTAACTTATACAGTCGACGAACATTGGCTGGCGAATTTGTCGTCGTAAATAAATACCTAATGAAAGAGCTTATATCTTTGGGTCATTGGAACGAAAAAATTAAGAATAATATTATTGCGAATAAGGGTTCAATTCAACAGCTAACTATGTTACCAGAACACATTCGAAATAAATACAAAATTGTTTGGGAAATTCCGATGAAGCACGTTATTGACATGGCAGCTGATAGAGGTGCGTATATCTGTCAAAGTCAGAGCTTAAACTTATGGATTGAAGACCCTAATTATAACACCTTAACGTCAATGCATTTTTACTCTTGGAAGAAAGGATTAAAGACTGGTATTTATTACCTAAGAAGAAAGGCCAAGCATCAAGCTCAGCAATTTACAATCGAACCAGAACAAAAACAAGATACTGAGGAGAAAGATGAAATTTGTGAAATGTGTTCAGCTTAAATAAGTGTAATAATTATTTAATACAACTAATTAAATAATTATTTAAATATAACTAATTAAATAATTATTATTATGTCATCAGACCACGAATATCTTATAAATCAACTTCAATTTCAACAACCATCTGTCCCTAGAATAAAACTAAATTTTGATCATCCATTAGGAGAAATAATTTGGATAGCTCAACAAGAATTAGTAGAAAAAAAATTTAAAAGGGAATATTTGAATTTCAAGCTAATTGAATTACTTGAACGGAATGGGTCAAATAAAACATTGAACCATGTAAAAAAATCTCCAGGAATTCCGCTTTACTATTTTTATAAGAAATTCAATTTAAACTAAGCATATTTCATTTGCAATCTGCTTAAAAGAATTGCAGCTTTTTAATAAGTCAGAATCATGTTTTAACTTCATAAAACATCTGAGGGTTACTAAAATGTCATTGAATGAGTTATGAAGATTATTTGGTGATGAATTAAATAATTTTTGATGTAATTCTATCAGTTTTGGATATTTCAAATAAGGACGGCCAAATTTGTCAATGGCTTGAATATTGCATAATTCAATAGAATCTTGTAGAGTGCAACATACATTTTTATAATTAGCAATATAATGTAAATCGTATTTATAATTTTTTAGCTGATTTAATGACAATTTTTGGCTATAAATAATTCTAAGAAGCTCAACCTTAATCATATTTATATCGAAACTAATATTGTGTCCAATAATCCAATCAACGTCTCTCAAATAATAAAAGAACTCATTTAATGCGTCATCAATTGGAATGCCCATATTTGAACTAATTTCATTAGTAACACCATGAATTTTTGACGATTCTTCAGAAATTAAAATACTTTCTGGAACTTTGATAACATAATCTTTTGATTCTACAATATCATTTAAAGATACATCATAAATAATATAACTAAATTGAACAATAGTTGGCCATTGATGTAATGTATCTGGATTTAATATTTTGGTTTGCGGCAATCCAGTAGTTTCTGTATCAAAAACTAAAACTCTCATGTTTATTATTAGGTTAACTTATCACGTTGGTTTTAAGTATTTATATTTGATTTAATAAGAATAAAAAAATCAATTTTTTATTTTATGAATAATGTTATTTTAAACATAATGTTTGCAAGGTGCAAAACTTCTTCGATGCCATATTGTAATTCCATGTTGTTTGATTCCATCCAAATGTCTTTTTGCTCCATAACCTTTGTTAGAATCAATGCCATAATGCTCTGACAATTCTGGATTTTGTTCACATAAATCTTCAATATATTTATCACGATATACTTTTGCTAAGATAGAAGCCGCCGCAATAGAAGCATATTTATTATCCCCACCTTCTACTGTAATATATGGAATAGTTTCTATTTTATTTGTTTCTTTATTAAATGAAGTTATCGGATTAAAGTAATTTCCATCAATTAATAAACTAAAATTATAATCCTTTTTCTCAAATCTATCTTTCTCTCTAGAATTTTTATTGTAAATTTTTCGGACCTCATTGATAGAGTTGTGCATCGACATTTGTGTTGCTTGTAATATATTAATCTCGTCGATTTTCTTTTCATCTTCAAAGCTCACATACCAAGCTAAAGCATTTTCTTTCACATATTCAGCTGCCTCTTCAATCTTTTTTTTAGAATGAAATTTTTTACTATCTTTCACTTTAGAATAGTCAAAACTATCATCTTTAGGTAAAATAACTGCTGCTGTATATACTCTACCAAATAAAGGTCCTCTTCCAGCTTCATCTACCCCGATTTCAATAATTTTTTCGTCTTCATTGTGACAGCACTTTAATAATGGTTTTTGAATTTTTGGTTTAACAACTTTTAATTTTTTGGTTTTTTTCATTATGATATATTCTTCTTCATCTGAAGAATCATCAATAATCTCAGCAGGTTCGTAATCTGTCTTCATCTTGGCTATATAATATATACTATTAATTTTAAATCAATTCAATTTTTAATATTATAAACATATAATTGAAACTTTTTTCACTATATAAATTATACAATGAATACTGAAGCATTATTTATATTCCTAATTTTGTTATTAGGTCTTTTATTATGTTCCTTTTTAGGAGGTAATTGCGGAAAAGAAGGATTTACTGAAAATGTTTCTAAAAAAAACGTAACTAGCAATAGAAACCAATTATCCGGCACAGGTTCTTCTACTAGTTCATCAAATCAATATGACAACTATAATCATTACACTGGTAGCTCAACACAATTGTCACCAGGTTCTACCTATTATGGACCACAAGGAACTACTGCATCAGTTACTACCAACAGCGACGGCACACAATCATTGCAAATTGTATTGCCTGGCACTTCTAATCCGGTTACCTTTTCAGTTAGTCAACAATCAACAGACGCTTCTTCATCCACCACTGAAAGTTATACTAACTATTATGGAAATAATGGAAATGCTACAACTTTTTACGGACCAAGTGGAGCAACTGCGACAATCGTCACTACAAACAATGGTCAACATGCAATTAAAGTTACCACCTCGTCTGGAACTTATTATTATAATGTTTCAGGCTCAGAAACT
>JACCED010500445.1_pt1 | contig 19429 bp, 23 predicted proteins | sample 7455021 | NCBI WGS metagenome assembly JACCED01 (sample SAMN15323456, study PRJNA562643) | freshwater metagenome | isolation source: river surface water | place: USA:Blue River Watershed | collected 2017-08-19 | reverse complement strand
TTCCTGAGCTTCTCAAATTAGCCGGCCCTCTTTTGGTAGGCCAACTAGCCGTCATTACATTTGGGGTCTTAGATACGGCAATGACCGCACGCTATTCCTCAGAAGATCTTGCGGCATTAGCGATGGCAAGTGCAATCTTTATTAGTGTTTATGTAGGTTTGACCGGTGTAATTGCCGCCCTCACCCCCATTGCGGGTCAACTCTTTGGGGCAAAGCGTTATGCGGAGATTGGTGAAGAGGTTCGTCAGGCTGGCTGGCTGGCGGTCGGCTTGACGATCGTTGGCACCCTGATTCTTTTGAACGCTGACCACTTGCTAGCGATCTCACAGGTCAATCTTGATTTAGAGAACAAAGCCCGCTTATATCTTCAGATCCTTGCCTTAGGCCTACCTGCCAGCATGGGCATGCGGGTTTTAATGTCTTTTCATAATGCTGTTTCCAGACCAGGCATTATTACTATCCTTCAGTTGATTGGTTTAGCCGCTAAGTTTCCGCTCAATGCGCTCTTCATCTATGGCGGCTTTGGCATTGATGCAATGGGAGGCCCTGGTTGCGCCGTTGCCACCGTCATCATTAACTGGTTGTGGTTTTTCTCAATCTTGATCATTGTGCTGTGGGGTCGGTTTTATAAGCCCTTTAATATTTTTGAGCGCTTTAGCTGGCCTAACTGGCATCGTATCTGGACACTATTACGCTTAGGCGCACCCATTGGTTTAAGTTATTTCATTGAGGTCACCTCGTTTACCTTTATGTCCCTATTTATTGCTCGTCTGGGAACTACTACCCTTGCAGGGCATCAGATCGTGGCTAATTTAGGTACGGTAATCTATATGGTGCCACTCTCATTAGCAATTGCGACCATGACTCTCGTTTCCCAATCGATTGGGGCTGGCAAACAACATCGCGCAGAAGAAATTGGTTGGTCGTCCGTTCTATTCACTGGCGGCTTATGTATTGTGATTGGTCTATTAGTTTGGGTGCTGCGATTTCAGTTGCTTGATATGTACGACCCAACACCCGATGTCAAACTATTAGCAGCGCCTCTATTTTTATTTATTTGCTTTTATCAATTGGTAGACTCAGTACAAGTCGTAGCTGCATTTATTCTGCGGGCCTATCGCATCTCTTTCTTGCCAATGATTGTGTATGCCGGCTCTCTCTGGTGTATCGGTCTAGGCGGCGGCTATCTCTTGGGCTTTAATGTGTTTGGTAATACGCCAACACTATTACAAGGAGTCAATGGATTTTGGATTGCAAATAGTTTGAGTCTAGCTGTAGCTGCTGCCCTATTACTCTGGATTTTTAGAAGAACGGCAGCCCACTATGAAAGAACTAAGCCGCCGGTGACGGTCTAGCTCTTCTTATCTTGAATGAGTAACATGCCAAGCTCTTTATAGAGCTTCATTGCTTTCTCAGTGGGTATTAATTTTTTTACCCTAGCGTCTTTGGCACACGGCCTGTTCTCAATCAATTTTTTCTCGATCAGGGCCTTCAAAGAAGCATGCGAAGTTGCAGGTGAGGCAATCGATTTCATCTGAATCACATCAGACACTGTTAATTTATGGCCCTCATAATGGGCGCTAGCTATCATGCGAAGAATGATGCACTCACGATGACTGACCTTGTACTTAAGATGAATCTTGTCACGACTTTCAGCAAAACTAAAGTAATTAGATAGTAGGTCCATAGCAGTCCCTTTAATAGTAATTATGGGGAAATATAAGTTGGATTACCAAAATAGTAAATCAAATTTTACACCTGATTAGCCCTTGGGTGTATGAACGATCCTTTTCTTACCAAATCCCCCCCCCTCTTCAATTATTAGCAAAGACCTAAGCTTTGCAGGCTATTTATTTGTGTATCCATGGAAAAGAATATAATTTTCATAAACTTATACAAATTAAATAGAAATGTGGATTTATGCTGGAGCGATTTTTTAAAAAAACTAGTCCATTTGTCATTAAATCTATTGACTCAACCAAAAAAGTAGCCGTAGTTGAGGATAAAGAATTAGGCCTCGTTATTGAAGTACCCTATGGTCCTAGCATATTGAAAAAGGCTGAAATCATCAGCGAATATGAAATCCAGTTTCTCTACGAAGATGGAAGCTCAAGAATCTCTAAAATCCTAATGTAGTGTTGCAGTAAGATCACTCACTTAATCGGCTTGAACTCATTGACCGGTTTAAAACCAGGAACCTGATTACCTTTAGCGTACATACATTGCTGATAAGCAGTGTTGTATTGAGTTTGTGCTTGAGTCTCCTTATTGGATGCACCCATTGCTCCAACAGCAGCGCCTCCTACCATTCCAATCGCCGCTCCTGTACCAACGTTCGGACCACTTCCGCCTTGATACATCGCCCCCGCTGCTGCGCCAATGGCTGCCCCAGTTGCTGCACTAATGGCTCCAGCCTTGAGAGCAGCTGCATTGCCATCTTGAACAGAATTTTGCGCAAACTCTCGACACTCTTGATCTTCTTTTTTAAATACTTCAAAGGGCTTTCCTTCTCTAGGCATAACAGTGATGGTAGGCCCTGTTGGGGCAGAGACGCAAGCGGTCAGAACCAGATTGGATAAGGTAACGCCGACTAAAAGAATGGAGTGTAGTTTCACGAGCAACCTAAATTAGTGATTAGTAGATGGATGATAAGGGTTTGTAGACTGAGGTGGTGTTGCTGGTACGACCTTCCATGCTTCATTGCACGAACTTGCAATCGGGTAGTACTGCTGTTGTGGTTCGCAGTAATACCAGACCGGCGGTTGTGACTGTGAGATCAAGGGAAGCACTGCGGGTGCTACGTAATAGGGTGCGGGGTAATAAACAGGTGGTGGTGAATAATAAGTTCGGTAGTATGGATTGTAGTGACGTCCATAAAAGGGTCGAGGGTAATAAGGCCCCACATATGGCCTGCCGTAATAGCCAACCCCAGTTCCTACTGAAATATTCCATGAATACTGCGGTGCTGCTTGTGCCAATGAACTGGCTGTGATGATGAGCAAAAAAGGCAAATACCTGATTAATCTCATCTTTATCTCCTATTTGGGTGATAGCAAGGTCTTATACATACTATTAACGCCCGCTATCCCATGCTGGCTGACATGAATTACCTTTATTTTATTCTGCCCTTGCACCAGACTGCTGAACAATCTTGCGCCATTTAGAGGCTTCTTGCTGAATATAGCGACTGAGCTCTTCAGGGCTGCCTGGGTTAGCCTCTAACCCCCCGTTTGAGAGACGAGACCGAATCTCTGGTTTTGATAAGGTCTGAGCGGTTAATTGATTGAGGCGAGCTTGTATCTCTTTAGGCAATTTAGCTGGGGCCATCAAGGAGAACCACGATACCGCCTCAAACCCTCTTAATCCCTGCTCTGCCAAAGTCGGAATATCTGGGGCTGATGGCGAGCGCTTGAGGGTTGTTACACCCAAGGCGATGACTTCATTGGCTCTAATTAATGGTTGTGCTGATGCCAAGTTATCAAAGAGCATGGAGATGCGTCCGCTTACAAGATCGGGAAGGGATTGTGCTCTGCCTTTATATGGAATATGACGGATCTGAACGCCTGCCAGATCTTTAAAGAGTTCCCCGGACATATGGATTGAAGTTCCCGTGCCAGAGGAGCCAAAGGTTAGCTCATTGGGTTTTGACTTGGCCAGAGCAATAAGCTCTTTGAGCGATTGAACACCTAGCTGTTTGTTAACAATCAGCACATTGGGGGTGCTTGCTAGAAAACTAATGGGCGTGAAATCCGCAATGGGGTCATAGGGTAACTTCTCGTAAAGAGCGCCATTAATCGCATGAATACCTACGGTTCCAATCAATAAGGTATAGCCATCTGGATTACTTTTTGCAACTAGATCTGCGCCAATATTGCCGCCATGACCAGGGCGGTTATCAACCAGAATGGGAACACCTAAGGTCTTTTGCCAATCCTCCGCCAAGACTCGCGCCAAGGTATCGGGCGCACCACCCGGGGTGAAGCTCACCACAATCCGGATGGTCTCTCTAGGCCATGATGAATTAGTCTGAGCATGAACAGCAAAACTACCAAGTAGTATGCTGAGCCCTATGAGAGCTCTTTGTATTAAACCGCTTCGATTTCGACTTAAATCACTAGTCATTGCAAACAATTAAAGGAGGGGCACATTGTTGCAAATGATAAGCAAATTCTCATGGGGTGAATTTTACAAGAGCAATGTGTATTAACCAAAAGGGTTTTATGTTTAGAATGCTGTGATGAATTCTTCTACAGAAAGCACTAAACGCCCCCTTCCTCTGGCTGGTGTCAAAGTTCTTGATGTGAGTCAAGTGATGGCCGGTCCCTACTCCTGCATGTTACTGGCGGATATGGGTGCCGATGTTATTAAGGTAGAGCCGCCGGGTGGGGGCGATCAAACACGCGGTGCGATGGGATTCAAGATGAAGGGTCCCGATAGCATGGGATTTCTCAATATGAATCGTAATAAACGAAGCATTGCGATCAATCTCAAGTCGGAAGCAGGCAAATCCGTTCTGTTTAAGCTGGTTAAAGAAGCCGATATCTTGGTCGAGAACTATCGTCCTGGAGTTATGAAACGCTTAGGTGTTGGCTATGAGGTCATGAGCAAGATTAATCCTGCGCTCGTTTATGTCAGCATCTCGGGCTTTGGTCAGAGCGGTCCTTGGGCTGAGCGCCCAGGCTTTGATTTAATGGCTCAGGCGATGTCAGGGATCATGAGTGTCACCGGCCATGGTGATGGTAAGCCCGTGAAAGCGGGTGTGCCGGTTGCTGATATTGGTTGTGCCCTCTTTGCAACGTATGCCGCTCTCTCCGCATATATTGGGGCGAAGAATACCGGTCAAGGACAATATATCGATGCCTCTTTATTTGATTCTGCTTTGGCTTTCTCCATCTGGGATACCTCCGAATACTGGGGCACCGGTCAACCACCAGTTGCACTAGGCACCGCTAATCGCATGACCGCGCCGTATCAGGCGGTTAAAGCCAAGGATGGTTATTTTGTAATGGGCGCAACCAATAACAAACTCTGGCAGAAACTCTGTGAGATTTTGCAACGGCCTGACCTGATCCAAGATCCCCAATACCAAACCATTGCGGGTCGCCTAGGTGAGCGCGAGCAATTAATTCATGAGCTTGAGCGCTCTTTTGCCTTAAAGACTGCGGATGAGTGGATTGATTTACTCTTGGCGCAAGGCATACCAGCGGGTCCTATCCTAGATTATCCGCAAGCATTTGACAGCGAGCATGGTAAGCATCGCCAAATGCGTATCGAGATCGATCACCCGCTTGAAGGTAAGGTCCCCAATATTGGTTTTGCGGTCAAGATGCAAGGTACTCCGCAAGAAGTTCGGCGCCACCCTCCTCTTCTGGGTGAGCATACCCAAGAGGTCCTAATGCAAGCAGGATTTACAGATGATGAGATTAAATTATTAGAACAACAAGGAGCCTTTGCCGCATGAATGCCAATGCTCGCGTCTATGTGGAGATCAAAGGGAAGTTTGCGCATCTCTTTTTTGATCAGCCCGCTGCACGCAATGCAATGACCCAAGAGATGTATGAGCAATTGCGCAGTATTTGTCTGGAGCTTAATCAGAACTCTCAAATACGTGCAGTTATTTTGCGAGGTATTGGCGGTAAATCCTTTGTTTCTGGAAGTGATATTGCACAGTTCACTGCTTTTAAGGATGGTGAGGATGGAGTCCGGTATGAGAAACTCATTGATCACTACCTAGGCCCTCTCCAGCAATTAAGCATGCCCTCCATTGCGGTCATTGATGGTTTAGCTGTCGGTGGCGGCTTAGCAATTGCATCTCTGTGCGACTTCCGAATTGCAACGCCTACTGCTAAGTTCGGAGTTCCCATCGCCCGTACTCTTGGTAACACTTTATCGCCGAGTAATATTGCTTGGTTAGTAGCCCACCTTGGTGTTGCTATTGTGAAACGGATGTTGCTCTTAGCAGAGTTAATCCCCGCATCCGAGCTACATACCCAAGGCTTCGTCTACAAAATTGGTGAGCAAGAACAACTTGAGCAAATGGCACTTGACTTAGCAGAACAACTTTCGGTCTTAGCCCCCGTAACTCAGAAAGCATCGAAGCAGATCATGGCACGGGTAATCCATCACTCTTTACCTGATTGCAGCGATTTAATCCGCGAGGTGTATGGCAGCTCTGACTTTAAAGATGGAGTGCGTTCGTTTTTAGCAGGCGAGCCTGCGCAGTGGAAAGGAAAGTAATGCCAGATATCGTTCGCAATGTATTTGGACAACCTCTGGTTCCCTGCTCGTTTGATCCTCTAACGGGATTTTTTCGGGATGGCTGTTGCAAAACTAATCAAGAGGATATTGGTTTGCACTTGGTGTGCGCCATCATGAGCGAAGAATTTTTAGAGTTTAGTTACCAACGGGGTAATGATCTCATTACACCTCGTCCTGAGTTTCAGTTTCCGGGTCTAAGAGCTGGTGATCAATGGTGCCTATGTATCACCCGTTGGCAAGAAGCACTTGCCAATGGCTGTGCGCCTCTCTTAAAACTTGAGAGCACTCATCTGAATGCTCTCGATCACGTTGATCTAGATACCTTAAAATTGTTCTCGATTGAGAACCAAACCGAGCTCTAGTCTATTTAGACCAGCGTGGTCTTGAGTGTTGCCAGGCCATCGACATGTCCTTCTAGAACATCACCACGAGATACTGCAGCAACACCCGCTGGGGTTCCTGAAAATATTAGATCACCAGGCATCAAAGTAAATAAGGTCGATAGATAAGCAATCGTATCGGGTACGTTCCAGATCATCATCGCTAGATCTCCGTCTTGCTTCACGTCTCCGTTTACCTTTAAATGAATCCGTCCCTTCGCAAGATGTCCGCATTGGCTAACTGGTACTAGCGCCGAGCAAGGTGCTGATTGATCAAATGCTTTACCAGTATCCCAAGGGCGCCCCATCTTTTTAGCCTCGCCTTGGAGATCACGGCGGGTCATATCAAGACCAACACCATAACCCCAGACATGCTCGAGTGCTTTATCCGCAGTAATGTTCGAACCACCCTTACCGAGTGCAACAACCATCTCAATCTCATGATGCACGTCTTTCGATAAAGCGGGATACGCCATACTCTTGCCATCAGCCACAATTGCGGTAGCAGGCTTCATGAAAAAGAATGGTGGCTCGCGGTCTGGGTCATGCCCCATCTCGCGCGCATGGTCAGCGTAGTTACGGCCAACACAATAAATACGATTAACTGCAAATCGTTTAGTGTCCCCCTGTACAGAGAGCGATGGGATCTCTGGGGGATTGATAACGTAAGTAGTACTCATGATTACTTTCTATTTTAATTTTTAGACTCAATTAATCCGGCTTTATTACAACCATCTTGTGTAATTTAATGCGATTTTTTCTATGCTCGATAAATATCAATGATACAGTCCCATTATCAAAGTTTATTACTCATCCAGTCTTGATCCGGATTGGGTGGCTCTGGAGTAAAGCCCGAAGCACGGACTGCTTCAATTGCACAAAATTCATCTTTATCGGATGCGTCGCCACTAATACCGATTGCACCGATTGCAACGCCTTCTTTGTTTAGAACTAAAACTCCACCTGGCGTTGGTATAAAACGACCAGACGAGGCAGCCGCCAGAGCAGATTGAAATGTTGGGCGATCAGATAACCGGTCGCGGATTTGTCTCGTTGCCATGCCCATTCCTAGGGAACCCCATGCCTTTCCGATGGCAATATCAGATCTCAATATCCCACAGCCATCTTCGCGCCGAAATGCTACTAGATGGCCACCTGAATCTAATGCGGCTATTGCTAAGGGCAATAATTGATATTTTTTGCGGAGTTCAATGGCCTTCCCTATCAATTTCTCGGCTAGTTCAAGCTCCAGACTAGAGTAAACCCCAATTAAACGCTCGGCCATAAGAATTCCTTAAAAAAAGGATATTTAAACACGTCATTCTTAACTACCCAAAGCAATATTGTTGGATTAATATAAATCCCATCAAATGCAAATCATTATGGAGACCCATGCTTTCAGCTACAGACAATGCGTATCTCAATACCAGTGAGCCCAATACTCCAATGGGAAACTATCTACGTTGCCACTGGCATCCGGTAGCCCTTTCAGAGGAAGTTGCAAAGCCAGATTGCGCGCCTATTCGAGTCAAGATAATGGGTGAAGATCTTTTACTCTTTCGCGATAGCAATGGAAAGACTGGTTTGATTGAACCATTCTGTGCGCATCGAGGCGCAGATCTTTTCTTTGGTAGAAATGAAGAATGTGGTATTCGTTGCATCTATCACGGATGGAAATACGATATACATGGGAATTGTATTGACATGCCCAATGTTCCCAAGGATGCTGCCTATCACGGTAAGATAAAAATTAAGTCTTATCCGACTCAAGAGTTTGCTGATATGGTTTGGGCATACATGGGGCCTCCGGATATACAACCGATTGAAGTCCCACAACTTGAGGCAGGTCTTGTTCCCCCTAGTCACCGGTATGTCACAAAACGTTTGGTTGAGTGTAATTGGACGCATTCTATGGAAGGCGCTCTTGATACTGCGCACTTTTCTTTCTTACATATGCCAGCACCTGCATATCGCAAAGATGACAGCTCAAATATTGCTGCGGACGAAAGTCGTATCCGTTGGTTAAGAAATGATCCTGCGCCGCGCTTTAAGATCATTGATCATGCAGTTGGATTTTTAATTGGCGGAGCCAGAAATGCCGATCCAGGGGATCACTATTGGCGCCTAACCCAATACATGATTCCCACTCACTCTATTACACCATCTGCAATGCCTAATGAGACCTACTATGGTTACTCATGGGTTCCGATTGATGATCATCACTGCTGGATGTATGTCTATGCATGGCACCCCGACGTAGCAATCCCAGATGAGGAGAGGAAAAAATACATTAAGGGTGGTTACGGTCAATTTGCAGAATTAGGACCTGGGTATGTGCCACTTCGAAATCGTAGTAATACTTATTTAATGAGTCGTGAAGAACAAAAAACAATATCTTTTACAGGCATACGAGGTATCGCTGAACAAGATCAGATGGCTCAGGAAAGCCAGGGATATATTATTGATCGTACAAAAGAAAATTTATCTCCCACAGATGTCGGAATTATTCGGTTTAGAAAGCTATTACTCCAAGAAGCAAAAGCATTTGCTGCTGGCAAAAGGCCAGATGCGCCCAATCAAGCAAAAGAATATTGTGTTCGCGGTGGAGGGGCTCATACGAAGGCAAGTCTAGCACTTGAGCAAGTAATGGAAGAACGTTTTGGTTCAATCACTGGAAAGGTTAATCATGCAAATAACTAATTTTTTTCGTTTTTTAGGTATTGGTTTAGTACCTTTATTTTTTAGCTTTAATTTAAGTGCGCAGGCTTATCCAAATAAACCCGTTACCGTAATCGTTCCGTTTTCAGCTGGTAGTGCAAGTGATGTCGTTACACGTGTGCTGCTTGAAAAGGTAAGCAGCAATACGAATACTCGCTTCATATTTGATAATCGACCTGCTGCTGGAGGAAACGTTGGAACCGCTGCGGTTGTAAAAGCAGAACCGGATGGATACACCATTGGTTTAAGTACTTCAGGCCCGCTGGCGGTCAACAAAATATTAAATCCTGATCTTGGCTACGATCCAGAACGTGATCTACAGCCAATTGCTCTTTTTGCTATCTTGCCAAACATTATCGTGGTTAGCTCAACACTGAATATCAATAATCTCTCCCAACTTAACGACTATATCCGCAAGACACCCGATGTGGCTTACGGTTCCGTTGGCAACGGCAGCTCACAACATTTAGCAGGTGCTTACTACGAACAATTGCTGGGCGCAAAAATGACCCACGTTCCTTATCGTGTAACTGCAAACATGGTGACTGATTTAGTTGCTGGCCGAGTTCCGATTAGCTTTCAATTACTGCCTAATGTATCTGGTCAAATAAGTGCTGGCAGAGTCAAGGCTATCGCTGTTGCATCTAATCGTCGCCTACCTGCTTTACCTGATGTACCCACGGCGACAGAAGCCGGGATTAAGGGCTATGATTCGGCAGCATGGTTCGCCTTGATAGCCCCTAAAGCTACTCCGAAAGCTATTGTGGATAAATTAAATAAAGATGTTAATCAAGCTCTAGCTGATCCTGCGGTTCGTGCCAAATTTGCAGAGCTTGGTGCCGAACCCGTATCTGGACCACCAGAAGATTTGACGCAACTCATGGCTTCCGATATTAAGAAATGGACAGCCATTATTAAAAAAGGTGGTATTACTATCGATAAACAGTGATCAAGACATCATCTGCTTGAGCTGTTCCATGAATAACTCTTCACCATGGTTGATCTTCTCATGCCACTGCTCGCCTGCTTTGCTATCAGCAGAGTCGCTAATGTACTTAAAAGATAACCAGGGGATGTGATGCTGGTGAGCAATTGCTGCAATGGCGTAGAGCTCCATATCAACCACATCAATCTTCTGCTCGACCAACCAAGGGTCTGTGTTGGTGACAAAGCTATCACCAGTTCCGCACGTATACAGACCTGATTGCGCATGATACTCCGCTGGCTTTGAGCAAAATGGCGTAATACCACGAGGGGCCAATGGCTCTGCGTTCATGTCACGCTGCACAACGCGCTTGATGGTGATGAGATCTGATAGATCTGGATTAATTTTGCCAACAGTGCCAAAGTTAATGATGAGCTGTGGCTGATGATGCATGATTGCAGTTTGAGCAATAGTCGCTGCATTAATCTTCCCCACACCGGTATATGCAATAGGAATACTCTTTGGTATTGAAATCGCTTCTAGTTCATTTTTAAGCGCCACTAGCAGTAAGATTGGGGTTTGATTGGCAGTCATTCTGAGAGTGTAATCCTATGAGACTTGAAGACTTTTTACCAGGCGTTCCTGACTTTCCAAAACCGGGCATCCTGTTTAGAGATATTAGCCCCCTACTTGCCAATGCTGACGCCTTTGCGACTGCTATTCAGGGCATGGGTCAATTAACCCAGGCCTATCCATTTACTCACATCCTCGGTATTGAATCCCGTGGATTTATCTTCGCCGCGGCCTTAGCGAACCATCTGAACAAAGGCTTAGTATTGGTACGCAAGCCAAATAAATTACCGCCCGAGACCCATCGAGAGTCTTATGGCTTGGAATACGGCAACGATGCCCTAGAAATTAGTACCAATGTATTAGGTACCAATGATTCTGTCTTGGTTGTCGATGATGTATTGGCTACTGGTGGCACCATCATGGCAGCTCGTCAACTGATTGGGCGTACGGGAGCCAAAGTGAGTGGAGCGATTTGTTTACTCGAGATCGCGGGCTTAGAGGGCGCAGAGCGACTCAGGAATGCTGGTGTTTCGAATCAATGTCTTCTGAAGATGTAAGGGTGTAATTAAATCACGCCTTTTTTCTTAAGAATCTCGTCCACCCATGGCGTTGCATACTGACCAGCCTGAATCGTTTTGAGTATTTCTTGCTCCTGTTTAACTTTTTCCTGACCGAGTCGTGCTGCCTCTAATGCCTGGCTAGGCGGCACTGCAATGACGCCATCGCTATCAGCCAAAATAATATCGCCTGGATGAACAATCATTCCGCCAATAGAGATCGGTACATTAATGGATCCCGGTCCTTCTTTGAGGGGACCACGCAAGTTGACCCCCTTGGCCCAACAGGGAAATGAATTTGTATCAAAGGCATCCACATCGCGCACAGCCCCATCAACCACAATACCAAGCACGCCCCTACTCTTAGCGACGGTCATTAAGATCTCGCCAATGACTGCGCATCCAGTATCACCCTCCACATCAATCACCATCACATCGCCCGCTTGCACCATTTGCAGTGCTTTGTGGACCATTAAATTATCAGCAACATGTAGTTTGATCGTGAATGCATTACCGCATACCGACATGGGGGAACGATGAATGGGTTGGATCCCATTAGCCACTAAGGTGCGCCCCAACATATCACTAATGACTGTGCTGGGTATGCCTCGCAAGGCATTGATACCAGCGGTAGCAGGTTCAACACGGGGGGAAATATGAATACCATGGCTCATCAAGACAATCCTTTACTGGAGTTTAGGCAATTGTATTGCTTTGCTGATTGCTTAGGATCAAGGGGTAAGTTCCAGTATGATAATCAGCACTACTTAAAGGAGCCGTTATGCCTACCCTCATTAAAAAGATCGTTTCTGTCTTATTTGCCCTTTGCGTGATTACTCCTGCAGTCGCCCAGAGTGATGTAGGTAATTGGCCAAGCCAACGCCCCATCAAAATTATTGCGGTCTTTCCTCCGGGTGGATCGGTTGATCAAGTTGCTCGTATATTGGCACCGGTTTTGCAAGCGGAACTTAAGCAAAATGTGATTGTGGAGAATATTGGTGGCGCGTCGGGTGTGATTGGTACCACCGCGGTTGCTAGAGCCACTGGCGATGGCTACACCTTTGGTCTGGTATTTGATACACATGGCGTTAATCCATCTCTTAAAGATAACCTGCCCTATGACACGCTCAAAGATTTGGTCACGGTCAATATGATTGGTACTTCACCCATGGTCTTAGCAGCCAGCAAGAAATCTGGTATTACCAGCATGAAACAGTTAATGGCTGACTCTAAGGCGAAGAAACCATTTACTTATGGCTCTATCGGTATCGGTAGCTTAGGCCATCTTGCAATTGCTGACTTTGCCAAGAAAACAGATGTTGATTGGGTGCATGCCCCCTATCGTGGAGGCGGCCCAATGATTCAGGATGGTCTTGCTGGTCAAGTTCCTCTAGTGGTTGGCAGTATGTTCTTAATTAAGCCGCATGCTGATAGTGGCGGCTTGATTCCTTTGGCTGTGACCACTGCAAAGCGCTCACCCGATATGCCAAAGGTTCCTACCTTGGCAGAGAGTGGCTATCCAGGCTTTGAGGCACCCGCTTGGTGGGCCGTGATTGCCCCATCAAAGACCCCGCCTGCTGTTGTAAATGCAATGTATCGTGCGGTTGATAAGGCTTTGAAGACCCCTGCTGTGGCCGAGAAGCTAAAGACCCAAGGCATTCAGGTGCAAAGCTTGAACCCAGAAGCAGCTAATGCATTTGTGGCAAAGCAGATTGGTATTTGGGGTAAGTTTGTGATTCAGAACAACATCAAAGAGTAAGTCGATTAACGGACTTGCTAATGATTTGATTCTTGGGCGCAATCGCGCAGAGCGCTAGCAAACATCTCAGGTGCTTGCGCCCCCTGAATCATATATTTGTTATCCAATATGATAGCTGGTACTGAGTTAATACCCAACTCGGTGTACTTCTTCTTTTGATCCTTGACCGCTTGCGAATATTCATCACTTTCCAGAATAGCTCGAGCACGCTCACTCGGTAATCCTGCACGCTCAACCGCAGCTAACAGATTATTAGGATCATCTACGCTGACCGCTAAGGTGAAATACGTTGCGAAGAGTTCTTTCTTGAGCTTGTATTGGGCATCAAGCCCGTGCTCAGCTTGCGCCCAGTGCAAGAGGCGGTGGGCATGAAAGGTGTTGTACACGCGCTTGCGCCCTTCCGGATGAAACAGAAAGCCCATCTCAGCGGCACGTTTCCGAATATTTTCTTGATTAGCTTTTACTTGACTAACAGTGCTGCCGTATTTCTCGGTGAGGTACTCAATCACATCTTGCCCACCGAGGGGCATATGAGCATTTAACTCAAAGGGTTGAAAGTAGACTTCAACATTCACTTCGCTACCAACATCATCCAAAGCCTTTTCTAGGGATGCCAAACCAATGGCACACCATGGGCAGGCGATGTCAGATACGAAATCAATGCGAACCGTTTTCAATTATTCCCAGCCGCCACCTAAGATGGCATGTTTTTTATATTCCGCACGGGACTCTTCCCATGCTGATGCAATGATACGCAAGGTAGCGATGACGGTATTGATTGCTTTGCTACCAGCGGAAATGGTGTTGTTAAATGTTTGGCTTACAACTGAGGTGTTGATACTAGCGGCTTGGGTCAAGATATTCTCCATGTTAGGGTTAACACTTAGGAGTATACCCGTAATTATATTGCGCTGCACAATACCAAGAATTACTAAAAATCCCTTAAGAAACTGGGTTTAAGGGCAAGTTAAAGATCACGTTCTGGGGTTTAAGCTTCAGAAGGGATTCTCCATTCATGGCCATACCAAGATAGATAGGCTTGCCGCGGATTTGGCTTATGACCGTATTGGGATCATTAAAGTCGAGCTTAAAGAGGCAAATAATCCTGGAAAGAGTAGCTTCATCAACCCGCTCTTTGTTGTAGAGGGAGTTCAATATCTCGGTTGCAGAGGCATCCAAACCAACATGCCAAACCCACTTGGGGTCATTAATCTCTTTTAGGGGGGTAATCGTAGTCGTTATCCCCAAGAAATGATTAATCCATTTCTCCAAAATTTTTGCTAATGCAGGCAATGACGCTTGATCAAAATTAAGCTGGATTGCAAAATCATGTACTTGATCCCTACCCCAATAGGATTTGGCATTGTCTTCGTGGAGGACATCTAGATCTACCGTACGCATGGCGATGGACTGACTCTTTAGAAGGTCAATAATATTGCCGAACTCACTCGCCTGAGCATTACGCTCAATGGTCTCATGGTCAGCTGCCATCACAATGCCATCCTCTAAGATGGTGATCTTTTGTGGCCGAAAGAAGAGTTCTGCGATTCGGGCATCAAAAGGGTTTACTTCGGTACCAAGGATATGTCTAAGAAAGATTTGGGTGAGTTGTGCAACGAATAAAGGTGGCACATCAACACCCTCACCTTCAAACAAACTCATGTAGAAGTTCTCAAGCGAGCTTGCGGCTAATAGTTTGGCGCGGTAGCGAAACCAAATCGCATAATTAGCCTGAATATCTGCATCAGCCATCTGCTCAATCTCTGCTTGTGCCACTTCTTCACGGGGATTGTTCAAGAGACGCTGATGAATTGCTCTTTCTTTGGGACAAGATTCTGGAACCAAGGCCAACTCAGGTCTTGATAAATAGGTTCTTAAGAAATCATCGGTCACCAATAGTTGGTTATCGGGACTAACTTGCAGGGTATCAAAGCCACAATGGGCCCAGTAATTTGGCATAGGGTCAGTAATTAAAAATAATCAGTGCTATTGTCCACTAGATCAATGCCGCATGATTAACAAGGTCATCCCCGCATTCCCCTCTTTCAATTGCTTGAGGTGCTGCTTTAGAGTGGGGCGACGTTTTATGAGGGTTTGATAAAGCTCACTACGATGCACTAAATCTTCTCCATGATAGTACTCGTCAACTCGGTCTGAGAAAAAGTTGTTCTCAAGAGCTTCTCGAACGGTGCGTCGTATGCCTCCTCCCTGTCCGGATGAGCCATAGCCGTGGATGACGATCAATGCACGTATTTGCACATCAGCAGCAGCTCGAATATGGTGAGTAAGGGTATCAAGCGCCTCTTCACGCGTCGGTCCACCGATCTCCAGATTTACGATTGCAGTATCCGTATTTGCACTTGGTACCTCTTGGCTTTCGCAGAAGGGGCAATCGCCCAGCATCGCTCGGGGGTTACCGCAGGTGGAACAGACAAAAGAAATTGCCATAAAGAATAAATCTATTTAGCAAGGAGTGCATCCCTCACCATGACTTCCATACGCTCGGCTGAAGTACCTGGTGGGAAAAAAGCTAAATACTTTCCTTGGCGATTCATAATATAAACAAACGCTGTGTGATCAATTAAATATTGATTTCCTCTTACGTTGACTTTTTCATAAAAGGTCTTGTACTTTGTTGCAATTTCTTTTGTCTGAGCCTCGGTGCCTCGTAAACCAAGGATACGGCTATCAAAATGATTCGTGTACTTTCCGATCAGATCCTGGGTATCTCTTGCTGGATCAAGAGTAATGAATATTGCCTGAACTTGATCGCTATCCTTGCCAAGTAGTTTCAATAAGCGTGCAACATTTGCTAAATCCGTTGGGCAAACGTCTGGACAAAACATATATCCAAAGTAAATTAAGACAATCTTGCCCTTGAACTCATAAAGGCTTCGCGACTTACCAAATTGATCGGTCAGCGTGAAAGGCCCTCCAACATTACCTTTACCCGACATGAGCTCATTCATGAGACGAGCTGAGTCAGCCCTTGATTGCGCAGTTTGCGCCAAGGAATAGTTGGCAGTAATACCCAAAAAAATAAAACTAGCTAGCAGAAAGCTAGCTAGCCGAAGCCTACACATTAGGTACCAAATTGAAATTCTGTTCCTGTTGTTGAGGTAACCAGACGATCATTCAGCATATTCTGCATTGCTGTGACAAAGCCCGGACCCGAACAATGCAATGGAATAACTACATCTGGGTTGAATTGTTTCAAAGCCTCTACCGTTTGTGTTAAGTAATCGTTAGGGGCTGGAAATAGATGGAATCCACCCAAAATAGCGTGTACTTTTTTCACACCCGATACATTAATGGCCTGCTGAACAGAATTTACAATTCCAGCGTGACCACATGAAGAAATCACGATCAGGCCTCGATCCCGTAAATTGTATGCTGTGCAATGTTCGTGAATATGATCATCTTTCACAAACTTTCCTTCTGCCTTGGTATTTAATTCAGGCAAATCACAACCGATACCATTCTTCTTGGCATACTCAACAAGGGTATTTGGGATTACCTTTTCAAAACTACCCCGATTAATAACGCCCGTTGTAAATGCGTGTCCCTGAATAATGGTTGGTTTCTCGCAATACACAATTTTTACTTTTAACGCATCTAGTTCACGACGATCCAACACACCCCAATCTGCAAAGTGGCCTGGCGATCCGCTTGCAGTTTTCCGATTGCAGAAATTATCTTCACCCCCAACATAGAGGGTGAGGTCTGCTGGTAACTTACTGCGATGGGCCTGCAAGAATGGAATCAGCCCACCAAAATGGTCAAAATGTCCATGGCTCAAAATCATGGCGTGTTGCTGTTCGGGCTTCACGTTCATGATTTCCATATTACCCATCAAGGCTGCAGGCGTATAGCCGTAATCTAAGAGCATGCTCTTACTGCTTTGTCCGATCTTGGATTCAAGCGCTAAAGCTAAGCCCCACTCATTATGGAGCGCCTTACGGTAATCTTTTGAAGAAATAAATGGTGTGCGTTTAATCTTGACCCATTTATTAGTTCCTGGTCTTGGTGAGTCGTAGCTACTATCAACAAGTACTTTGATATCCAAGGTATCGATCGTAGGAACTTTTGTCACTGCGAATGATTGAATTCCAAATGTTGTTAAACCAGCTCCTGCTAGTAATGCCGACGACCCCAAAATAAATTGGCGACGATTTGTTCCATGAATAGCCATTCTTATTTCCCCTTCTTTTGTAGGTCTTTCTAGATTAAAACTTTAGTCGGGGTTTAGCAATAGGCTACCTATCAATCAGAATGTAGATTTTTGAATAAACAAGTATTTAATTGTTTGGGATAAAGCTAACTAATGGTTATCCCTAGCATGTTTATACGTGACCGTATTTCTTAAGAGCTTCTGCTAATGTGAGGCCACTGGCGATTTCCTTACGAATATTTTTCTCGATGGCCGTTAATCGCTCAGATTCAAGCAAAACACTCTCCACATGCTCTACCGGGATAACGATGGCTCCATCTTCATCGGCCAGAATAAAGTCCCCTGGACGCACAATCACATTACCGCCATCATGACCCCTCATATAGACTGGGACCTGACATGCATTTACTTTCCACCGCCCAATAGACTGAACCGATGTCTTATAACGAGCAAACACTGGAAATTGATGCTCACCGATCCAGCGGACATCTCGAATACCGCCATCCAGAAGCGCCCCAACACATCCACGCTCCTTCATTCCCAAGGCAATCAACTCTCCGAAATAGCAAATTCCTTCGCCATTCCCACTCCACACACTAATTTCACCAGGAGACAAGCCTTGGCAAGCCTCCATCTTATCTTTATCACCGCCTTGGGGATAAGGGCTCATTTGCCCGCGAATAGTGTAGGCCCAACCAGCCATTCTCTTGCAGGTTTCTGGGTAAGGGCCAAAATCAGCAGCCAATCCCTGTTGAAGCAAGTTCATATTATCAAGAACGTCTGCAACGTTTGAGGTATCGACCTCAAGAAAGCGTAGGCGAATCGATTCTTTATCTTTTGCTGTAAAACTCATCTCTTATCCTTTGGATTTTTAATCAAAATTAGGTGCCGACCTGAAAATGAGAAGTCATTTTTCTCAACATGGCAACAACGCTTTGAGCCACAATGCGACCAGTTTTAGGATTTTCAGATGGTATATTTTCCATCGTCATGGTGAACTTTGCAGAATCAGAGTCAACCGTAATGGTGTGTGTATTTCTAACAACAGTAGGGTCAGCCCATATTTCAAGAAGAGTATTTTCTGGTCCATTTCCAGCAAGTGCAAGCGCAACAACCACGTTTAGATTTGCAGGAAAACCTTTTGCAGCCTCTTTAGCATTTCCTGAAAAGACCTTCAATGGCTCCGTCAATCCTTGCACCGAAATATTGTTTTCAATTAGATGGGGGGCACCCTCAAGACCCTTTGGCGGCTTACGTGTAACCATGCGTACCGAATGAATTTTGCCCTCTGCAGCACCAATCATTGCGTCTAGACCGATAAGAGCCCCAGTAGGAACCATAATAACCCCACCGGATTGTTTGGCTAACTCAACCAAATCAGGCCTAAATAAAATTGCCCCAACAGAGAGCACAATGGCTTTCTTTTGTTTCTTTAAAAAGGGGGCAATGATGTCACCCAAAAACTCAGCAGGGGCACACTCTACAACTACATCGGCCTCCGGCTCTAAATCTTCAATACGCAACACCTTTACTGGATGGGCTAAGGTTTTAACAAACTCATTTGCCTTGTCATGATTTTTAGCGGATACAGCTGTCAACTCAACACCTGGAACGGCTCCTGCAGCCAGTTTTGTGGATAGCGATTTTCCAATAGCGCCAAGCCCTGCGACAGCCACTCTAATCTTCTTATTTATTGTCATTTTTAATCAATTATCAAAAAATATTTCGTTAACAGATCCGCGAAGATCCATCTCATAATCAAGCCCAGCAACTGGCGGTCTTGCATAATGCCACAGCAAGCCATTTGGAATGAATCCTGGTTTAGAAAGTAGTTCGTCTACTAATGCGGCGATATCGTGAACCGAATATGCTTGTACCTTAGTAACATCAGACCAATTAAGACCAAAGTGCTTGAGACGAGTCGACATCTCTTCAATCACAAATGCCATTTTTTTTCTCAATCCTGCTTGAGAAACATCGCCAAAGGCAATAATGCGTTCTTTATAGGGCTCTGACCCTTTTCGCGCATCCCCTCCTCCAGATATAACAAAACTAGTTTCGTTAACACTGGTTGGAAGCAAATAGGTG
>JACCED010138355.1_pt1 | contig 19431 bp, 17 predicted proteins | sample 7455021 | NCBI WGS metagenome assembly JACCED01 (sample SAMN15323456, study PRJNA562643) | freshwater metagenome | isolation source: river surface water | place: USA:Blue River Watershed | collected 2017-08-19 | reverse complement strand
TCTACCCATAGTTCTTTCATACTAATTCCTCAACAATTCCCAACACTTCTGCTAAAATTAGGCAAACGCCAGCCATTAATAAATTTCCTGTCATTAACCAGCAGCCTGCTCCTATACGAATAAAACTCTTTGCAAGGCTGACATAAAATTGTCCCTTGCTCGTATCTTTTGGTTGTATATTAATCATAGGTGGGTGATGTGGACAGCGTCCTTGTTTATAATCGCACTCTGGCGTATACTCTTTACCGCATGTTTTGCAAGTCATTTGCAGTCCTTATAAGTTTATCTGCTTCTGCGTCAACTACACGCTGCCTCAGCTCAGTAGTTGAAAATGTGTGCTCTCTTTTATTAAAGTAAAATTTGATTCCTCTAGATATACATTCTGCTCGACCTGTAAAGTCTCGATGCTCGTATTCTTCTCCTAGTATTCTAACATTAATAGGATAAGAAAGCAATATATCTACTAGGTCTTTTTCTGTAGCATAGACTACAATTTCGTCAATGTACTTGCAGGCCTGTAGTTGCACATATCTTTCAAAAATACTTTGAACAGGTTTATTTTTCTCTTTGGGTCGATCAATGGTCGGATCTGTTTGTAAACCTACTATCAAATAGTCGCATTGTTGTTTTGCTTCTTTAAGCATGATAATATGCCCAGCGTGAAATAAATCAAATGTTGAACAGGTAAATCCAACTGTCATTTTTTAAGTTCTTCTTTCATTCGTTCTTTCCATTCTACAGCGTCTTCTTCGTAGTCAAATCTAGGACTAAGTTCGTGGTCTTCGTCATGGTCGTCAACCCAAACATATACTTGATTATAATCATCACATATCAGTTTCATCTTCGTAGACCTCTACAATAGGTTCATCTTCTACACCGTAGGTTACATCATAACGCTTTCCGCCGATGAGGTATTCTTCGTGCCAGCATCGTTGATTATTAGATTCTCTAACAGGTGTACTCATTTGTATTAGCAACCAAACATTATCTCGTTCTTTACCCGCTAGTGTTCTTTTAGGTGGCCCCATGATTTTTCTAATAAAGGCACGGGCCTCATCTGGGGTCATATTCTTGGCATTCATACCCATAGTATAGAGGTTAAAAAAGGGTCTGTCAAGACCCTTTGATTTTATATTATAGAAACTCCGGGGGAGAATAACCGTTTTCTGCTACTTTCTTTGTAACAAAAGGTCCTAAGTTAGGAGGTGTCCATCCTAGTGGTTTAAGAACTTTGCCATCTTCACGCTTGCGTACCTTACCAGTTTTGATGTCAACCTTGGAGAAATTGGTACGCATTACTTCTTTCCATCCACCTTCGCCGTCCATGCCCGCCGAATGAATAGCGCCAATAGTAACAACTATAAAGTCTTCTAGGGCGTCTAACACTTCTACAACATCTTTCGCTTCAATTGCTTCTTGCAATTCTTTCCATTCTTCCTTCATTAGTTCAATATAAAGGTTAAATTGTTCTTGATTCCAAACATCTGTAGTTTGATCACAAGCCTGCATAAATTTTTCTTGGTCTTTAAAAGGATTAGTCATTGTGGTATGTATAAGTCTTCTGGTTTATCGTCTGCTTGTAATAGAATAGAGTTAGTATCAACTCGTCGAATGATAATCTCTTTTCCTTGATCTTCGACCTTAATACCTCTAGTCCACCTTCCGTGTTCTATATAAATCCATTCCCCTACTTTAACATCTTTTTGTTCCGGTCCAACTGCCCAAACTTTAGCCCACCGCGGTTTAACTCCGTGACTTTTACCATCGTCACTTTGAATTATAATACCGCTAGCTGTAGTCTGTTCTTCAAAGTTCATGTCTGAGACTAATACATTGTCTCTAAGGGGCATTAATTTACCTTTTACTGTATTCATTAATATCCTTTAGTCTTCTTTAGGTTGTGGTTTTCCAGTGTAATATTCGGCCATCACTTCTTCGCGTTTACGAATAATTTTACCACCTGGTCCAATTTCGTCGCCTCTAGCATTAACCCTAGCATTTCCTACAGCTAATGTAGTTTCGTTTCTGCTTCTTAATTTGTCAAGGTCGATTTCTTTTCCTTGCATAGTCCTATAGACTTTTCTTCGTGCGTCCATGTTAATCTCCTTATAGTTGTACTTATCTTAAGAATTCTTGCCAGTCTAATTTATATTTAATACTGTCAATTCTATGAACTCCTATAAGATATAGCACATAACTTGCAACACTACTGCCTCTACCAACACCCCATAAAATATTATTCTTTCTGCAGGTGTCTACAAAATATTTAAGCCAGCGAAGCAGATCTAGCATATTTCTTTCACGATATTCTTGAAGTTCATCAATTAATCGCTGGTAATTTTCTTTAGGGCATTGGCTAACTAAAAACCCCTCAATGTCCATATTTTTATATTCATTCGGAATAAACCAATCACTTTGACATGCTTTGTCAAATTCTTCGATGTTTATTGAGTAAATTTCTCGATTGATTTTGTTTAATTGTAGTTCTGAATTCTTTTCAAATTGCTCTATAGAGCTAGAGTTTTCAACAAGGACTTTGTCAAAAAACTCTAGCTTATTTTGATAGATTAGATCTAGAAGATCGTTTTCTTGATATATAGTATTGCCAAAATTGTCAGTAATCATCTAACTATTTTAGCTAACTTTAATTAAATTGTCAAGATCCTTATCGCGTTTTTCGTACTGCTCTTGCCATACTTTGGCTCTTCTTGAATTAAGTTCAGTCTTGTACAAATCAATGAATATAGAGATTTGTTGTTTAACAGTTGGATTATTAGCCATCCAATATTTCTTACTAAGCTCTTGAAGCTTAGATTCAATCTCGGTATCTTTTAGTTTGCTAAAATCTTCTGCTAATGGATGTATCATGTAAATGTTGCTCCGTTGTTGCCCACGCAGAACCATTTACTATTAATATACTGTAGAGTGCATGCCTGTCCTACTGTATTAAAGGTAATTGTTCCTGCACCTCCCCAACCTGCGTTAGTAACAGTAATTACCATATCTCCGCCATCGGTGTCCATAATAAAGGTTTTAATTTGTCCGTCTGTACCAGCAGCTAGTGTACCAGTCTCTGGACCACCTGTTGCAAACCAACTTACTGATTTAGTTAGATCTGCGGCATCTGCGTCATCTAATTCTTCGCTACCTGTATAATATTTGGTATCATCGTCAACATCATTAACCCAATTAGTACCGTCAAATTTTAATACATGCCCAGTAGTAACAGGAGTAACTAATGCAACATCTCCTAGATCATCTAAGTTAGCAGGGATAGTTGGTTTGTTAGTTAGATCGTCGTAATCACCACTTGTAGCAACTGTGGCCAATGAAGGTTTGTTAGTTAAATCGTCGTAATCACCACTTGTAGCAACTGTGGCCAGTGTTGGTGTACTACTAATATTAGTATAATCTAATTGACCTGTAACCCATTTTGAAGTTCCAGTGTCCCACTTTAGTACATGGTTTGCCGCTGGCGCCGCCGCATCAACATCGTTTAAGTTATCTAGGCTTAAATCGTCACCTTGTTCGTCTGTACTATTAACCCAATTAGTTCCGTCAAATTTTAATACTTGACCTGTGGCAGGTGTTGTAGCAAACACTACATCAGTAATATCTACTAAATTTAATGTACTTCCTAGCGTAATAGTATCATTGACCCAAGTAGTTCCGTTATATCTTAAAACTTGTCCGGTAGTAGGTGCGGTAGTACTTACATCAACATCGTCAATGTCATCAATTGTCGGTAATAAAAATCTAGTTTCAACTTCTCCTAACAGGGCAATGTTAACCGTTGCTCCGCCGTCTATACTCCAAGCCTCTACAACTAAGATATCATTGAACACTCTTAATGGACTAGGAAACGGTCCTAGAAATTGAAGAACAGCGCCACCAGAAGTACCAAATGTTACGATCCACCCGCCGGTGATAGGATCTGGATTTTGATTTCCGTCACCTTTAAGTTCGACTCTAACTCTTGCATATTTTTGTGGGGGCTCAGTCGGATCAGGCCATCCGGCAAAGATAATAGTATGATGTCCTGTTATTTCAAGAGTCTGATATTCGCCAACTTCTAAATCTATAGTTGTATTAGAAACGCTGCTTGCACCGTCGTACACTAATCCGTATATTTTGTTTGTTACAGCATTAGTAATTGAATTTCCACCAAAGTTGTTAGATGCATTAGTTTTAGCAGTATTATTTTCCAAGACAGTAATTTCAGACTTGGCAGTTTGCAACCCTGTCTTAATTACTGAAAAATTATCTCTAAAACCTTGACTGTTATTGTCTTGTCCAGACACTGGGTAATTTTCGTCAAGTGTTTCGTAAATTATATCACTCATGTTATTGTAGTCCTATCGTTTCTAAATACTAGATATTTATCTGTATAATTGCCCTCAACTGAATCTATTGTATATCGATCTATAGTATAGTCTAGCAATTTGAAGTCAAAATTGCTGTTTTTTATGTTTAGCAAAATAGTATCTGCTTGTCCTGGCTTACAATAGCAAAGAGGTACAGCTGGAACATAATTAAGTTCTTGTGTAGTTCCTGTTTGTATAGTTCTCATCCATAAAGGTAAGTAATTGCGTTCTCTTAAAGTATTTGGCATAGATCTAATTCTGTAACGCCATAAACTTATGCTGCTAGGAAACCTTATTCCGGTCTCGGGATCCCCTACAAAAATATCATTTCTGTCTATTGATGCATATAATGGTATTGGTCTATTCCAGAACGGATTATCTACATCGTAAGGTCCGTTGTAGAATTCATTTGTATTGTCGACAGTAATTTTAGTATTATTTTTACTGTATTTTAAGGTTTGAGGCAAATATTTTCCGTTTTTCTCTAACGGGTCTAACATTTCTATGTATACTACTTCATAGATGACTTCGTTAGTTCCTGGAATCTTTGCTTCTGCCTTTTTAATAGAACCAAAATTAAATCTTTTGGTTTTATGATTCCGCCCCATGGCGCTGATGTACTCTACAGCTTCTTTAGTTTCGATACCTGCAAACACTAACATTCTCAAGTCTGTTTGTATTCCAAAATTTGGATCGTTGGGCCTATATATTAATCTAGGATCAAACACAGAAGAATCAGTGATAAAGTCTTTAAATACTTCTCGTTGATTAATCTTCATATAAGGTCGCACAGATAAATTACTGTAATATGTGTTGTTTGGGGTGTTTACTCTAATGGTAAAAGTTTTAGTAATTGCACTATACCCCAATTGATCTCTGGCCATTATAGTAAATTCATATGTTCGGTCATAACTACTAGTATCACCGTCAAAAGTAGTCAAACCCTGATCAAAACTAGTGACTGATTGATCACTCTCTGGAAAATAATATCTAATCCAGTTAGTAGTAGTAAATGTTACTCCGCTAGTATGATCAGTACGAGATCTATAATATTCCGGTTCTCCTTGGCACACGCCGATTACAGTCTGCATTGTTTTGCTTGTACCGCTGTTATAATAGCTAAAATAATTTAATGGAGTAATAAAAGTCTTTCCTTCATATTCTCCGGGACTAGTTTCAACGCTAATTGTTCCGCTGCCGAATGAACCAGGATTTCGATCAAAAAGCAATGTTATAGTACTAGTTGTACTTTCAACTGCTAAAAATCTACCGTTAAAATTACTATTGCTATTTCCGTTAATTTTATAATAAAACTCTAATCCGCTATTTGATGTAAAAGTTAAATCGTTAACTCCGTCAACTCCGCCGAGTTGACTTCCGCTGATAGTATAAGTATCTCCGGGTAAATATCCGCTGCCCGGATCGATTAATTTAATTGTAGTTAATCCTTGGTATCTAGGAGGTTGAGGATCTAAAGGATTAACAGTTTGTATAACTTTTTTAATCCAGAATCTTGCACCGCTTCCGCTGCCCGAAGTCGATGTTACACTAGCATCCTCATTAATGATAAGCCCATAATTAGAAGGAGTTCCTGAAATAGAAGTGTAGGTAAATGCAAGAGGCTGTAGTAATTGTGTTTCAATATTAAATTTAACACGCCACCCTGTTTCATTTACAGGAGTTCCGTTTAATGACAATAAAGAAATTGGATCAACTGATACTGCTATTCCTTGATAGTAATTGTACTCTAAAGAATCTCCTTGGATTTTAACAACATCGTCTGTTTTAAATCCGTGATCTTCGTTAGTTACAAGTGTGGCAATATTTCTTCTTCTTATAATTGATTTAATATTTTTAAAATTTGTTCTTTTGACAATATCATCTTTTTGGTAAAATGTAGAAGGTTTCCAAAAACTTCTATATTCTAATGAATTAGTTGACTGATTTACTTTACCTACAATCTCACCGTCGAGATTTAAACTTAATCCGTTTGGTAGTCTTCCGTCTTCTAATGTGTAAAGAACAGCAGAAGTTGATAGTGTCGTTTCGGCCTTTACGCTCAGGGTACTAATGTAGCCAGAGTCAATAGATCCTAGGTCACCAGGGCTTATCCATCGCATTGTACTTTCAATTTCTCCAAGTATGTCAACATTAAATACCCTACGGCTAACAGCCTGCTCCCCGCCTTGGCCAAATCTAATGGCTTTGATTGTAAATTGAAAGTTTTTAGTAACAGCAGGTTGGTACGGCACTACTCCGAATACCTCTCCGGAAGTCTCATCAAACTCCATGCCTGGAGGTAAAATGCTGTCTGTACCCATAAAAATACCAGAACCGTTTGGTATTGTAAATTCAAGTGACGGACTTACTGTGAGTCTGTATATATCTCCGCCTAATACATCAACATCGGTTATTGTATATGTTTCACCAGTTGCTCCAGTAATGTCTCCGCTCATGTTTATTTTATAACCAACAACCGGTATACTACTTGACTTTTCTATCCTAATACTAGTTGACCCTATTCTGTTATCAGTTGATACTTCTTTAACAGCAATACCGTTTAGTAAAGAATTAACTTCTGAAAATTGATAAGCAACAGGTCCTAAATCTGTAAACCCTTCGTAAATATCGATTTTAAAAGTTTGATAATTGTTTGCTCTTCTTAAACCTAGGTAATTTGGAGTTGTAAATATAGGTGCTCTAACATAAGTTACATCAGCGGTATACGCACCTGTTCCTGCACTGGTAACAATATTATCTGCTCTAAAGAAATCATCTCCTACTACAAATATTCTAAACTTTCTTTTAGTAACACTGTCGCCGTCGGTTATAGTAACTATAAATTCATAATTTCGATTTAGTTTTCGAGGTCTTCCTGTTGGAACACTAAAGTCAAAAACAGTTAAATCAAATACATAAGTGTCGTATCCGTTATTAGGTCTGTAACCGAAATCGTAGGCTACTTGATCATACAATCCTTCGTCGTATTTTCCTTCCCCTGCTGCTAAAGGTATTGCAAGCAACGGTTGAACAAACCCAGTAATTCTTCCAGATTCAGTTAATACAAGCCCGGGAGGAAGTTCACCATCATCACTAGCTATGAAATATTGTAATTGTTGTCCAGAAGCAGTATCAGTATCGCTTGCACTAAGTTGAAAATCAATAAAACTGCTATCTAAAATATAGTATGCGCTGTTAGTTCCAACAGGCAATAATCCTTCTGGTTGAAGCCATTGGGGCTCGTCGGCTCCGATTACCGTAATAAAAAATGTTCTGTCTGATATATTACGGCCTTTACTTGCCCTAATAACAAATTTAAATTCAGTTGTTCTTGGAACTTCAAATGGTGTTCCTTTAATACTGCTGCCTACAATTCTAAGACCCGGCGGTAAGTTTCCAGTAATAACAGAGAATGTTATTCCTGTAGATGTACTAACAGGTAAAGAAATATTAACTGTTTGACGCTCGTTTAAAGTACCTAGGTTAAAACCAGACGGCTGATTCCATACTGTTAATGCCATTTTAACTCCATTTACAGTATTTACCGAAAATTAGTTTAACGGAATCTGTAGATCTTTGGTCTTGGATATACTGCGCCTGTTGTTGGTCTAATACCCTGGACATTTTTAGGCACTTGTTGTCCAGTTTCTGGACGGTCATTTTTATAATAGAGATATAAATTAGGTGCTCCTTGTATATCTCTTATATCTGTAGGCCCGCCTGTTGTAGCTAGAACTTGGTTAGATTTAGCCACACCTGTAATATATGCCTTAGCTTGCACTTGATTCCAGTGCGGATTTTGCTCTAATGCACAGGCTAAAACTCCACAAACCTGAGGACTTGCCATACTAGTTCCGTTAAGTTTAGCTAGGTAGTAACTACCGTTTCTAGAATCACTAACTCCGCTAGTAAAGGCACTTAAAATGTTAGTGCCAGGCGCCCAAATATCAACCCCGGGACCGCAATCGCTGTAATATGATTTTCTATCAATGGATAATGAATCTATTGCCCCTACGCATATATTAGGCATGTTATATCCTTGATCGCCAGGAGGTCTTTCACTATCAAAAATATCATTTGCTGTAGGACTAGTTCCACGCATATAATAATAAGGATTAGCAACACTAGCGGGATATCTGTTTGCCATTTCAAATGTATTATCCCAGTCAAGGCCGCCAGGAACATCGTGCTTCCATAATCCGTTACCGGCAGCGCCCACAAATATAATACCTTCTGCCATAGCGTCTTCAATGTCTGCATCTAATGCCGGAACTCTAGAAGGAATGCGTTGTCCAGAAATAAATCCCCAAGCATTCAACTGAGCAGTACTAAATCCACCACTTGAAGTAGTCTTTCTGTTATTACTACCTAATTGAAGATCTATTTGTGTAGGAATTGCTTCGTAGAATACATATTCACAAACCATTCCAGGACTACCTAATGTACCCGATGTTGAAGCATTTCCTTCAATCCTAATTCTATAAGTTCTGTTAGGACTAGTTCCTTCCTCACCATAGTAGATTCTTTGTACACTGTTATCTGCACAACTCCACATAATTTTAGGTAGGTTAGGATTTGAAGGCCCTAATGAGCTATAATTTGTTGATCCAGAAGTAAAAGTTATGTAATGATTAGTACCAACATACAATGTACTATAACTGTTTCCTAAATAAGTTATATTAAACGGTAAATTAATGGTCCAATAACCATCATCAAAATTGCCGCTTGTCGGAGTTGTTGAAGCAGTTAGAGATCCTGCTCCTAACAATTGATTTGTAATTTCTGTAACAGATGCAGTTGCTGGAGTTGATTCTGTAATAACAGTTAGGCTCATAGCAGATGCATAAGTTATGTTTTGCCCTTCTGTGGTAATTACAGTGTCGTAAGTTACAGTATATGTTTCATCGTTAGGTAAGTCGACACTGTTTTGTCGTATCTCAACTTCTATAGTGCCTCCGTTTTCTGAAGAAGCCGTATCTGTATAAGTATAAACGACATTTGAAGATTGATCTCTTATTGTAATAGTTGCAGTTATGGACATAGTTCCAGACACTGAGTCCATAGCAATATTGTGTACTAAATTTAAAGCTGCTGGAGCATCTATTGTTATTTCATAACTAGCATCAGGTTGGACAAATTGAGTAAAATATACCTGCTGTCCTTCTTGAGTCCATGTTGACGGTTTAGTTAAAATGCTTCCGCTTGGAGGTACATAAGGACCGGTGGTTGTTATTCTATTACCTACATTTTCTTCACCGACTAATGTAGCAAGTCTTTCATTTGCTGTACAAATTCCACTATACCCTGTATAAGTTACAGTACCTCCTCCACTAGGAGTATATCTTGTTCCTCTGTAGGTCACTGCGGTAATATCTGATAAAGTCCATTCACTAGGAAAAATACTCATTCCCCAGCTATTATTAGTAATAGTTGGGTTTTTTCTTCCTGTATCTGGATTAACTGATTTATTTTTGTGAAACTCTCTTACATAATCCATAACATACTGGAAGTCCCAAGCACCAGTGCCAGGATCTCCCGCTAGATAGTATATGTTATATAAGTTAGCATCTCTAGCCCATCCCTGTGTACTGCCCCCGCAAGTTCCTGTTGTGTGAGTTGCATGATCACTAGGTGAACCAGAATAAGAATAAGTGCCTGCGCTAGTTCCTTTAACTGCTGGATTGTGTTGATACCAGTTGTATTGAACAAATCTAGTACCACCTGTGCCGTCTGCATTTACAGCATATTCGGGATGCCCTAGTGCAACTCCCGCACCGTCTATTACTACTAAATCAACATTTTTTCCTGTTGCTGATAATTTAACAGTTCCTGTTGCACTGGCGGTTCCGTCGCTGCCCCATCCTGATCTGTTTACGCCTTCAGTACAACGGAGCAGAGCAAAGTTTAACATTGTGTTACTACTGCTAGTTGATTTATCCCATCCGCTAGAAGTTTGTGTTTTTGTAGAAGCAGTCTCTCCAGGTTGGATTCCAAGGTATCTAGGATGTATTGATACTTGTTTTATTCGCGGATCTTGTTTTAGTTCTGCAACTTCCCAATCTGTTAACAAGTAGTGAGTATTTCTACTGCTTGGTTTTTTACTAACACAATCAACCGTTCTTTCCGGCACCATAGTACCGTCAGGTCTTCTATTGTCTACCATATCAGCGTAGAAAGATTCTAGATCTTTAGAATCTTTCAAAGTGACTATGTATTCTTGTTTATTAAGGTATTGTCCTATTCCGCTCATAGAACTAATCCTTATCTATAAGTTCTTCTAACTCTTGGATATACTGCTCCGGAGCTAGGTCTAATTTTATAATTTATTTTAGGAAATACAGTTCCTGTATCTGGTCTTTCTTTATAATAGAATAGTATTCTATTATTACCATCTAATAAAGAACTGCCATCATTAAATCCGCCACCGGTATTTGTCATTAAATTATTTTTAGCATAGTTTATAATATATGCTTTTGCTTCTGCTTGCGTCATATTTGGATAAGTTTCTAATGCTAATGCAAGTACACCAGTTACTTGTGCAGCACTCATACTTGTTCCGTTATATTTTTGATACAAATAACCAACGGTAATATCGCCTGTTGCTGATGTTGTACTAACATCTCCACCGGCATTAGTGTATCTAAAAGTATTAAAGTTTACTACAGTAACACTTACCATGTACGCATTAAATGAAGAATTACTACAGTTTACAGTTACAACATCACCGTTAATTAGGTCGTGGGCTTCAGTAGTAACAATAGTTGCATTGCCTGCCGATCTTGCAACCGATGATATTGCACCAGTCAATATATTTGAACCATCATTAACTGTGCCAGCAGTGTTTCCGTTTGGTTCTCCAAGGTTATTGTACACTGCCCCGATAACATTTTTTCCGGCTGCGTATAAATCGACTCTAGGACCTGTGTTGCTTATAGTGGTTTTCGTTTCACTAGAATTACTATCAAGTGCGCCTACACAAATCATATCGGGGTGACTAGAAGAAGGAGTAGCACCTCTATGGTAGTATAGTTCTAATCCGTTATCTACAAAGTAATTATCGTAGTCGTCGCCGGTGCTAGTGTCTAATTTAAATCCGCCATTGCCAGCTGCGCTGACAAAAATAATACCATCGTTAATAGCATCGGCTATATCAGCATCGATACTAGCATCTTTATAAGGAGCTAAGAAACCTGTTTGCATTAACCCAAAATTAGTTTGTAATTGACTTAGACTAAATTCGGCTCTATAGGTACTGTTAGTGTCAATATGCAGATCAATCTGTGTTGGTGTTGCCTCGTAGAATGTCATTTCCCATACAAAAGTTGGGTCATCATCAACACCGCCATTGGCAGCATCATGTCCTTCCCATCTAACTCTATAAGTTCTATTAGGGCTAGTTCCTTCAACACCGCCGTAAAGTCTTTGACAGCTCCTATCTCCTCCCGAGATAGCAATTTTTCTAGTATTTGGATTAGTTCCGCTTACTTCCCATTTTGCTGCGTCTGACGCACTTCCGCCAAACATAACAAAACTATTTGTACTTACATGAATAGGACTTCCGCCGCTGCCGTAAGCACCACCGAGGAAAGTTACAGCAAAAGGAACAGTTAATGTCCAATATGCATCGTCATAGTCGTCAACACCTGGAAATGCACCTTGTATAGGTATTCCTAGATTAGTTAAACTTGCTCTGCCAATTATAGATTTTGTTAAACTAGTACAAGTAGCTGCTGTACTACTAGTAGTTGATATTCTATTTCCGCCGTTAATTTTATTAGTTAAATCAACAATTCTTCCTCCAGGAACTAAAGAACTTGTTGAACAAACACCACTATAACCAGTATCAGTAACAGATTCGCCTAGCGTTTCAGCACCAGTTAGCTGACCTCTAAAATATACTTTACTAAATCTCGACTTTCCATTCAATGCAATGGGATTAGTTAAATCAACTCTTGAACCAAGACTCCAGCTACAATTAACTATTGTTGGATTTATTCTTCCAGTTTCCGGATTTACTGATTTACTATTGTGAAATTCTCTTATATAATCTATAACATAATAAGACGGAGTATAACTTCCGCTGCTGTCGCTGGCGTTAGAAGTAAAACCTGCGGTGTCATGTCTTAAGTTATAAATGTTTGCGCCTCTTGCCCAGCCCTGTGTTTCTCCAGCAATAATCGAAGCTACATGAGTTGCGTGATTGTTAGTACCAGAATAGTTATTATAGGAATAAGTTGAATTAGGATTTTCCGGCCATACTGCTAAATTATGATTGGCAAACCAATCGTACTGATTAAATCTTTCTCCGAATTCGGAATGATCCGGATAGGCGATTTCATCTAATACAATAATGTCGACATTTTTACCGGTAGCAGTAAAATTAACTTCGGCTGTTTGACTGCTGCTTGCACTGTCACTTCCCCATCCAGAAATATTAGTACCTAATGATGCTCTATATAGTCCCCAGTTTTTTTGATCAACGGCAATAGCGTCACCTCTACTCCATTCTGCTGTTTGGCTAGCATGAAGTTGCGATTTAATTCCCATGTCTTTTAAACTTAGAGTAACTGCTTGTATTTTTGGATCTCTTCTTAAATTCTCAGCTTCTTGTTCAGTTAACAAGTAATGAGTATTTCTACTAGAAGGTCTTTTTGCAACACAAGTTACTACACGAGATGGTGCATGTCCGTAAGTGCCTTCATTCTCCATTTCTTCATAAAAAGCAGAGAGGTCAGCTCTGCTTTTTAGAGTAACAACAAATTCTCTAAGAATATTTGACATATTAAGCTTCTAATTGAATTACTGTTAGTGTTACAGTTATTGTAGTAGAACTACCACTCTTATTAGTTACTCTTACTGGTATGTCTGTAGTTACTGTAGGATCGTCATTGAAACCTAAGGCACCTGGAGTAATCATTACAGTGTCTGCACCTGTGGTGATTACTTCAGCTATTACACCGGCTCCTGGGCTAGGATCAGTACCTTCAGTTCTACTTGCGTCTGCAATCCTAGCAGCTTCACTAGTATAAATTCTTACCCAAGCTGCTGCACTAGTTTCAACTTTCATTAACATATAACCTTTATAACCAGTTATATTAATAGGACCAGTGCCGCCAGCTGATAAACTAGATGTAGTTCCTGAAACAGTTGTTCTAGAAGCCATACTGCCACCACCACCGCCTGTGGCAGTAATAGTGATTGTGTCTGTAGTTGCGTTTGTGCTAATGCTAATACCCGAACCTGCAACTAAAGTTAATGTATCTGTAGAACTGTCAGCTACTACATCAGTTTGTCCAGATACTGAAATGGTTGCAAAACTATTACTTGCGCTACCACCAGTTCCTTCGTTATCAGCAGCAGGTGCCCAAGCAGTTCCACTCCACTTTAATACTTGACCTGTACTAGGAGCAGTAGCATCAACATCGGCTAAGTCTGCTAAGTTTACAGGTATAGTTGGTTGATTAATTAAATCATCATAATCGCCACTTGTAGCAACTGTGGCTAGTGTTGGTTTATTAAGAATCTGTGCTAGACCAGTTGTGGCACTCCAATCGGAATTTATTTGTGCAGCTGGTATAGTTGGTTGATTAATTAAATCATCATAATCGCCACTTGTAGCAACTGTAGCTAATGTAGGAGTACCTGATAAGTCGGCATAAGCACCACTTGTAGCAACTGTAGCTAATGTAGGAGTACCTGATAAGTCGGCATAAGCACCACTAAGAGCTACATCTGCTAAGGCTTGCCACGCAGTGTCGTAGTCAGTTACAGTAGACTTGACTAAAAATTCGCCCACTGCGCCACCAGCTGGTATGCCAACACCGTCAGCACCATTTGTTCCATTAGCACCAGTTGGTCCTTGGAATGCACCTAGATCTACCCATGCACTACCATCACTTACCCATAAATGTGACGGTGAAGGTGTTGTGACTACATATGCTACACCGGCAGTTACTGGTTGACTAGGTAAAGATGCACTAGTGCTAACCGAACCAGTTATAGTAATAGCCCCAATAGGAACTCCGCCGACTGTTGAGCCTGCAGGCAGTTTAACAATTCCAGTTGGTGTACTAAATGTTAAATCAGCAGTAGAAAGAGGTTGAATAGTATCAACTCTCCATACACCTGCTGGAGTTAATACAGCTCTAGGAGTAACGCTGCCACCACCGCTATTTGTTACAGAGAATGTTAACTGTGTCGGAACCGATCCTGTTGTAGGAGTTCCGTTTACTGAAGCAGTAATAATTGCGCCGTTTGCATATCCGCCGCCTGCACCAGCTACACCAGCATAACCAACAAAGGTAAGGTCTGCTATTCTGTCACCGCTCGAGAGAGTTGTAGGTGCTGCATTAGTTCCCCTCGATCTTGTCCATGTTGTGTTAACTGCATCGGCAGTTTCGTGAGACTGTGCAATTGTTAATCCAGCTCCTGGTAATCCAGTATAAGTGTCTCTAATAATATATAAATTTTGAGTTGATAATGTGCTTGATGTTGGGGTATAAGTTAAGTTGGCATTTGACTCTACTACTTGGTTACCTGTAGAATAATACATTGCTAGTCTATTAGCAGTTCCACTATTAACCTTACCACTATCAGTGGCAATACTGAACCCGTCAGTTGCTGCCGTAATAAAAATATTATTTCCAGCTAAGACATTAACTTTTCTATCAACACTAGTTTGTGTATTTGTTAGTGTAAAAGTTCCAAGAGTTTTACCACCACCTCCAACTTCAGTTCCGGCAGATAAGTTGTATTCTGCCGCAGCAATAGCTATAGTACCTGCACTTACTTGATTGATATCAATATTAATTCCAGCTTCGAGTACAACTTCGTTTGCTATTGCATTACTGTCAGTTAATACAAGTTTTGCTCCTGCAACATCTGTTTGTCCTTCGAATGTGTAGGTAGTATCACTTGCAAGACTTGAAAACTCAATAGTAGTTGCATCAGGTCTACTGATACCAATTCCAGATCCTGCACTGAATAGAATTGTATCTTGTGTAGTATCACTGCCTGCTAAGGTAAAATTAACACCACTAGGATCTAATGAAGTTTCAATACCATAAGTAACAATAGGATCGGCATCGATTGTAATTTGGCTTGCTGTATCTCTAGTTACAGTTATTGCTCCTGATCCAACAATGCTTACATCATCTGTAGAAGCATCACTGCCTGTTAATCTTATTTTTGCCCCGCCAAGTTCAGTTTCTGCGCTGATTGTATATGTTGCACCATCGCCGCCGGTTGAAGTAGCATCAACTGATGGTTCCCACTTGCTGGTCCCTGCATTCCATTTTAAAACTTCACCGTCGTTTGGCGGTGTTGTGCTGACATCGGCTAAATCAGCTAAGTCAACTGGTATAATTCCGCTGGCATCTAAAAGATCGCTTACATCTGTTGGAATATCTCCAACTGCATAATCTAAAGAATTCCAAGCAACAGTGGGCGATCTACCAATTTTAAATTTGCCGGTATCTGTTTCTACACCTACTTCACCTGCTTCTAATACGGTATTTGCTGCAACCCATTCTGCTGCGGTACCTTTTCTCAATATAATTTGTTGGGGCATGTTAAAAATCCTCTTCGTTCTTATTTATGCAATTTTAAATTAAGGCGTTCCGCCGTCGATAATTTCAGTATATACACTGCTAGGACCTCCACCTCCGACTGTTTCTGTAAATGTTGAGCTTGGGCCGCCACCGTCGATTACACTAGTTGATGTATCTGTGATAGTAACTGATACTGAAACAGATGGTGTAATAGAGTTAAGTGTAAGCGTAAAAATTTCACTACTTTCAGTAGTAAAATCGCTTGCTATGTTAAGTGTTAAACTAGATGAGTTAGAATTAACTACAAAACTACCAGTTAAGCTGCCTAAACCTAAATCACCAGCAGTTATACCTGTTCCTGTAATAGTATATGGAACAGCAGTTCCATTGGATACATTAGTTGTAGTTAAAGTGATAGTTACTGTACCACCTTCGTTGACTGTTGCGCTGCTTCTTGCTAATGCATAAGTTGGTGTTGTTGGTGCGCTACCGCCAGCAATTAAGATGCCGCCTGCTGTTACACCATCACCTACATAGATTAATTTTGTATCTGTAACATAGATTAGCTCGCCTTCTTCGGGGACAAAGCTCAATCTGTCAGCTTCTAAACCTCTTCTTAATAGTAATGCCATTGTTATCCCCTAAATCTTAAAAAGATCCTAAATCAAGTGTAAATCCTGCAGGCGATAAAAATGATCCAAAGTCTAAATCTCCCCCTGCTGATATACCTGTAGCGTTAATAGTAACTTCACCTAGTCCGTTAGTTGGGCTTATACTTACATTAGTTCCTGCAATAATTCTACTAACACCAGCTGTTATGGTTCCTGGTTCCCAAATTGAACCACTCCATACTAGAGCTTGTCCTGTAGTAGGACTAGTACTAGAAACATTCCCTAAATCTTCCAAGTCATGGTTAGCAATACTTGAAACAGTACCGCTCAAGTTTCCGATAAAACCCAATGTAGCAGTAATATTTGTACCAGTAATTTGATTCGGAGAACTATTACCTATAACAGTTCCATTAATCGATCCAGAACTAACACTGATATTATCGAAAGTACTTAATCCCGAACTGGCAATATCTCCTACAACATTTCCGTATAAATTTCCAGTTACATCTCCAGTTACATCACCTGTTAAATTACCAGTTACATCACCTGTTAAATTACCAGTTACATCACCTGTTAAATTACCAGTTACATCACCTGTTAAATTACCAGTTACATTTCCAGTTACATCACCTGTTAAATTACCTTCGAAAGATGTAGCTACTACTTCACCTGTTAGATAGATATTTCCTGTTCCTAAAATGTTGTAATTATTAACATTTAAATTCCCACCGAGTACTGGATTAGGATCTTCTTCTACAGCATTAATACTATCTGGTGTATTAATTGTTATTTCATTGTTGTCGTAAGTAACATATATGTTTAATCCAGATTTAATTGACCTTAACTGTAGATTCTTATTAAATTTCTGTAAAAATATTGGAGCACCGCTGCCTAAATTATCAGCACTAATAACTCTATTAAGATCTAAATCGCCAACAGTTTCGTTATATTTGGTGAAAGCAGAACGAAGGTCGTCGCCCGTACCATCGTTTGAATAATTTCCTAAATTAACTTGAAGTATTGCCATAATTCGCTCTCTATACTATATTTAGCTGGTTCTCAATTTTGCAAGGCCTAGCGTTTTTAATATGCGTATATAAAGCCAACCAATATCAAATTCCCAAAACTTTTGACTAAATTTTGCACTAGATCCGTTAGAATGATGGTTATTGTGTAGCTCTTCGCCGCCTATCCAGAATGCCCACGGAACTAGGTTTCTGCTTGTATCATTAGTTTCGGTGTTTCTATAGCCCCACCAATGAGCTAACCCGTTAATGACACCTGCTGCCCAGAAAGGAATCCATAACATTTGAATCCCCCACACAATAACCCCGACGGGACCAAAAAGAACAAGATCTATGATCAACATTAAAAAAATTCCTATCAAGGGGTGGGGAGTATAAATTGTCCGTTCAATCCAATCATTGGGCGTGCCGTGACCTAACTCTTTAATCATTATTTTGTTTTTCTTTGCTTTTGCATATAAGAATGCACCGCCAAATAGCACACGCCATATTCCGTAGATCTGAGGACTATGCGGATCTGCTGGCGTATCACTGGCTTGATGATGTTTTCGATGAACAGCAACCCATTCTCGAGTATTCATACCTGTAGTAAGCCATAGCCAAAGTCTCATAAAGTGACTAACTACAGTATGAAACATTACACTACGATGGCTCTGACTACGGTGCAGGTATAAGGTCACACACATAATTGTTATATGTGTGAATAATAAAGTTAATAAAATTATATACATAATGGGTTATCTTAACTGCTCAATGATACAATATGCTTGCCCAGCAATTTCAACACTATTAGGCATGACTTCTGCTATTACAGTAACTCTATAGACCTTGCTAAAATTTTGATCAGTAAATGTAAAACCAATACTGTCTCCCGGTGCTGATAGATTACCAAAATTGTCCCAAATAGTGTTTCCTGATGTTTTACTAGATGAGCCTGCGTAGACATTTACTGGGGCTGGATACATTCTGTAGGCACTAACAATAACTGTAGTGTCTGGATTTTGATAATTAACTTCTACATCTAATGTGTTATTATTGTTAGTTACTCTTACTGAAAGATTATCTCTTGTAGCATCTTGTATTCCCGGAGCAATAACAGAAGATCCTGAATGTGTATTAGTGATACCGGGATATGCTGTAGTTTGAACTGTTGAGTCTGGGAATGTTAGACTACCGTCTTTGCCGAATACCCAATCGTAAGTGGCTAATGGTGTGAAGCCATTAATGTCTAAATCTACTGAATTAGTTCTTAAGGTTAACTTGTCTTGACTACCTATTAACAACGGACCAAGGATTCCAAGATTTAACGATTGGTTAGTTAAATCTTCTTCGATCCAACTGCTACCGGGAAGCATGATAGCGGGTTTTCTATTTGTAGAGTAATCAGCCAAGCCAAAGTTTCTAAAATCCCAAGTAAAGTTAGGATTACCAGTAATGCCAATATATGTTCTAGTATTACCAGTTAAATTTAATCCCGATACACCGCCGCTTGTTGCTGGGTTGAGAGTAGAAATTTTTGACACAGTATCTGGGAATGTTAATAAGCCATCATCACCAAACTGCCAACTGTGAGCAGTATCAGTTGAGTCAGTAACAATGTTAACTACTCCGCCTGCTTCAACATTGAAGTTGTTCATTCCTCTAAACTCAATGTTACTGTCAGAAGGATCTAATACAGCATTGTTTGGGAATCTAAGAGAACCATCACTGCCGTCAAAGACCCAGAGCCTATTGGTATCTGTGTAGTCTGCGACAATGCTTACACTGTAGTTGCTGGCTATTGTTATGTTGCCGGCCTTAGATACTGTGAGTGTTCCTACTGATCCTTGAACATAATCAGCACTTTGAATAGTCAAAGGATAAGTGCTTGAGCCTAAACCGG
>JACCED010072299.1_pt1 | contig 19436 bp, 13 predicted proteins | sample 7455021 | NCBI WGS metagenome assembly JACCED01 (sample SAMN15323456, study PRJNA562643) | freshwater metagenome | isolation source: river surface water | place: USA:Blue River Watershed | collected 2017-08-19 | reverse complement strand
GTGGTGCGGGCCAATGGGTCGAATGCCGACTCGGCCAGGGCGCACAGCTGGAACTTGCCGTCACGGTCGGTGAAGTAAGTGAACATAAAGAAAGACAACCAGTCGGGCGTCTCTTCGTTGAACGCTTCCAGGATGCGGGGGTTGTCCTGCTGGCCCGAGCGGCGCTGCAGCAGCGCGTCGGCTTCCTCGCGGCCGTCACGGCCGAAGTGCTTGTGCAGCAGGTAGACCATGGCCCACAGGTGGCGGCCTTCTTCCACGTTGATCTGGAAGAGGTTACGCAGGTCGTACATGCTGGGCGCGGTCAGGCCCAGGTGGCGCTGCTGCTCCACTGATGCGGGCTCGGTGTCGCCTTGCGTGACGATGATGCGGCGCAGGTTGGCGCGGTATTCGCCGGGAACGTCGTTCCAGGCCTTTTCGCCCAGGTGGTCGCCGAAGTGAATCTTGCGGTCGGCTTCACCGGGGTTCAGGAAGATGCCCCAGCGGTAGTCGCGCATCTTCACGTGGCCGAACTGGGCCCAGCCTTGCGGGTCCACCGAAACGGCCGTGCGCAGGTACACGTCCATATTGGTGGAGCCTTCAGGGCCCATGTCGTCCCACCAGTTGATGAAGTTGGGCTGCCAGCCTTCGAGCGCACGCTGCAGGGTGCGGTCTTCGCTGAGGTTGACGTTGTTGGGGATCTTTTCGCTGTAGTTGATGCCGGTGGTCATGTTGCTTGCTCCAGAAAAATATAGATCAGTTGGGGACAGAGCTCAGTCGCTTCGCTCCATCGGTCTGCCCCCAAAACCTTCAGATCGGGACAGAGCTCAGTCGCTTCGCTCCATCGGTCTGTCCCGCAAAGTCATCACACTCGGTTGAAGTCGAATGCAGCCTTGTCGCCCTTGCCGTAAACCTTCAAGGCGCCCTTTTCGCCAACAGCATTGGGGCGCTGGAAGATCCAGTTTTGCCAGGCGGTCAGGCGGCCAAAGACGCGGGTGACCATGTTTTCCTTGCCGTTGAAGCGCAGGTTGGCTTCCATGCCGGTCAGGGCGTCGGGGCTCATGGCCACGCGCTCTTCGATGGCGATGCGCACCTCGTCGGCCCAGTCGATGTCATCGGGGTTGCTGGTGTTCAAGCCCAGCTTGAAGGCCGCATCGGCATCCAAGGGCTTGCCCACCACCGCACGCACGGCCTCCATGGCAGGTGCTTCGTTGTAGAAGCGGCGCTGCAGGCGGCTCTCATCGGTGGCCATCGGGTAGGTGCCGAAGTTCAGTTCACCCACCGTCAGCACGGGCGCCTTTTCGGGCGCATCGGGCAGGGCCAGGTGGTAGATGCGGTCGCAGGCCAAGGCCAGTTCCAGGAAGGTGCCGGCAAAGCACGAGCCTTCTTCGACCAGGGCAAACAGGCTGCGCGAAGAAACATCCAGGCGCGAGAGCGTGCGGCGCAGCAGGCCGGTGGTTTCACGTACGAACCAGTGAGACTGGTGGGCCGCCAGCACCGAATCCATCGCCAACACGGCAGCCGAATCGCCCTGGGTCTTGATCAGCCAGGTGCCGATGTCCAGCTCGTTGGTGCGCATGTTCAGGATGGCGTCTTCCAGCTCACGGGCCAGCTGCAGCGGGTACCAGTTCGAACCGGCGGCCTCGATGCCCGCCACATCGGTGGGCTGGGCGCCGGTCGGGGCCTTCACGGTGAAGGTGGCCACGCGCTTGGCGCGGTCGATCTCGACCGTCACGTTCGTGTAGCGCAGCGCATCGGCTTCGATCACGCGGTTCAACGGGGTCAGGGCCACACCCTTGGCGTTGGCCGGGCGGTCGCTCTGGGCGGCCAGCTCGAGCGCACGCTCTCGCACACGGGCAGCAAACTGCGCGGGCTTGACGATTTCGTCCACCAGGCGCCAGTCCTTGGCCTTTTGGCCGCGCACGCCTTCGTTGGTCGTGCAGAAGATGTCGGCCAGGTCATGGCGCACCTTGCGCTTGTCGGTCACGCGGGTCAGGCCGCCGGTGCCGGGCAGCACGCCCAGCAGAGGAACTTCCGGCAGGCTCACGGCACTGGCGCGGTCATCGATCAAGATGATCTCGTCACAGGCCAGGGCCAGCTCGTAGCCGCCACCAGCGCAAGCACCGTTCACCGCGGCCAGGAACTTCAGGCCACTGAAGCGGCTGGAATCTTCCAGGCCGTTGCGGGTTTCGTTGGTGAACTTGCAGAAGTTCACCTTCCAGCCGTGGCTGGATACGCCCAGCATGAAGATATTGGCGCCCGAGCAAAACACCTTGTCCTTGCCCGAGGTCACCACCACGGTGCGCACTTCGGGGTGCTCGAAGCGAATGCGGTTGATCGCGTCGTTCAACTCCACATCCACGCCCAAGTCGTAGCTGTTGAGCTTGAGCTTGTAGCCCGGGCGCAGGCCGGCGTTCTCGTCGAAGTCGGCCTTCAACGTGGCCACGGGGCCTTCAAAGCTCAGCTTCCAGTGGCGGTACTGGCTCGGGTTGGTTTCGTAGTTGACGCGTTGGTCTTGGCTCATGGTGGTCTCCTCGCTCGGTGTGGGTTGCCGTGACTGGGTTGTCAGGTACTGGGTTCGCTGCTTCGTTCTGCCTCGCCAACAACCTGCATCACAGTGCAGGCGTTCAGCATGAGTTGAACTTTAATGCAGTTTATTTCCCCTGTCAACAACCAGTTAATGCATTTTATTTCACATCAGGGTCGGCACCGAGAACTGAGCTCACGCCGGCAACCCCAAGGCCCCGCGCATCACCTCGCGCAGCTTGGCAAAGGTGGCATCCAATGGTTGCGTCGACGTATTCACGCTGAACTCAGCCTTGCCGTAGAAGGCCGCACGCCCCGACAAAATGCTGCGCAGGTCTTCCATCGCCTCCTTGCTCGCCGACATCGGCCGCATGTCGCCTTGGGCAATCACGCGCTTCATGTGGTCCTCAGCGTCAGCTTGCAACCACACCGTGGTGCAGTGGGACAGCAAGAGGTTGAAGGTGGCCGCATCACTGACCAATCCACCTGGCGTGGCGATCACCGCTTCGGGGTAGATCTGAATGGCCTCTTCCAGTGCTCGCCGCTCATAGCGCCGATAGGCGTTCTGACCGTAAAGCCCCTGGATCTCGGCTATGGAGCAGCCTGCGAATTTCTCAATCTCACGGCTGAGCTCCACAAAGGTGAAACCCAGGTCCTCAGCCAGCATACGCCCCAGCGTGGACTTGCCCGCCCCACGCAGACCGATCAAAGCAATGCAGGAACTTCTGGCATGAGCGCCGCCCGTGCCCAGCAGTTCACCCACGGCCAGCCGGACGCGGCGCAAAGCGGCCTCGTCGCGCCCACTGAGCAGTTCGCGCAACAGCAGCCACTCCGGGTTGGCGGTGGTCACATCACCGATGAGCTCGGCCAGCGAGCACTGCAGCGCCTGCGCCACCTGCTGCAAAACCAGAATGGACGCGTTGCCCACGCCGTACTCCAGGTTGGCCAGGTGCCGCTCAGATACGTCGGCCAGGGACGCCAGGGCCTTGCGGGTCATGCCCCGGCGCGAACGCAGGGCTCGCACCCGCTCTCCGAGCGACAACAAGAACGGGTTCTTGGTGTGGTCCTGGGCCTCGGACTCGGCGGCATCGGGGGCATGCACACCGTCATCGATGAATGCCGGGGCGCCCCGTGATGGGTTTTTCTTGTCTTTCATAGCATGCACTATAGTGCTTGACATTGGGTTCAAGCGGTCTTAAAGTTCCCGTAAGCACAATACTTCATATCCCCAAAGTGCACAAGCCTGGCCGTCAAGGCCGGTCAAACGAAATCCAGGCCCGAGGAGACAACCGTGAGCCCAGCCCCCGCCCCCACCGTCAGCGCCCCCCCTTCGTGCTTCAACTTCGCTGAGCACCTGCTGAAGATCAACGAGAGCCGCGGCACCAAGCCCGCCTTTGTCGACGACACCGAAGCCCTGAGCTACGCCGACCTGGCCCGCCGAGTGCAGGGCGTCAGCGCTGCCTTGCGCCAATTGGGCATACGCCGAGAAGAGCGGGTGCTGCTGCTGATGCACGACTGCAGCGACTGGCCGGTGGCCTTCCTGGGTGCCATGCACGCCGGCGTGGTGCCGGTGGCCGTGAACACACTGCTCACGGCCGATGACTACGCGTACATGCTGGAGCACAGCCGCGCCCAGGCCGTACTGGTGTCGGCTGCGCTGCTCCCGACGCTCACGCAAGCCCTGGCCCAGGCCACCCAGCATGAAGTCCAGCATGTGGCCGTCTCACGCCCCACCGGCGCGCTGCCGGAACCGGCCGCCACCCTCCACTACTCGGACTTCAAGGCCTGGTTCGCCACACCTGCGGCGCAGCCCGCCCCCACCCATCCCGACGACCCCGGCTTTTGGCTCTATTCCAGCGGCAGCACGGGTCGACCCAAGGGCACCGTACACACCCACGCCAACCCCTACTACACCAGCGAACTCTATGGTCGCCATCTGCTGAAGGTCACCGAAGACGATGTGTGCTTCAGCGCTGCCAAACTGTTCTTCGCCTATGGGTTGGGCAACGGCCTGACCTTTCCGCTCAGCGTGGGCGCGACCACCGTCTTGTTGGCTGACCGCCCCACCCCCGAAGCCGTGTTCAAGCGCTGGACCGAAGGGGGCGCTGGAGCGCCAGGGCTCAAGCCCACCATCTTCTTTGGTGCACCCACCGGCTACGCCGGGATGCTGGCCCACCCCCAGCTGCCCGCCAAAGCACAGACGATGCTGCGCATGGCCTCCTCCGCTGGTGAGGCCCTGCCCGCTGAGCTGGGTGAGCGCTTCAAGCAGCACTTCGGCGTGGACATCGTCGACGGTATCGGATCGACTGAAATGCTGCACATTTTCCTGAGCAACCGGCCCGGGCAGGTTCGCTACGGCACCACGGGGTGGCCTGTGCCAGGCTATGAGATCGAGCTGCGTGGCGAAGACGGTGGCGCCGTGCCCGAAGGTGAACCCGGCGACCTCTACATCAAGGGTCCCTCATCAGCGCTCATGTATTGGGCCAATCGTGAAAAGAGCCGCGAGACGTTCCAGGGTGGCTGGACCAAGAGCGGCGACAAGTACGTGCGCAACGCTGACGGCACCTACACCTACAGCGGCCGCAGCGACGACATGCTCAAGGTCAGCGGCATCTATGTCAGCCCCTTCGAGGTGGAAGCCACGCTGGTACAGCACCCGGCCGTGTTGGAAGCGGCGGTCATCGGCAAGGAAGATGAAGAGGGCTTGACCAAGACCAAGGCCTTCATCGTCCTCAAGCCTGGCCAACAGGCCACGGAGGCCGAGCTCAAGTCGTTTGTCAAAGACCGTCTTGCGCCCTACAAGTACCCCCGTTTCATCGAGTTTGTGGGCGACTTGCCCAAGACGGCCACGGGCAAGATTCAGCGGTTCCGCTTGCGGGAGCGGGAGCGAGCGGCGTTGGCCCGGCTACACTCGTCAGATGGACGGGAAAGTACCTGACAACGCCTTTGTTCGCTTCATCAACCTGATGAGGGCCATCTCGGTCCTGCCCGCCGGCGTGACCTTGGACCCCCAGGAAGAGCGGCTGATGCATGAATTGGGCTTTCGCTGGGGGCGGGGTGAGACCGTGACCGTTCTGGCAGCCATGAACATGCTCTCAGGCGCCAGCCCAAGCACCGTGCAGCGCCGCCTGAAGACCCTGCGCGCAAAGGGACTGGTGGACATCCAACCCTCGGCAGATGACGCCCGCGTTCGCCACGTGGTGGCCACCGCCAGCGGGCGCTGCTACTTTGCGCGGATGAGCGAACTCATGCACAAGGCCGTTGGGAACCGTTGACGGCGTCGCTGCTTGTCGAGGGTTCTGCGCTTTGTGACCAGGCCAGGCCAGCACCATGAACATGATCGTGACCACCCTGGCCATGGCCACTGGGTTGATCATCCTGGCGATCGGCAACGAATACCTGTTGCAATGGACCGAGGTCACCAACGGCGTGAATTGGATCTACCTTCCAGCGGGTTTGCGCATGTGCTACGCGCTTGTGCTGCCGCTGCAGGGCACCTTGGCCATCTTCTTGGCCAGCGTAGCGCTGGCGTCGCGCGACCCCTCTCTCAGCGGCCTGCTGATCGTCCTTGGGGCGGGCGTCACGGCAGCGGGCCCGCTGCTCGCCAGGGTCGTGGCGATGACACGCCTGGGGCTTCAACCCAACCTCGAAAACCTGACCGCTCGAATGCTGTGGACCATGGCCGCCATCTTCGGTCTGTTCAGCAGCACCCTGCATCAGGCCTACTATGCATGGCTTGGCCGGGAGCCCGCTTGGGTTTCGATGTGGATTGGTGACACCTTGGGCTGTCTGCTGTGCCTGTACGGCTTGAAAGCGGCCATGTCCTTTTGGCGACGGATGTCAATGAACTGAAAGCTGTCATGCGCTATCTTCACACCATGGTGCGGGTCACCAACGTTGAGCAGTCTCTGGCCTTCTACCGTGATGCACTCGGCCTACAAGTCCTGCGCGAGTTCTCGAGCGAGCAAGGGCGCTTTACCCTGATCTATCTGGCCGCGCCCGGAGACGAACAGGCCCAGATCGAGTTGACGTACAACTGGGACCCTGAGGCGTACACCGGAGGCCGCAACTTCGGCCACATCGCATTTGCCGTGGATGACATCTATGCGATGTGCCAAAGGCTCCAGAGCCACGGTGTTCTGATCAATCGTCCCCCAAGGGATGGGCGCATGGCCTTCGTGCGCAGTCCGGACCAAATCAGCGTGGAGTTGTTGCAAAAGGGGACACCGCTCCCCCCAGCCGAGCCTTGGATCAGCATGCCCAACACCGGAACGTGGTGACCACTTCCCGCCCCCGGGACGCCTTCACCCATCGACATGACCTCGGCCACGGGATTGGATGACAGCGACGGCGCGGGGACGATCGCGCGTCAACGGGTGCTGCTGGTCATCACCAAAGGAGATCTTGGTGGTGCCCAAGCCCATGTCGTGGAACTATGCCGATCCCTCAGCGCAACCGTTGAATTCGCAGCCGTCATCGGCGGGGATCCAGGATCCCACCTAGAGCGACAGCTGGACCTCCTGGGCGTGAAGACCCTGAGTGCCCCACGCCTGCAAAACTCCCTCAACCCGATCCACCTCGTTTCAGCGGTGATCGACCTGCTGTTGGTGATGCGGCGGGTAAGGCCCGACGTGGTGCATGCACACAGCGCCGTGGCCGGCGTGGTGTCTCGAATTGCGGCGCGCTACCTGGGATTGCCCGTTGTCTACACGGTGCACGGCTTCGGATTCAAGCCCGAAGCGAAGCGGTTGGCCAGGTGGCATGCCCGGTTGGCAGAGACCGCCTTGGCGGCCTGGACAACCCGGATGGTGTGTGTCTCGCGCCATGAGCTGAAGTGGGCGGAGCAACTGCCCATAGAGGCTGAGCGCGTTTGCGTGGTTCCCAATGTGGTGTCGAACTGCGCGCCACTGAGCGACCCATGCGCAAGCCCCACGGTGGTGATGGTGGCCCGCATGGCACCGCCCAAGCGGCATGACTTGCTCCTACATGCCAGTGTGCTTCTGGCGCAAAGGGACGTGCGCTTGCCCACCATGCTCGTGGGCAGCGGGCCTGATGAATCCAAGCTCAAGCACTTGGCCAGCTCACTCTCGCTGCATCACATCACGTTCTCGGGCGATCGGACCGACGTTGCGCACCTGCTTGCACAGCACTCCATCTTTGTGTTGGTGTCAGACCATGAGGGTATGCCCATCTCCATCATCGAAGCCATGCGCGCTGGGATGGCGATCGTGGCCACTCGGCTGCCCGGTGTGCAAGAGTTGGTCGAACACGAACACAGCGCACTCCTCGTGGATGCCGATCCGACGACGTTGGCTGATGCCTTGATGAGATTGGCGCAAGACGCCCCTCTCCGAGAGCGTTTGGGTAGGGCCGCGCGCACACGGTATGAGCAGCAGCATCAGCCCGAGCAAGCTGCCGCGGCCATGCAGGACATCTATGAAGAAGTCCCGCTCATACCCAACAACAGTTGGCCGTTCGCCCGGCACAGACACAGCCCCGTGGGGGGTGGTGTCGGGCGGCCCCGATCAAGCTGGACACAATTGGTCTGGACAGCAGCCGGCATGTTGTGGTTTGTCCTGGCCTGGCGGCTGAGCCTCTGGCTAGAGTCCACCCAAGTGGTCACATTTGTCTTTGGCCAAACCCTCTTGGCGAGTCTGATCCCCTATGCAGTGGCCTGTCACCTCGTGTACACCGGCACGCGACTGCCGGCTGCCGAGCGGACCGGATTGGTTTTGGTGACCTCGGTCGTTCCGTTTGCCTTGATGCCCCTGTTCTTTGCATTGGCGCAATCGCCCTACTCCCGAGGTGCCCTGTTGTTGGGCTTCGTGCTGACCGTCCTGTGGTTCGGGCTGACCTGGCGGTGGCTGCAGCCTTTCAAAGCACCGACATTGGTGTACTGGCGCGACGACCAGCGCAGAGCCCTGCGCAAGGTGCTGGAAGGCGTGGGAATCGACATGGCCCGTCTGATGCAAGGGGCCACCGCACTGAAGCTGATCCGATGGCCCCGGCACTGGGAGCATGCCCCCAACAAGGTTCCACGGCAGTTGGCCGTTAATGCCGCTCTGCACCGAATGTCAAGGTCGAGCCCCAATCGTGCGGACCATGACGTGCTCAGTGCCTTGAAGCTGCGCGGCATTCGTCTGTACACGCCCGAAGCAGTGGCCGAAGCGCTGTCTGGCCGCATTCCAGCCACCCTCATGGCCACCGAGTCTTGGCAGCCCGAGGGCGATGCGCGCTACGACCTCGTCAAGCGGGCGATGGACGCCACCCTTGTGCTGCTCACGCTGCCGATATGGCTTCCCCTGACCCTGGTGGTGGCGGTGTTGGTTCGCATCGACAGTCCCGGACCGGTTCTGTTCAGCCAATGGAGAGCGGGGAAGGACGGACGACCGTTCTTGCTGCACAAGTTTCGCAGCATGCGGCACGAAGACACCACGCAGGCGGCGCAGTTCGCCCAACGGGATGACAAGCGCGTGACCCCGTGGGGACGAATCATGCGCCGAACGCGCTTGGACGAGTTGCCACAGCTGTGGAATGTTCTGATGGGAGACATGAGCTTGATCGGGCCGCGGCCGGAGCAAATGGCGTTTGTCGACCAGTTCGCGGGAGAAATCCCGAGCTACCCGTATCGGCATCTGGTCAGACCTGGCCTAACCGGGTGGGCACAGGTTCACCAGGGCTACGCCGCTGGTCCGGAAGAGACCGCAGTCAAGCTCAGCTACGACCTGTACTACGTGGTTCACTACAGCTTGGCCATGGACCTCTTGATCTTGGCCAAGACCGTGGGAACGGTCATTTCCGGCCGAGGTTCACGATGACCCCCCGCCTGAACCGCTGAATCACGGCTCCAGCGTCAACGACGCAGCCCACATCGCGGTCGCGCCTTGCAAGATGGTCACGAGGGCCACAAAGAGCCACAGGTGCACGGACGAATCCACGCCCAGCAGGGGTGGCAGTACCAAGGCGGGCAGTTGGATCAAGTTAGACCCAATGCACAAGCGGCTGAAGGTAGAGGCGGCCGCACCCTGCGCCAGGAAGGGTCGGTAGGCCACCGTCGCCACGAGGATGGCACCCCATTGCCACACCGCCACGGGCAGGATGTAGGGCTTCAGGCCGACCCATTCAGGTGACAGCCATCCCGATGAAGCGCCCAGATCAGCCAAAAACGCCAACGCGATCAGGGCAGCAGAGGCCAGTGCGATGACCCAGCCCCCTGCAGGACGTCGAGCCGTAGGACGGCTCAGCACACCTTGGCTCCATCCGGCGCTGACCAGGGCAGGGATGAATCCCAGCACCCTGAGGGACAGCAGAAGAAACGCAGCAGCAGCCGCGCCGTAAAGCGCGGCCCAATGAAGAGCCAGCACCGTCGATACCAGCAGGTCGGTGAAGGTGTGGGCCATCTTCAACCGCCCGCTGCGCCCGTCTGCAAGACTGTTGACGGTGGGGGGGTCGGGCGGTAGAGCCGCAGGACCATGAGGCTGCTGAAGCCCCAAGACCAAGCCCGTACACCCCGCTGCAAATCCCAGACAGGACATCAGGACCAGGGTCAAGCTGTTGGTGTGGTTCAGAAGCGCGCTGGCCGCCAGCAGGACAGCCGCAGCCACGGGCGGCACCATGCGCACCAGGACGATGGCCTGGGGCGATCCCCAGCGCAGCTGCACGGATTGCGACAGCTGCCACCCGGCCTGCAGCAGCGACATCATGGCCGTGGCCAGCAGCAGGGACATCATGAGCCCGCGTTCCGTTGGCAGACTCTCGGATGCCAACAGCCAAAGCCAGCCCACGAGCGCCACTGGCGCCAGCATCACCCAACGCCGCGCGCTGGCCACCATCGCGGCCAGCACCAAAGCGCGCCTGGGGCCCGATCGGTCCACCAGCAGGCTGATGGAACCCTGCGCCAACGCCAAGGTGGCCCAGGCGAACGCGAGCTGAGACAGCACCGAGAACTCGCCCACCTCCTTGGGCGAGTAAAACCGCACCAACACGAGCGCCACGGCCGCTTGCCCGACCATGGCGAAAACGCTGCCAAGACCCATGGGCAGCGTGGCCCCCGTGAGCAGTGCAGACCGTCTCACCGGCGGCTCCTCTGGAGATCCCGTTCCAGATCGGCCCAAATCGGCAGTTCCAGAAGGATCTGCGGCCACGTCCTGACCAGTCCCAGCCGTCCGTCTTCCTGTGGGCCGTCCAGTTCCGAAACCGCGGCTGCCCATGCTGTCGGTGACGACACGTCATCAATCCAATGGATACGGGAGCAGGCCGGCGTTGCCGACAGGGTCTCCATCCACGGGTAGCGGTTGCTCACGACAGGCAGGCCCACCGCGAGGTACTCCAACACCTTGGTCGATGTCTGCACCGTATAGGGCCTGTGCGCAGGCACCAGGTTCAGACCCGCACGGGCCTGTACCAAGTACCCTGGAATCTCGGAATGGGCAACCGAGCCAATGGCGTGAATCCAGGGCATGCGCTTGAGCAGCTCAGCCAGTCGATCAGAGACAGACCCCACCAGCAGCACCCGCAGACCTGAGCGGCCGATGGCATCCAATGCACCTTGAAACGCCAACAGCCGACTCGTTGCCCCCGCATACACCAAATCGAACGGTGGACAGGCCGGCCGCTTGGACGGCGAAAAAGACTCTGGCACCCCCATGTCCCGCAGACAGTAGGGCACACGCTTGGAGAACCCCATCAGCTCACGCACCGGTTCGCTTTGAAACACCCGGTAGTGCGGGACCGGATTCCACCATCGCTTGAAATGGTCCTTCAAGCCCGGAAAGGACCCGACGCTGGCGGATGAGTACTCATGCACATGCAGGCTTGCCCTCAAGCGCAGGCTGTGCAAGCGGCTCACCACACCGCACATCCACCACACCACGTCTGCATCCACCGGGACGGTAGCGGCGCAACGGTGAAGAACCCATTCATAGCCCAGGGATTGGACATGGGCGGCGTAGGCGTGAAGCTCGGGCATGTAGGCATGTCCCGTATGCACACAGTGGACGGAACGGACCTTTTGTTCGATGCTGCTGCCGGCAGAAAGGACACGATCGAGAACCTGAGCCCACTGCGCGCGGAACCCTGCCTGGGCATGACGTTCAGCGACGGTGGTTGCCAGCCTGCGAAGGTCCTGAGGTGGCTGGGACAGTACCTTTACAACCGTGTGGGCCAGGCTCTCGGGCTGCTCATCATCAGCCAACCAATTGGAGGTCGGTCCCGACAACATCTCCCGCAACGCCGGTATGGGAACACCGATACAGGCAACGCCAGCCGCAAGCGACTCCAAGGCCACCATGGGATAACCTTCGTAAGCGGAGCAGATGACCGTTGCGTTCCAGGTGCGGTACACCGCAGGGGTGACGGTCATCTCGCCCAGGAATCGGACCCGATCACGGTCGGGATCATCCAACATCAGCCCCTGGGCTCGTGCCATCGCCTCCAACGGCGCCCGCAGCGGACCGTCGCCGATCACGGTCAAGCGATAGTGCTCGGGCAGCCGAAGGAGCATCTGGAGCAACCACTCTGGGCGCTTTTCGGGTGAGAGCCGTCCAACAAAGCCGAGTTGAGCCACCGGCATCTGTACGGCTGCTGCATGGCCATCTGCAGCAGGCGCAGGGTTTCGAATCACCACGCAGCGCTGATCACCCACGCCCGGAAACGCGGTACGCAAGCTCTCTCTTGAAGAGTCAGACACAAACACCAAGGTCCGTGCACGGCCGTAGGCCCAGCCCATGAGTTGGCGTCGCATCCAACCCGTCCGTGCCATGGCCATGACCTCACGCACCGGTCCATGCACCCAGACAATCACGGGTTTGCGCAGTACCCAGCCCAAGAAAGCAGCCAGGTAAGCGGGCCGGTAGGCATTTGAGGCCAGGATCACATTGGCCTGGGTCGCCTGTCGAAACACCTGGCGCCAGTCTGCAGAAGGTCCTCGGATGCAGCCCATCAGAATGGACTCACAGCAGTCGCTCAAGGAGTGCGTCAACGCCTGCAGCATGGTCTGCACGCCGCCAACCCCATGCTCCTCAAACACGACCAGGAGCCGCACGCTCGGGCAAGCTTTCAAGCCCACTGCGAGCCGCCGTTACCGCCGCAGCGTCCGGATGAAGTCACGACGCCACCGGACTTCAACGCCGCATCAAGGGCAAGGGATACACCGCCAGACTCGGGTGTCCACGCGGCGAGAGTGCCATCACCCCAAACACCACGTTGTCCTTGCTGACCCCGTCCAACCGCAAACGCAGCGTGTCGGCGCCCACATCACGGCTGTGCTGCCAGGTGGTCGAATCGGTGCTGCGCCACACCACACGGTAGGCCGCCGCGCCGGGGCTGGGCTCCCACAGCAGGGTGCTGTCATTGGTGAGTTCGGTGGCGTCGAGCCTCACCCCCCGCGGCGGTGGCGGCGCCAGGGCCAAGGTGGCCAGGCCGGCCGCATTGATGCGGGCCACATCGGCCACATACCCAAAGTCGACGAACTCCGGCAGGTCACCGTAGCGCACACCGTTCTCGGTGCGAAGGTTTTGGTGTTGGTGCCTGAAGTTCTCGAAAGGCTCCGTGAAGCGCACGGCAGAGTAGCCCCGCTCCAAGAACGGCAGATGATCGCCACCGCGCAGGTAGCGGTCGCGCTTTTGGATCATCTGCACGGTAAAGCCCGGCAGATAGCGCTCGCCGGCAGCCTTGAGGTGTCGCCCCAATTGATGAGTGGGCAGATCTTCTGCGCCCCCCGCCAGTGCGATGGGCTGCAACTGCTCCCGTATGGCCATGAAGGTGCGCTGGTCTTCCTCGCTGGGCGAGGCATTGGCCTGAGCCGCCACCAAGGCCCTCAGCAAAGGGTCTGCTCCATCGGCGAACAGGCGCAAGCGCTTGGGATCGTATTGACCGAAGTCACCGCGCGGGCTGCCCACAATGTCATTGGTGATCATGGCCTCAATGTTGAGGTTCTGACGGCGTGCCTGGCGCGCAAACTGCGCTGCACCCAGCAAGCCCTGCTCCTCCCCGGGCACCGCCATGAAAATCAGCGTGGCATCGAACCGGTGCTTGGCCATCACACACGCCAACTCCATGGCCACCGCGGTGCCCGAGGCGTCGTCATTGGCGCCGGGCGCATCACCGACGGCATCGTTGACATCGCTGTTGCGAGAGTCGTAGTGTCCGCTGACCACCAGTACACGCTCTCGACCGGCTGCTGCCGATGCGCCAGGCAAGGTGGCCACCACATTCACCAGTTCCGTGGGCCGACTCAGGCGCCGGCCAGCAGGCTCGATGTGGCTTTGCATCTCCACCTTCAGCGCGCCGCCCGTAGCGCGTGCGCACTCGCGCAGTTCTCTTTCAATCCAACGCCGGGCCGCGCCAATACCTCTGGTTTCAGACTCGGTCTCCGACTGCGTGTGGCGCGTCTCAAACGCCACCAGGGTGCGAATACGTCGTTCAATCCGCTGCGGCGAAATGTCGACCAGGATCTGGCGAACGATGGGGTCGGTTTCTTCAGCAGATGCCCGGCCTGCGGGGGACTGCGCGGACACAGCGGTGCTGGCCAAGGCCAACAAAACAGCCAGGACCATGGAACCGTTCGTGCACATACTCTGGCGTTCCTTTTGGATGTGCCGCCAATGTGCGTGCAACACCAACCCGTACAGCGGCTTCATGCTGGCGCGGGCCTTACTCGGCCTTGATGCCTGCGGCCTTGACGACGCCCTCGTACCGCGCGAGGTCACGCTTGATTTCCTCAGCGAATTGCTCTGGGCTGCCTGGGCGCGGGTCAATGCCCAGCACGGCCAGACGTTCCCTCAAGGCGGGGTCGGCCAAGACGGCATTGAGCTCGGCATTCAGCCGCTGCACGATGGCCACCGGGGTACGGGCCGGTGCCAACAGCCCCACCCAGGAACTCACAGCGAAATCGGCCACGCCGCTTTCAATGAACGTGGGCACATCGGGCAAGGCCGGCGTGCGCACCGGGCTGGAAACGGCCACGGCCTTGAGCTTGCCGCTCTTGACATGGGCCTGTGCGCCGGCGACAGCCGTGTACACCAGGGGTATGGAACCCCCGATCACATCGGTGATGGCCTGGCCGCCGCCCTTGTATGGCACGTGCGTCAGCTGTGCCCCTGTGCGCTGTTTGAGGAGCTCACCCGCAATATGGGGCGTGCCACCAATGCCCGATGTGCCATAGGGAAGACCACCCTGCTCTCTTCTGGAAAGCGCCAGAACCTCCTGCAAGGTGTTGGCCTTCACGCCAGGGTTGGCCACGAGGATCAGCACGGCATCGCCGATCTTGCCCACGGGCACGAAGTCTTTCTGGGTGTCGAAGGGGACCTTGGCGAACACATGCGGGTTGATCACCAACGTGCCGTCAAATCCCAGCAGAAGCGTGTAACCGTCGGGCGCAGAGGTGGCCGCCAGTTGCGTGCCGATGTTGCCCGAAGCGCCTGGTTTGTTGTCAACCACCACCTGCTGACCCAGACGCTTGCCCAGAAATTCGGCGATCACACGTCCGCTGGTGTCCGTGACGCCTCCGGGAACAAACGGCACGATCAAACGCAGCGGCTTATTGGGCCAGGCATCCGAGCTTTGCGCGCGCACGGGCGAACACACGCTGGCCATCGCCAGCAAGCACACAGCCAAGACATGTCGACGATGGTTCATGGCGTTCTCCTGAGTATTACGGTTGCCCGCTGGTCGTTGATTTGCCGTCAGCCTTTAATCGTGTGCGTGCCTGCGCTCGAAGGCCCAAACCTCGTCAAACCCCATGAGCTGGGTCATCTCCGAGAAAGGCATCAAGGCAGGTGCGTCAGCGCCACCCCTGGCAAGGGGCTGTGTGCCCGCGCTGGCCGCCGCGGACATGGCCCGCAGGCGCTCATACGTGGACTGCATCGCCTGTGCTGCGGCCAGCAATGACGACACGGGAAAGATGGCCAGACGATAGCCGATGTCCTGCAAGGCCTGCGGACTGAGCACGGGCGTACGCCCCCCTTCGACCATGTTCGCCAACAAAGGCTTGTGGAGGCAGGCCGTGATGCGCCGCATTTCCTCGACACTTTCAGGCGACTCCACGAACAGGATGTCGGCACCGGCGTCTGCGTAGGCTTGGGCACGTGCCAGTGCTTCGTCCAGACCCAGAGCGGTACGGGCGTCTGTGCGGGCGATGATCAGAAAGTCGGGGCTGCGCCGGGCCTGAACGGCCACACGTATCTTGCGCACCATGTCCTCAACGGGAATGACACGGCGGCCGGGGGTATGACCGCACTTCTTCGGAAACTCTTGGTCTTCCAGCTGTATGGCCTGCGCACCCGCGGCCTCGTAGCCCTGCACGGTGCGCTGGACATTGAGCAATCCGCCGTAGCCGGTGTCGCCGTCGGCGATCAGGGGTGTTCCCGCCATGCCCGCCATGGCCTGGACGCGGTTGAGCATGTCACTGTAGGTGGCCAGCCCCGCATCGGGCAGGCCCAGATGGGACGCCACCGTGCCAAACCCGGTCATGTACAAGGCGTCGAACCCCATACGATCGGCCAGCCGCAGGCTGACCATGTCGTGCACGCCAGGTGCCAGGATCAGGCCCGGCGCCGCCAAGCGCTCCCGAAGTGTCTTGGACTTGTTCATGAGGCATCATGTTACGCATGTTCAGCGCACCCCGGCACGAGTACCCCAGACGCACCTTGGTGATGCGTGCCGCATTCTGGTTGGCGGTGGTGGCGCTGACGGTTCTCAGCCTACTGCCCACGGAACGCCTGCCCGATTTCACAGCGTCCGTGTGGGACAAGGCTCAACATACCCTGGGCTTCGCCCTGTTGGCAACGCTGGGCCTGTGGGCCTACCCGGGCGGCAAACGCCGCACGGCACAGCTGACGCTGGGGCTATTGGCGCTGGGTGTGGCCATTGAGTGGGCGCAAGGCGCCAGTGGGTGGCGCCATGCGGACGCAGCCGACGCGGCAGCGAACGCGGTGGGGGTGGCCATGGGGTGGGCGCTGGTGAGCGCGCAAAGAAGATGGTGGGCCCTGTAGGATTCGAACCTACGACCAACGGATTAAGAGTCCGCTGCTCTACCAACTGAGCTAAGAGCCCCCAAATACAGCACCCAAGAGGGTGGTGGGTCGTGCGTGACTCGAACACGCGACCAACGGATTAAAAGTCCGCTGCTCTACCGACTGAGCTAACGACCCACTGTCTGTAGAGCCCATGATTCTAGCCTGAATTTGGAAGGCGCTTCAGCCTCCCATCATCATCAGGCCAGGGTTGCCGCCGGAGGCGGCCGTGTTGAGGCTGATGCTGCGCTCCACCACCAAGCGCTCCAGGGGCACCTCTGCACACCCAGGAGAAAGCGCCGTCAGGCCGACGATGGGCCCCTCCCGATCGGCCAGTTGACGTGCGAACGCCACGATGCCGGCCGGGCTGTCGTGGATCAGGGCCGCATCCACGCCCGCAGGGACGTCCCCGGCTGGCGCAGCAGCCACGGCCCGAACGGCCTCGGGTAACCGTGCCCAGAGGGGGCCGGCCGCTTTGTCCAACACCACCTGCCCCCCGACGGCCAACACCGCCGCGATCTGCACCAGCAGATCATCCTCTGCGCCCGAGTAGTCACCGACACGGCACCAGACGCGATGGCGGGGACCCACCTGGTAAAGGTTGCGCTCTCCCGTGGGGCCGGGCAGCAGAGCCTCCAGCCCGGCCGCGTGGCTGTTGGCCATCTGCAGGCATGCATGAGCCACGTGCGCGCGGCCTGTGGCCACGGCCCACTCATATAGGGCGTTCAAGGGCGTGCGGGTGCACATCTTCGGTGGGGTACCGCCGGCCTCTTGCACAGCACGCTTTGCGGCATCAACAGGGCCATGCGCCAACAGCCGCAGCAGGTACAGTGGCCCGCCGGCCTTTGGGCCTGTTCCAGACAAGCCGTCGCCACCGAAAGGTTGCACACCCACCACCGCGCCGACCATGTTGCGGTTGACATAGGTGTTGCCGCAACGGGTGTCTCTCAAGACCTGCTCAATGAAGGTATCGATCCGGGAGTGCACGCCCAAGGTCAGCGCATACCCAGTGGCGTTGATCTGCTGGAGCAGCTGGGGTAACTGATCCCGCCTCCACCGCAACACATGCAGGACCGGCCCGAACACCTCTGTCTGCAATTCGTCCAGCCGCTCAATCTCAATAAGCGTAGGTGGCACATAGAAGCCCTTGGCAGCTGGGTAGCCGCTTGCGTTCACGCTGCGGTGAACCACACGGTCCGCATCCTTCATACGCCGGACATGGGCTTCAATCGCTCGATAAGCGGGCTCATCAATCACCGGCCCCATATCGGTCTGCAGCCGTGCAGGATCGCCAACGCTGAGCTCCTCCATCGCCCCTTTGAGCATGACCAGCAGGCGATCCGCCACATCCTCCTGCACGCACAGGACCCGCAGGGCTGAACAGCGCTGACCAGCCGCCTCGAATGCGGATGCCACGGCGTCTTGCACCACCTGCTCCAACAGGGCAGACGAGTCCACCACCATGGCGTTTTGGCCACCCGTCTCGGCAATCAGGGGCACGGGCTGCCCATGCGCATTCAAGCGCGGCGCGAGCACCCGCTGCAGCAACTTGGCGGTCTCCGTCGAGCCCGTAAACATCACCCCCTGCACGCGGGCATCTTCGACCAGTGCCTGCCCCACTTCACGACCACCGCCGGGCAGCAACTGCAAAGCACCGCGTGGCACACCTGCGTGCCACAGCAGGCCGACGGCCCAGGCGGCAACGGCAGGCGTCTGCTCAGCCGGTTTGGCCAGCACCGGGTTACCCGCTGCCAAAGCCGCGGCTGCCTGGCCGATGAAGATCGCCAAGGGAAAGTTCCAGGGGCTGATGCACACCACAGGCCCCAGCGGCAGGTGAATGGCCTGTGCTGGATCTCGCCGAATCTGCGCCGCGTAGTAGCGCAGGAAGTCCACGGCCTCTCGCCACTCGGCCACTGCATGGGCCCAGGTCTTCCCGGCCTCGCGCACCAGCAAGCTCATGCCGGCTGCGGCCTGCGCCTGCATCAGATCTGCCGCCTGCTCCAACAGTGCCGCCCGCTGTGCTGCAGGCGTAGCCGCCCAGTCCACAGCAATCGCCTGAGCGGCTTGTAGCGCCGACTCCACCTCATGCGGCATGGCATACCGAACTGAACCCAAGACATCACGGGCATCCGCGGGGTTGCGCAGCGGATGCTCCGGTTCCCCAGGGGGGATGGAGCACGCCACGGCCAGCATGGGCTTCACTGACCAAGGGGTTTGCGCATGGGCAGCCATCTCCCGCACCAGGGCGCCAAGCGTGGACTCATCGGCCAGGTCCATCCCGCAAGCGTTGCGACGGGCCGTGCCGTACAAGGCGCCAGGCAGTGGAATTTGAGGGTGGGGCAGCCCCGGCGGGCTGCCATCCACGGCCGCTTCAGCCCAAGTGCGTTGCACAGGGTCACACACCAGATCACCCAGGGCCACCGTGGGGTCGGCCAGCTGGTTGACAAAAGAGCTGTTGGCACCGTTTTCCAAGAGACGGCGCACCAAGTAGGCCAGCAGCGTTTCGTGCGTGCCCACCGGTGCATAGATGCGGCATGGGCGGCCCAGGCCGGATGCACCCACCAACTGTTGGTACAAGGTCTCGCCCATACCGTACAGGCACTGGAACTCGTACTGTTCGCTTTGGAACGGGCCAACGGCCTCTTCGGCCATGTGCACGATGGCCGCAACCGTGTGGGCGTTGTGCGTGGCGAATTGCGGATAGATCGCATCGGGTGCAGCCAGCAGTTTGCGGGCACAGGCCAGATAGGCCACATCAGTGTGATGCTTGCGGGTGTAGACCGGGTAGTCGATCTGACCTTCGACCTGTGCGCGTTTGATTTCACTGTCCCAGTACGCACCTTTGACCAAGCGCACCATGAGCCGATGCTCCGTTCGACGCGCCAGGTCCACGAGAAAGTCAATCACCGCCGGGCAACGCTT
>JACCED010403812.1_pt1 | contig 19438 bp, 15 predicted proteins | sample 7455021 | NCBI WGS metagenome assembly JACCED01 (sample SAMN15323456, study PRJNA562643) | freshwater metagenome | isolation source: river surface water | place: USA:Blue River Watershed | collected 2017-08-19 | reverse complement strand
TAATACAAATAATACAAATAATACAAATAATACAAATAATACAAATAATACAAATAATATAATAACTAAAAATATTGTAAACAATAATAATATCATGATACAAAAAATGAGATTTTTAAAAAAAATAATAAAATAAATATTATTTATCAACTTTTGTGATATATAATATACGAAATATATTATATATTAAATTAATATATAATATATATGAATAGACAATTAATTTTAAATATAAATCGATTACAAAAGAATAAAATAAAACAAATTAATAATAACATTAACAATAACGATAATAACAACAATAATAATAATAATAATAATAACAACAACAATATAAATATTATTTTAAAAAAAATAAATCTAACAGAAATATTTATTATTAAAGAGACAGAAAGTATATTAGAATCTTATATGAAATATTTTAAAGAAAATAATATTAATTTATCATTTAATGATATTAATATTTATTATTATTCATTTTATTTATATAAACAAATGTGCCATGATAAAAAAATGACAATAAAAAATCCTCATACACAAAATATTATATCAACTGATATATATTTTATAATATTGGAAAAATTAAATAATAATTGTCATCCATTATCATATTGTTGTTATTATTTTAATAATGAAGAAATTATAGTATGTACAGGTATAGGAACAGGTCTTGGTGCAATGGACACATGTATAATTTTTATTTATGATATAAATAATAATATATATTATATACCAAATATATCATATGATATAGATAATAGTTTAATAAAATTTAAAAACTTTTTTTTAGAAAAAATAAAAGAAAATATAATAAATATAAATAAAATAGATATATCAAGTATTGAAAGTAAAGTTAAAACATTATATGGATTTCAAGTAAATTTAGGACATAATTTATTTAATGAATATACTGGATTATATATTCTACATAAAACTAATGTTATAAATTATATCGATGATGTTATTTTTGGCGACTTCGATCCATTTTTTATGGAAAAATATTTTGAAAACCAAAATATAAATATAATAAAAATAAATGATATATATATATATAATAATTATATTGGTAGAGGAGTATTTTTTAAATATAATCATCATTTTATTAGTGATTCTTGTACATTATATTTAAAAAATAATTTGTCTCTATTACATCAAAATATAAAAACTGATAATAAAAAAATAGAAATAATAAAAAATAATTATTATCCAATAATAAATATAGTATTACGATGTGGTACTCGTAAATTAATGAATCAACATATTGTATATAGTAATTTTATAAATAATATTATTAAAATATATCCAAAAGCATATTTTTATTTTGATGGTTATATACAAAATCCACAAAAAACTAATTTAAATGTTAGTTCAAATTTATATAATATAAATGATTTATTAACGGAATATAACACATTAGTTGAAAATATTACAAATAATATTAATACAGTAAATTATAAAAGTTTAATTAATTTATATTCTTATGAGATAATACCCTATTTAAATATTGCTACAAATGCACTATATAGTGGCGGATCCGGTTGTACAGTATCTTCATGGGTATGTAATATTCCTGGAATAGTATATGGATATACTAATTTAAAAATATATGAAAAAATGGATAAACTTTTCAAAGAAAATAATTGTAAAATGAAATATGTTGAAAATATAAAAGAACTAAATGATATAGATAAATCATATGAATTTAATTTTGATTTAACATACATATTTTTAAAATATATTATTGAGAAATAATTAAATTTATAGTATATTTGTATAATTTAATATATTTTTTTCAAATATTCCTTTATTTATTAATTTATCTTTTATAGTATTAAAATGTACTGGAGCTAGTATTAAATATATATTATTATTATCTATCTCATTTATATTTTTTATAATTTTATTTAAAATTTGTTCATTATATCTAACTTCATCATATAATTCACTAATTTTAATATTTTTATATTGTGATAAAAAATATATAGCATAATAACCTATACCAAAAATTGCAATTTCTTTATTAATATCAATAAAATTATAAAGTTTTAAACTTTGATTATTGATAAAATCAATATATTCCAAAATTTTATTTCTAATACTATATGTTTTATTTATATTATTAATTGTATTTGTTTGATTTGTATATTTATATATACAATAAAATGCATTAACATCTATATTTAATCTATATTTATAATTTACAAGTCCATTATCGATAGTGTAATAATTATTTAATATAAATAAATTATTTAATGTATCTTTGGTAAATAAATTAACATGTTCATGATTTACTTCATAATGTTGATGTAATGCATCAAAACTAATTCTATCCATATCAGGAACTTCTATATATAATATAGTATCTTCATCCATTAATATTTTTATATTTTCTAATACTACATGTAAATCAACTATATGTTCAAGTGTATGTAATAAAAATATAACTTTATATTTTTTATTTATATTTAAAAAATCATTTTTATTTAATAAGTTTAAATTATATGAATAATTAAAATTAGTTTTATTTATATTTTCATCTGATAAATCACAAAATGATAAATTATTATAACCATAATATTTTAAATAATTTAATAATGTTCCATCAGATGCTGTTAAATCTATAATATCATCATTTTTTGATATATTATGTTTTTCTAATAATTGTAATAAATGTTGATATCTATCATGTTTTAAATTATTATCTGAATATAATTGATGTGTAAAATTTGTTGATGTAGAATAATAATAATTACAATCTTCTTGTGTTAATACAGAATTAAAGCAAAAATTACAATCCATACATTCTGTTAAATAAATTTTATTTAATTTATTTGTTATACTATTTTCTAAAAAATCAAATTTATAAAATATTTCTGTATTTTCATCACCACATAATCTACATTTAATTACCATATTAATATATAATACTGTTATATATTAATATATAATAAATAACATAAGGTTATTATATTATATTATAATATAATATAATATATTATATAATATAATGTTTAAAGTAGTTTGTGTAGGACAACCAAAAACTGGAACTAAAACAATAGCCAAAATTTTTGAAAATTTTGGATTATATGTGAATCCTAATCCAATATGTATAAATAATGATGATGATTATATTATATTAAATAATAATATTAAATATTATATTGATAATAATCATATAGTAAACGATGATGATGAAATTCTTTATAAAAATTTAGAACTTTATGAAGCATTTCATGATATTCCATATTCAAATAATTATGAATATATATATAAATTATATCCGAATAGTAAATATATATTAACATTAAGAGATCCATTAAGTTGGTTTAATTCTTTATTTAATTATCAGAATATTTCAACAATGATTAATATAAAAATATTAAAAAAATTATATGGACATTATAAATTATCACATGAAAATAAAGAAGAAATAATAGAAAAATATAATAATCACAATAATAAAATAATTGAATTTTTTAAAGATAAACCAGATAGATTATTAGTTATAAATATTGTGGATTGTGAGATAGAAAAAAATAATGAATTAGAAAAAATAGGATTATTTTTAAATAAAAAAATAGATTTTTATTTACCACATGAAAATAAACAAATATATTATGACAAACAATAAAATTAATTATAATTTTATTGATAATTATGATTATAATATATTTAGTTTAGAGTAATATCCATAATATTTTATACGATATTAACAATCATTTCTTTTTCAAATTCTGTTCTATCTAAAAATGGTTCAAGATCTTCCAATGGTTTATTAGTAAATGTTCCATCTTCATTTGTTTTTGCACTTAATTTTGGAAATCTTGGTTGAATACAACATACAACTTCACAAATTATAGCCTGATTATAATTCATTAATTCATTTAATTTATCATCAATTTCATCATTTTTTTCTATTTTAATATATTTTATATCATATGCTATACAAAGTTTTTTAAAATCTGGAAAAGATATTCCAGTATCTTTATTAACACCATATGTAGTTCCAAAAAATGTTGTTTGTGTTATAACATTTGCACCATAAGATGAATTATTAAATAATAATATCTTTATAGGTAATTTATAGTGAACTATTGTTTGTAGTTCTTGTATATTAAGTTGAATAGAACCATCTCCAACAACACAAATAGTTTTTTTATCAGGACATGCAATTTGACAACCAATTGCTGATGTTAATTCAAAACCCATATCTCCTTGCGAACTCATAATATATCTATCATTATTTTTAATTAAAACATTATGCCATAAATTTGTAACTATTGAACCAGCTGAACATGTTGTGATTTTACTATCAACATCAATATTATAAAATTTATTTAATACATTATATGGATTTACTCCTTTGGAATCATCTAAATAATTTATAGGCATTTCATTATTCCATTTATTTTTCCAATATAAACATTTATTATTCCAAATTTCATATGATTTTTCAGTTTTATTAAATATATCAAAAAATTTTGATAAATCCATTTTAATTTTTAATTCATATTCAATATTATTTTTTTTTAATTCTTCTTCATCTATGTCAATTATAACTTTTTTTGCTTCTCTTGCAAACCATTTTGTATTATAACCAACAATACCTTGGCTCATTCTGCATCCAAATGAAATTAAAAGATCGGAATTTTGCATACAAAAATTACCAGATCTATTACCAACTAAACCAATTTTACCAATATAATAATCACTATGATGATTTATCATATCAGTACCAAGAAAAGTTACAACACACGGAATTTTATATTTATCAATAAATAGTTTTAATTTATCTCTACAATCAGCTAATTGTATACCATTCCCTAATATTATTACTGGTCTTTCTGCATTATCTAATAATTCATATAACTTTTCTAATTTATTAATTTCATCGTTATTATCAATAATATTATTTTTTAATATTTTATTAATAATTATATTATCTGGTAAATTCATACTCTGAATATCAAGTGGTATAGAAAGCCAAACTGGTCCAGGTCTACCATTTATTGCTTCACTCAATGCTTTTTCAAGTATTTCTGGTATTTTAGTATGATCATATACTTCTATTGCATATTTAGTAATGGGTTTAATCATATCAATAATTTCACTGTCTGCTCCAGAATAATGTCTAAGATTATTATTATTATTTTTTTTAATATAACTAGTTGTTTCAAATGTTTTTACTTGTCCGCTTAAAACAATCATTGGTACACTATCTTGATATGCTACTAAACAAGGTGTTATAACATTTGTGGCCGCGCAACCCGCAGTCGTACATACAATACTTGGTTTATTTGTTATTCTAGAATAACCAACTGCAGAATAAGCACAGGCCTGTTCATGATGTTGATAATATATATCAAAAGATTTATTATTACCAAATGAATCACTCATAAACATTGAAAAACCGCCTGTAATTGAAAATATTTTATTTATATTATTTATTTCAAAAAAATTTGCAATATAATCACTTACTTTCATAATATATTTATATATCAATTTTACTTTTTAAATATATACGCGAAATATATTTAAATAATATATAGTAATAATTATATATTAATGGAAAATCTACAAATATTAGATTGTACTTTAAGAGATGGGGGGTATGTTAATGATTGGAATTTTTCAAAAGAACAAATTATTAACTTATATCAAATATTAAATAACAATAAAATTGATTATATGGAACTTGGTTTTAAAAATTTTAGACAAGGAACAAATTTTGGAGATTTATATTATTGTGAAGAAAAATACATAAATGAATTATTTGAAAATATTGATGAAATGAATTGCAAAATTTGTGTAATGTGTGAAATGGGAAAATTTGATACATCATTATTTGTTCCAAAAGAACAATCGAAAATATCAATGGTAAGAGTTTTAATGGCATATCATTCTGTAAAAAATACCACTGATGAAAATATTGATTATAAAACATTAGATAAAGGTATTGAAGAAATAAATAAATTAATTAATTTAGGGTACGACGTAACATTTAATATTGGTAGAATTGATAAAATATCAAAAACACAATTATATGAAATATGTGAAAAAATATCAAAAACACAAATTAAATATTTTATTATGGCTGATACATATGGATCATTAGATTTTAAAAGTACTTCTGAATATGTATCTTATACAAAAGATTTATTTACTAATATATTTAAAACTGATATTAAAATTGGTTTTCACGCACATGATAATTTAAAAAATGCAACTTGTAAAGCACTTCATAGTATAAGCTCAGGTGCCGAAATGATTGATGGTTGTACACACGGTTTTGGAAGAGGATCAGGTAATGCTATAACAGAATTACTTATGTTAGATTTTAATAAAAATTATAATAAACAATATAATTTTATTGAATTATTTATTTATGGACAAAAATATTTATCAAAATATGATAATGCAGATTCAATAGTTTCATATAAAGATATATTATATGTATTATCTGCCTATTATGGAATGCATGTAAATTATGCAATAGAAGCAATTGATAAAAATATTTCTATAGATATATCAAATAAGGCATTTAAAAAAATCTGTGAAATGAAAAAAAATATGTATTATTTTGGTGATTTATTATCACAAGTATTAAATAATTAAATTATTATATTTTTCTAAACTTTTTTTTAACCCATCTAATTTGATGTCATTAATATTATTTAATAATGTATTATCCCCGCAATAATTATGTATACATTCATTATTTAATACTTTTAATTTAATTTCTTTATATTCTCCTGTATTTTCTATAAGTTTTACTATTTCTGATAATTTATTTTTATCTTTATAACATATATTAATTGTTTTTTCTAAATTTTTTTTATCAAAATTATCTAAATAATATTTTACAATTTTAACAAAATCATCTTCATACATAAAATCAAAATATTTATCATCATGAATTATAAATTCTGTATTGTTTTTTTTTGCATTAAAACACCCTTTTATAAATCTATCATTTTCTTCATTAATATGAAATATATTAAAAATTCTAAAATTATAAACATTATTTAAATTTAATGATCTATTATAAATAATATATTTAGAAAATCCATAATAATCTTCCGGTATACTGTTCAATTCATATTCTTTTTTATTTAATATATCTGTTTTTCTATCATATATTGCAGCTGAATCAAAATTTATAATCATATTTACATTTTTAGAACACTTTATAATATTTTCAAACATTAATAAATTTTTGTATACAACATCTGATGTTTCTTCTTTTGTTCTTCTACCTCCTAAAATTGCTGTATGTATTATAATATCTGGATTTATACTATAAATATATTCTTTTAATTTATTACAATCTAATATATCTAATTCTTTATGATTTGGAGAAAAAAAAATAAAATCATTTTTAAGATTATTTTTAATCATTTTTGCAATATTACCATTTCCTCCAGATATAAATATTTTTTTCATAACTTTATATTAAATATTATTAAATAAATATTTATATATATTTATTTAATTATGAATTAATTATCAATTAATTTTAATAAACCAAATATACTATCATCATCACAATCAGAATTAATAATTATAGGTTTATTAATATAATATTCAAAATAATCTTTTATAAATAAAATTTTTTTTGGAATACCTCCAGCTAATACTATTTTATCAATATTTAAATCTTTAAAATATATATTATAATAATTTATATATTGATCTAAATATGATTTAAATATAGATGCAATTAAATTTTTTTTATTGAAATTATTTGAAGTAATGTTATTTATTGTTAAACCATTATTATCAAAAATATTTGTAGTAATTAATAAATTGGAATTTATAATATCTTTATAAGTTAAATCATATGTAAATATATCTTCAAATAAATTATTAAATATATTAAGATATCGTCCAGATGGTATATGTGTTATACATTTTAAATAATTATTATTAAAAAATGGACGATAATTTGTATTTTTATTATTCTCTAATTTATCAACTAAAATTGCCATTTGTGACCCAGTTGCCATATTAATATATAATTCATTTTGTTTAATATTTATAAGTGATGCTTGAAAATCACCTATACCAGAATATACTGGTATATTTTTATTTTCTATTTTCAAATAACCAGATAATAAAATATTATCAATTACATTATCAAAAAATATATTTATATTAAAATGATTATTAAAAAAATTAATAAATTCTTTTGAATATTCATTATTATTTATATCATAGAATCCTGTTCCACAAGCCATTGTTATATGAGTGATATTTAGATGATGATCTAATATAGCTTCTGATATATTTTTAACAAAAATATTTTTATTAATACTATTATTATCTTTTAGAAAATTATAAATATTGTTAATTGGTAAATCATTACGAGGAGTTAATCCAGTAATATTAGTAAATATATTTTCTGGTATAATATCATTAATAATATTATTAGATGTTTGTTTCCAAGTTATAAACTCTGAAATATTATTATTATTTTCATCAAATAATACAAAACCATGCATTTGACATGTTAAATATATTTTTTCACAATTGTTATCTATGTTTTGAATAATAATATTTTTTAATTCATGTAAATTTATTATAGGTGTTTCGATCATTTTTATTCTTTTTATTATGTGAGTTGATGAATTATAAATTTTTATAAAACTACCTCCAATATCAATTATATGAAACATATAATATAAATAATATTAATTTAATATTTAAATACATAACTCTATATATTATTAATTTTATGTCTTATTTAATTTTTGGATCAACTGGATCAATTGGATCATTTATTTGTAATAAATTAAAAGAAACTAAATTTAATATCATAGAAACATCATCTAATAAAAATAAAGCATTAGAAAAAAATATATTATTTGTAGATAATGATAATTTAGATAATCTAAAAAATATTAATAATATTAATGGTATTATATGGGCTCATGGTGTAAATGTAAATGATAATGTAAATACGGTTGATATAAATAAAACTAAAGAAATTTTTGATGTAAATGTATGTTTTATTATTAATACGTTAAAATATTTATTACAAAATAATAAAATAAATAATAATGCAAATTTGATTATAGTAAGTTCAATATGGGAACATACTACAAGAGATAATAAACTTTCATATAGTCTATCAAAATCAGCTTTAACAAATGTTGTAAAATCTCTATCATATGATTTATCATTTAAAAATATTTTAATTAATAATATATGTCCTGGACCTATTGAAAATGAAATGACATTGAATACCTTATCAAATGTAGAATTAGATAATATAAAAAATTATATGGGGTTTAATAGATTAGTTAATTTAGATGATGTTTGGAATTTAGCAGAATTTTTATTATTTAAAAATACTGGAATTACAGGACAATCTATTGATGTAGATTTAGGATTTTTATCAATTCGTAAATATAAATAATTTATATTATTTAAGTATTATATAATATAAATAAAATATATATGGAAACATTTTATGTCAATAATACAGAATTTAAAATAGAAGATTATTCAAAAAATAATTTTAATGTAAAGTCTTATAATAAAATATATGATGTTGATATAAATTCAGATACATTAGAAGATCTAATTAAAAATAATTATAACTCCGAAGACTATATTATTATTGATGATTATTTTAAAGATTACAATATTAATGTAGAGAATAAATTTATATATTATATAAATGCAAAAGAAGAGAATAAAAATATTACAACTGTATTACAAATAGTTGATTATTTATACAAAAACAATTTTAATAAATCTAATAAACTTTTAGTAATTGGTGGTGGGATAACTCAAGATATTGGTGGTTTTGTTGCAGGTATTTATAAACGTGGTATAAAATGGTTATATATACCAACAACATTATTATCAATGACTGATTCATGTATTGGAGGGAAAGTTGGTATAAATCATTTTAGTAAAAATATGCTTGGATTATTTGTATCACCCCAAAAAGTTATTATATCTGATTATTTTCTAAAAACTTTATCAGAAGATATGATAATTTCGGGATTAGGTGAATCATTAAAATTAGCAATTATAGGAGGAAAAAAAGAAGTAGATAATTTTATTGAATTATATGAAAAAAAAAATTATTTAACAATTATAAAACAATCACTTGTTATTAAAAAAGCAATAGTTGAATATGATGAATTAGAAAAAGATGAAAGAAGAGTATTAAATTATGGTCATACAATCGGACACGCAATTGAAGCTACCACAAATTTTTTTATACCACACGGTATTGCTGTATTATTTGGAATGTATTATATTAATAAAATCTTTGATATCAATGAATTTAATAAAATTAATGAATATATTTTAAATATGATACCCAAAAAATATTTTATAGATATTAATAAAGAACAATTAATTGAACATTTAAAAAAAGATAAAAAAAATGAAGGTAATAAAATATGTTTTATAATACCACAAGAATTTGGTAATTTTACTATAAAATTTGTAGAATTAGAAAATATAAAACAAAAACTAATAAATTTTGTGTAATAATTTAAATTATTAATAATTATATAATAATATAATATGTCTAAATATAATAATATTTTAAAATATGATATTTTTGTTTTTGATTTTGATGGAATTATTATAAATTCTGAAAAAATTCATAATTTATGTTGGAATGAAATATTAAAAAAATACAATTTAGAATTTGATTATTATAATTATTGTAAAACTTTTCATACAAATGAAATAAATGGTATTAAAAAAAATTTAGAAACAAATTATAATTTAAATAATTTCAATATAATATGCGATGAAAAAAATACATTATATAATAAATATATTAATTCAAATGGAGTAGAATTAATAGATGGTATATATAATTTTCTAAATTTTCTAAATTTTAATAATAAAATGATAATATTTGCATCAAATACAAGTAAAATTAATATAGATTTTGTCATTCAATCATATTTAAAAGATATAAAAATAAATGAAATATATACTAAAGATGATATTAAAAATAAAAAACCTGATCCAGAAATTTATAATTTAATATTTAATAAATATAATGATAAAAAAATGATAATTTTTGAAGATAGTTTAACTGGTATTACATCATTGTATAATTCTAATTTGGTAAATAATAATAATAAATATATATTTTTAAATTCAACAGATTATTATCATTATAATTTTATTATAAGTAATCATAAAAATATTATTAATATTAATAATTATGATTTAAATATGTTAAATAATTTATTGTAAACTTTTTAAAACATCAATTTGTGGATATATATTAATTAAACTATTATATTCTTTCTTTGATAAATGTATCCATGCTTTATGTATTCCAAAAGGTTTTTCATAATAACATTGTTCAACTGAAAATGTAATTCCTTTTTCAAAACTAGGTTTATTAATATTAACATTATATTTTTGTGGAAATGAAAAATAAAAATCTTCATTTTGTATACACGTGCCTCTTTTTTTTATAATTTCTATCATTTTATTTTTATTTCTTAATGATAATCCTCCATTTCCAACAGTTCTTTCATTTCTCCAAGGAGCACCAACATAATCATATTCTAAAAAATCATAAATAATATCTTTATTTAATATTAAAGTATCCGTTTGAAATATTAATACTAGATCTGTTTGAATAACTTCATAAAATTTTTTATTAGTTAATAAATAATTATAATCTGTAATAGTAAGATTTTTATCACATATAGGTATTATATCAATATCTATATTTAATTTATTTTTAATATCTTCAACAAATATCTTATTATCAAAACTACAATAAATTACAAATTTCCATAATTTATTATCTAAATTTATTGTAAAATTATTAAGTACATATTCTAATGCTTTATGTTTTCTTGGTTCAACAATAATAGCTGTATATAATTTATCAGTTTTAAGAGGTATTAAATTATTAATTATATTATTATATAATTGATTATCTATAATATTATTAAAATTTGGTTTATTATTTTTATTTAATATATTAACATTGATTTTATTTTTATAAAATATATTTCTTATAGACATAATATTAATATTTATATTTTTTAAACATATAATACGATAATTTATATTATTTAATTATTTTAAATCTAATTATTAATTATTTTATTATGACTTTGATGATAATATTTAATTGATTTTAATAATAAATGATCAGTTTCTTTATACATATATTTTAATACTTCTCCCCATAATGGCAAATCTCCCCATCTATAAATATAAATATTATTTGATTTATCAATTTTATCTATATATTCATTTAATAATGAATTTTGTTTTAATAATTCAAGATTTAATGCAATAATATTTGTATATGGGCCAGATGGTGTATATTTGTTTATTTTTATATTTTTATTATTAAAAAAATTTACTGTAAAATCGTTTAATCCAATAGTAACAAAATCAGAATCATCCTCCCAATGTCCATATATAGCAACTTTTGAATCCAATAAATTAAATATATCAATCGGATTAAAATCTATATAACAATCTTCATCGATTCTTATAATTCTATCATAATTTTCTACAAATTTCCAAAAATCAATAAACCAAAAATTACACATATGTCTATAATTTATTTTAAAAAATTTTGTATGTATATTAAATTCTAGTCTTTCTTTTTCTTTTAAAAATGATTTATTAATAATTGATTTAAAAATTATATTTAATTTTGGAGTATTCTTTTTAATTTCTATTTGTTGATTTTCTGTAATATTACCCTCATGAAATATCAATAATTCTATTGAATAATCCGATAAATTATTTTCAATACATTTATTTCTTTGAATTAATTTATAATAATTATTTATTTCTGAATATCCTCTTGTTAATACAACGATTGCTATTTTTTTAGTTATATCATCAATATTTGTATAATTATCTATATTAATTATTTTATTTAAATTTATTTTTTTATTTTTAAATAAAATTTTTTTTAATATTTGTGTAGACATAATATTAATATTTATATTTTTTAAAGATATAATACGATTAATATTATTTTTATTATTAAAAATGCATTAATATATGGGTTTATTTTGTGATTTATATAAATCTTGTGGTTTGGGTAATTTATTATTTATAATATCTAATGGTTTATCATTGAGTTTTGATTATAATATTCCTGTAAATTTTATTGATTATAATCCTACTAGATTAGATAGACCAAATTTTAAAAAATATAAAATATTTGATAATCTTTCTTATATTACAAATTTACCTAATAATATTTTTAAAATAAAAGAATATGATGATTATAATTATAATAAAATATGTTTAAACGATACAGAAAATACATATCTAACTGGTTATTTTCAATGTTATAAATATTTTTATCATAATATTGATAAAATAAAAGATTATTTGTTTAAAAATATATCAGAACTTTTAGAAACGGTGCAAAAAGAATTTAAAAATATATCAGAAAACAAAAAAACAATATTAATACATGTTAGAAGAGGTGATTATCTTAAAATTGAAGGAGTTCCTATTATAAATGAAGAACATTATGAAAAATCTTTAGAAACATTTTTTAAAACAGAAAATAGAGATAATTATAAAATAATATTATTTACAGATGATACAACTGGAGAGATAAATAAGTGGAATTTAATAAATAAATATAATATAAATATTAGTTCTGAACAAGATCCATTAGTAATATTTTTATTTATGATACAATTTGATCATTATATTATTGCAAATTCAAGCTTATCACTTATTTCATATTATTTTCGTTTTAACAAGAATGCAACTTTAACAATGCCACCAATATGGTGTAATGGTACATTTAATTATGAAGATATGATTCCAGATAAAGGGTTATATATATCAGTTATAAATAAATTAAAAAATACATATATAATAAATTTAGATTATAGAGTAGATAGAAGATTATCATCTTTAAACGAAGTAAAAAAATTATCGGATAATCCTATTATTTTTAATGCAATAAAAAATAAAAGAGGCGCATTTGGTTGTACACAAAGTCATATTGCTGTATTAAAAAATGCTATTGATTTAAATTTAGATTATGTTGTTATTTTAGAAGATGATATTAAAATAATTAATGAAACATATGTATTATATGCAATAAATGAAATATTTAAAAATGAAAATTGGGATGTAATAATATTAGCTGGAATTATAAATAATGAAACAAATATTAGTACACATTATAATAAAATAACTAATGCTCAAACAACAACAGGATATATAGTTAATAATAAATATTTTAATAAATTATATAAAAATTTTACAGAAGGATATGAAATTTTTACAAAGACAAATATAGCAAAATTATATGCAATAGATATGTATTGGAAAAATATTCAAAAAGAAGATAATTGGATATGCTTAAAAAAGAAATATGTATATCAAGAATCAGATTTTTCAGATATAGAAAATAAAATGGTAAATTATCAAAAATCTTTTAAAATAGAATCAAATAAATATATTGATTATTTAGATAATATTCCTATTTTAGATATATCATCTTATAATCAAATAAAAAACATTGATTGTATATTTTATAATTATGATTATATTATTATTAATATAGGATGTATTAAAATATGTAATCAATTTATATGTTTTGATATAAATGAATTAAAAAAATCAAAATATGATATTATACAATTAAATTCATCTAAATCATTTAACGATCTTATAAATTTAAATGAACTATTTATAGAAGAAATAAATAACCCTCAAGCTTTTTTAATTAAAAAAAATATTATAAAAGATATTATAAAGAAATATGAAAATATTAAAAAATATAAATGTGCATCAATAAAATTACCAATATTTATTGCAACATCTGATTTATATTGGTTAGATTATTATAATGTTATTAATTACTATGATAATAAAGATATATTAGATTTAAATACTATTGATAAAGTTACAAAAAATATTAATAATTTAAAATTAAAAATAGAAATAAGATCTAATGATAATCAAATAAATACACCATTATTTAAATATTTAGATAAAATAAAATTATTACAAAGTTTATATCAAAATAAAAATAAAATAAATATAGGGTACACAAATTATGCATATAAATGGTTTCAAAGTTGTATAGATTATGTAAATAACAAATTTAATTTAAATTCTAGTATTGATATTTCAAATGATTATCATATATATTTTTATACAGACAATGATAGTAAAGTTACAGATAAAAAAATAACAAATAATACACTTAAAATATTAATAAAAGGAGAACCATCTGATCAAAATATAAATGATTATGATATTTGTATAGGTAATAAGAAACAACAAAATATTATTAATATTCCATATCCATTTATTTTATTTTCATTAAATGAAAGAAGACAGCTTAATAAAACTTATAATATAGATTTTTCAAAAAAAAATATGTGTTGTTTTATGTATTCAATGAATTATGCTCATAGAGTTGATATATTTAATAAATTTAATTCTAGAATTAAAGTTGATTCTTTGGGAAAATCATGTAATAATCTTAAGATAGATAATACTAGATCTGTTTATAATGAAAATGAAACATACAATGATATAGCTGTTAATATATATTCACAATATAAATTTATTTTAGCAATTGAAAATACTATTAAAGAATGTTATTATACAGAAAAATTAATAAATCCAATTCTTGCAAATTCAATACCTATTTATTATGGAACAGCTGATGCTTTTGAATTAATAAATAAAAAAAGAGTTATATATTTTAATGATTATAAAAATATAGATGATCTTATAAACTATATAATTAAATTATCAAATAATGAAGAAGAATTTAATAAAATATTAAATGAACCGATATTTAATAATAATATTGATATAAATTTTAATAATTTTAATGATTTTTTATTTAAAAAGTTAGATAAAATATTAGGATTTGAACACAGATATTTTACAGATATATTAAATAATAATATTTTAAATGATCATATATTTATAAAAATAAATAACACAGAAAAAGAATATTTAAAAAAATATTTATTTGAAAAAGATATAATACACATTTTAAATGAATATGAAGATAATAATATTTCTGAAAATAAAAATCTAAAACAAACTAATAATATTGCACAAAATAATAATATTTTTAAAAATAAATATTTATTAAATAAATTTAAACATAGTTTAATTATTAAAAATAATATGAATAATATAAATATGGAATATAATAAAGATAATATTAATAATATTTCTGATAAAGAAAAACAAAGTATTAATAATAATATAACAAATGATAAAATAACTGAACCAAAAAAAGAATTAAAACAAAGAATAGTTACATTACAAAGACAAACAATGATGAAGGCAAAAGTTGCAGTATTAAATAATTTAAATAGAATACCAATTAAAACAGACAATAAAACAGACAATAAAACAGACAATAAAACAGACAATAAAACAGACAATAAAACAGACAATATAATAGACAATATAACAGACAATATAAAAGACAATATAACAGACAATATAACAGACAATATAACAGACAATATAACAGACGATAAAATAGAATTTAGTGATAATACAAATATTATTAAAAAAAATAATATGTTAAATTTACTGTCACATAGAGCAAAAATGAGAAAGTTATAAATAAAAATGATACCGTGTACTAAATAATAATAATAAGTAATTAAAGAATATAATAATATAAAATATATATGGATAATTATATATTTTATGATTTTAAGATAAGTTATAATAAATTTAAATTATTAAATAAAAATAATACATTTAATAATAAATATATTAATTTTAATAATATTGATGATAGGAATAAATCATGTTTTTTAACAATACCATTTTATTCTGATATATATATTAAAACAAATATTAATCATAGTAATATTGATGCATTTTATAATAATATTTATATGGATAATGATATAATTATACGCGAAACATTAGATTTTAAAGGGTATAAACATATTAATAATAATAATAGTAAATTAAAATTTTTAAAATCAACTTGTATAAATATAAAATTTTTAAAAATGTTTAAAGAAACATATTATTTAAAGTTTTATATTATTCCAAAAAATACAATTAATAATATAGGTATATCTTGTGAAAATTATTTATTTCAAAAAATGTATGGTAGTAATATATCTTTAACAACATATAAGTCAATATCTAATATTTTTTATATTCAATTAAAAAATAAAATAGATATTAATTTAAACAAAATAATATTTCCAATATATTTGAATTTAAAAAAATCAGAATATTATGTTACTATGAAGTTTTATAAAATAAATGATAATAAATATTATATGTATCTTAATGATATTTTAAATTTTAAAAATATTTATGATGAAAATCATTGCGATTGTAATGATTGTAAAAAAATAGATCAAGATATAATAATTTCAAAAATATTTGGAATTTGTAATTATAAATTAAAGAGAATATACAAAGAATATATGAAAATTGGATTAGATAAATCTATAAGTATAAATTTAAAGAACGATTTTCTAATAGAATATAATTTATTTCAAAGTATAGTATTTTCTTTTGATGATTTAGAAATAATTAATAATAATTATAAAAAAAATAAATCCGATAGTTTAATAAATGATATAAATTTAATTGATATTTATAAACATTATGAATAAGTTAATAAGATATTAATTAATAAAAATATTTTTATCTTTAGTATCATGATTTTTAACACAAAATATATCGTGTTTATCTATATTATATTTATGTAATTGATTTTTTTTTATTAGTATATTAATTAATTTTTTTAATCTAAATATAAAATTAATATATGTTTTAACGTGTTTATATTTATTTGAATAAATAATTTTATCTAAAATATCATAATTTTCTTGAATACTTTTTGATTTATCATATTGATTTCCAAGCATAAATTTTATTATTTTATTAAATCTATTATCTGATAATTTTTTATCTTTATAATTAGAATAAAGATTATAAATTAATTTTTCAATATCTCTTTCTTTATGAACTACAAGTTTATATTTATTTTCTAGTAAATATTTCAATAAATCTAAAGTAAATAATTCATCTATACCGTATTTTATTTTTTTTTTATCATGATTACCATCTTCCCCTTCTGTAAAAAAATCTTTATATCTATTACATGTTTTTTTATCATAATCTAAAACACATTCAAAAAATATTTTAAATAAATTTTCATCTATTTTAATAGATGAAATAATTGTTCCAGCCATAATAGGATTTGTTATAATAATTTCATCATAATATTTAGAAACAACTTTAAATCTATTATGTAAAAAATAACAATATCTAGATTTATAAAAAAAATCTCTTTTAGATTGTTTTAAATTATTATAAAAATATTTTAAGTCTTCATAATCACGAAAACTACAATCTATATCACTACAAATTACATCTAATATATTTTTATTATCTTTAATATTTAATAAAGGACAAAATCTAATTATTGTACTTATAACTCCATTATGATTATACTCATCAATTTTAAAATCTTTAATTTCAAATTTACAAAATTGAATATATTTTTTTTGTCTATTATTATCAAATAATGGTTTCCAATATTTTTGTGTATTTTCTATAAATATTGGATCAGTAACTGATTTATTATTTAATACAGATTCATCATAATATAATCGTAAATAAAATTTTGGAAATATTTTTGGAAATATATCAATTAATAATTTTAATCCATTATAATATTTAAGTTCATTTTTATATCCCTTTGGTAATCTAAAAAGAACACACGATACTATATTATATTTATGTTCTGGTTCAATATATTCTGGTGTTAATTTTATATAATCCATATTATTTATTTAGATAAAATAATTATTTTTGATTTTGTTTTAGATAATAATCATATAACATATTTTTATTTTCTTCATTTGCAAGATAGACAATCATATCAATAGTAACAATAGGTTTTTTTTCTAATTCGACAATTAACATATAAGTATTTTCATTGTTACAAATCAATTCTTCAAATTCTGAAAGTTCTATTTCTTTTTGTATTTCTTTAAAATCTTCTGGATGATTATGATATTCTGTAAAATATATCAAATTATCTAGTGTGTGATTACTATAATATTTACGATAATATTTGTATAAAACATCTTTTGTCATGAAAATATTATTTTGTGTATATAAGATAAGAATGTCATTAGATTTGGTATTTAAAATATCTTCATTTGTAACATTATATTTGTTATGTAGAAAATATTCAACTATTATTTCATTATCTACATTAAGTGCATTATGAAATATTTTTTTACTCAGTTCATTATTTTTTAATATTTTTTGTCCATATTTTTCAAGTAATTCATCTGTAAATTCATAAATTAGCATTAATGAATAATAATCTTGTTCTGTAAATTTACCATCGTACATATATTCTAATTTTTCTATTTTATCTCCCTGACTAGCTGTTTTATAATATTTTAATAAATCT
>JACCED012304906.1_pt1 | contig 19443 bp, 14 predicted proteins | sample 7455021 | NCBI WGS metagenome assembly JACCED01 (sample SAMN15323456, study PRJNA562643) | freshwater metagenome | isolation source: river surface water | place: USA:Blue River Watershed | collected 2017-08-19 | reverse complement strand
GATCAACCGCAAATTTATTTGCAAATTCATTAAATTTTGATTTGTTAGATTCGGGGATTTGATATTCGATGATTTTCATAATTGGTGAAATTAAATTAATTAGTTTTTTTTATATATTTTGATATATGTTTTTTATATATTAATATACTAAATAATATATTTGCAACTAATTTATTAAAATAATTATAAAATTCTAAATTTAATCAATTCCAATCCCATGATGCTTTTCAACAATATGAATTGAATTTTCGATTTGATTTCTCACGGCGGAAATTCCCGCTATTTGATGAAGATCGTTGAAATCTGTGGGCTTAAGATGTTGAAGATTCAAATCATTATGTGGAAGATTTAAATTATCAAAATTGGGGGAAATGATTTTCGCACCATATTTTTGACCCGCTAAATTAGCCTTGTGCAAGCCAATATTTTTTTCACCATATAAATCATTATCAGCGGTTATTATGTAATTTTTCTTTGGAAATGCGGTTGTAAAGTTTTTTAGCACCGGATCAATATTGCCGGCGTCAAAAGCCACTATAACTGGTTTATTTAATGCCATATTAATCGAAACCGCCGTCGCAAAACCTTCCGCCAAGTATATATCTTTGGAATCTTTGAATTTATTTTCATCAATTATAAAAAAATTACCTTGTTTTTTTCCGCCTTTAAGAAAAGTTTTTTGCCCTTTATCATCAATAAATTGAAGGGTTTGGATCTCTCCTTTTAAATTATATAATGGAACAACAATTTTATTATCTTGAGTAAATTTTATGCCCTCAATTAATTTTTGATTGATTAATTTTTTCTGTAAATATTTGTTTTGAATTATATTTAAAAAATCAGATTTATTAAATTTTTCAAAATATTTTTTAGCTTTTAAAGCAATTTCACTCGCCGTTGTTGAGGCTTGATTATCTTGTGTTTGCAAAGATTTATTAGTATAATTTTGCTCGCTATTTATTATAAGTCTTTGGTTATTTTTTATATTATTTAAACCCCATTTAAAAAAATCTTCGGTTTTATAATTTTTTATATAACCCGCTTCTCCATGCCAGCAAACTTCATATTCTTTTTTCTTACCAAATCTAATTTTGGAGCCCTTTTTATTAATCGCCTTATTTAGAGCACCTTCCACATCATCGCTATTAAGCTTAATATTTGCTTTAATTGCTTCTAAAAAATATTTCTGTATTTCGGTTGAATCATAATAATTATTCGGAATTTTAATTGGTTTATTTATTACTGGTAAGATTTTGTTTTCATTATTTTTTTTATAATTATTTGAAGGATTAATTTGATTAATTCCAAGATTATCAATGTTTTGATGCTCTCTGGCACTAATCTCAACTCCAGTATTTTCCTTAAGAAGTTTTAGAACTTTTTCTTTATTATCGGCGATAATAATTGCCCTTTCTTTGGCTCGCGAAATTTCAACATAAAAATTTTTTTGCGAAGTTAATTGTTGATGTTGACTATCACAAATAGCAATAACATTTTTACTGGTAAGTCCTTGAGCCTTATGGGTTGTCAACGCATATGAAAAATCTAGATGTTTAGCTTCAAAAGAATTTCGTTTAATTTCGATTAATGAATTTTTACCTTCAATTTTAAAAATTATTTTTGAATTTTTAATTTTTTCAATAATTGCACAATCGGAATTAATAACATTGTGAATTGGCATGTTGCGATTAAAACTAATTTTATCACCCTCGTGAAAAATTCGCTTTTCTTTAGTAAAAACTTCATAATAACATTTACTAGCTTTACCCTTTAGTTTCAATGGGTCAAATGCTATTTGAGCATTGCTTTTAGTTGCTATGCTTATTAAATTATTTTTATTATCAATGTTAACTATTTCGCAATAATCATTTTTTCTAATTCCAATATAATCACGATTTTTAGCAAATAAAATTACATCTCCGATTTGAAATCTGTATGCTCTAGTTTTTTCGGCTTCGGTTAATTTTTTATTTTTCAATATTTCAAATTCTGCGGAATTAATTTTAATATTATCGGCTCGTTCTTGATAAATTGATTTACTTACTTGATGATTGATAACCTCTCTTGCTTGATTAGAAGGGGCAAGAATTATTGTTTCTTTACGATTAGCTTCGCTGAATTCCATAAATTTCTTAACTGCCAATTCCGCCACATTTTCACTTTGATGAATATCGTAAGATATTGCTTCAAAAGCCTTATCAATATCGCGTTTTATTGTCGCATAAACTGCCGATTTTAAATCAGGATTTTTTTGACGGATTATTTTTTTCATATCCGCAAAAATCATACCATTTCTTTGCATTTCATAAAATGGAATTCCTGCCTCAACTGAATCCAACTGCCTTCTATCGCCAACCAATATTAAACGAAAATTTAACTCCGAGGCAATTTTTAATAAATTTCTCATTTGATTTGTTGAAATCATGCTCGATTCATCAACAACTATAATTTTATTTTTGAACAATTCACGCATTTCAATTTTACCTTCAATCGTTCCCCTATCCATCGCAACCCCGTCATATTGTGATAAAAATTTTTGTAATGTCATTGATTTAATATTAGTTGCATCACTTAAATTTCTAGTGGCAACACCAGTTGGAGATAATCCAATCATTTCATAACCCAGAGTTTGAGAGATTTTATTGACGGTGTCAATCATAAAGGTTTTGCCTACTCCCGCAAAGCCTTGTATTCCGGTAATCATATCTTTATTTTGCAAAATTAATTCTGCTGAACTCCTTTGACCTTCATTAAGTTTTGACAATTCTTCTTTATATTTACTAATTTCTTTGACGATTGATTGATATTTATTTTTTGTCAAATTTAAGATTGAAATTATTTCATTTTCTTTAGTTAATAATTCTTGAGTTGTAAAAGTATTTTTAGGCAAATCATCTCGTTGTTTTGGCAATAAATTCTTATTAATTACTTGTTGATCAATAGCCTTTAGAATATCCTCAATACTAGCTTTGGACAATATATCATTTAAGGCATTATTGATAATTTCTTCGCGAGAAAAAACGGTTTTTCTTTCACTCAAATGTTTGATTGCAAACTCAACCGCTTGATTACTTTGAGTCGCGATTAATTCTTGATTCAATGGTTTTTTTTCTTGATTAAGCGGAATAATAATTTTATTTAAATCATAAATTGATAAATTTTTTAATGAGGAAATTTTTTCTTTCCATTGCGAATTTAAATTGTGATTATATTCGTTTACAACCTTATTGGTTCTTGTTCGAAGTGTAATATTTTCTAGTTGTTTTTGTGATGAATTTTCATCGGCAATTTGTCTAATTTTTTTTGATCTAGAACTAAATAAATCAATAAGTTGTTGTGAAATTTGCTTAATTTCAAAATAACAATCCTTCCCGCCGTAATTGATTTCATAACCAATTTCTTTGACTAATTTGGCTAAATATGAACGATAAATCAAACCCAAGAATTTTTTATTATTATAAATTTCATCAAAATAAGCACTTCGCCAATTGCCATTTTGATCTTTGGCAATATTGGCAATTATAGCGTGACTGTGAAGTTGCGGATCAAGATCTCGTGATAATTCATGACGAAATATTGCCGAAATAATTTTTTGACAATTTTCAAATGTGGTCTTGCCAGATTTTTTTATTCTTACTTTTAAATAATTTTTTTCGATTTCATCGAGTGTTTTTCTAACCGCTTGATTATGGGCTTCGATCAATCTTTCATCTTCATAAACTAAAGCCATAATTGAAACCGATTTCGGTGCCGAAAATGTCAAATCTCTTCCGGCATCATGGATTAATTCCTGACCCCGCGACACCCCAATTTTCTTGCCGTTTGGAAGTTTTCCTTCAAGAATTTCTTGAAATTTTTCTGAACTTACATGATTTTCCAAATTCAATTCTTGTGCACCCTGACCATACCAAAAGCTTGATTTTAAATGATTAGAATCATTAGTTGTGTAATAATCATCTTTGGCAAAATATTTAGTAGTTTTAGAACTGTTTTTTATTTTAGTAATTGAAAGCATAATTAAAATTTATTGCCATTAATTTCGAGAATTTTTTGAACTTTTTGACGATAATCTTGATATTCTTCATCGTTAAATTTATATTTTACATAAGTCTCCGCAAACCCTGCACAAAGGCTTATCGCCTTGATTAGTTGATTTTGTTGATCATCATTTTTATTTGATTTTGTAAAAATTTTATCACGAATAAAATCAGAAATTGATTGATTATTTATAGACGCTTGATTTTTTATAAAATTTAATTCTTCATCATTAAATCTTATTGATAGTGGTTTTTTGTTATTGCTCATAAATAAACTATAAAATTAATAAAATTCTTCTCTTTTAATTTTATCTTTGCTCGCAATTTTGTCCTGCGATGCTGATTCTTCGGGCTTTGTGAATACTTCTCCCGTTTCTTTATCATATTCAAAATTATTTTGATGCTGTTCATCTTCTAATTCTATATCATCAAACAAATCTTTTTGCGGTTGAGGAAAATCAATTTTATTATCAAAATTATTATTAAATTGCGAATCCTCTGGGGAGATATTATCGATAAATCTTTCGGCTATTTTTGCACGATTTTTTATTTTAAAATCAATTTTACTAATCGGAAAATTTCCAGCAAATTTAAGATATGCTTGCAATGATTTCATATACATAATTTGCGATGAAATAATAATTCTTTTATGCGATTTGTAATTATTTAAACTTACCCCGTCCCTGATTTCATTGGCTCCATACGAAATTCCTTCTTTAACTTCTTCAATTTCTTGATGACCTAAATTTTGTGAACAATATTCTGCGGTTTCATCATCGGCTCCGGCAAAAAATAATTTATTTCTACATAGCGAAGTAATGGTATCGGTTTTATCCTTGCCATAAATTGATTTTAATTGTGATATTGAATGTAATGATAAAATAAAAGCTCCGCCAAATTGCCTACTTTGAGCCAAGCCATCAAGGAGCGAAGGCATTTGTTGCAACGAACCAATTTCATCTAAAATTATCCAAACTCGTCTTTTATCGGCTTTAGCATAATTATTTTGATCTAAACTTAACAAAGCTTTTACCGCAATATCTATCCAAGTAGAAATTAGAGGTTGTAAGCTGTCATGCTGATCACTTCTTGATGAAATAAAAAGAAAACTGTCATTATTTTCTAATTCAATCCAATTTCTTATTGAAAAATTTTCGTGCGAATTATCATCTTTTAAATATTTGAGCGATGATAAATAGGCTGATAAAATCGCTAAAATACTTAAGGAAGTTTTTTCGGATTCGACATTAATCAAAGAGGTCGCAGAAGTTGAAGATAGAAAATCCGCTAAAATTTTAAAATTTGATTTTAGTAATAATTGTAAAAAATTTTTATTTGAGGGATTTTCTTTTAATTGATTTTTTAATTTTTGAGCAAAAACGCTAAAAACTCTACGGGCTGAATCAGTCCAAAATGGTCCCGAACTATCTTTTTTTTCAGGAATTAAAGCTGAAGCAATATAATCATAATCACTTTCTCTTCTTATCTCATTATAAAAAGACCATGCTTTTGACCTTTGATCAAGAGGATTTAAAATAACATCTTTTTGAGGTTGATAATAATTAGCGGTATAACTTCCCATTTTGTCATAAATTATGGCTCTATCGCCATTTTTACGAATTTGATCCAATAAATCTAAAATGGCATTGGTTTTGCCAGTCCCCGTGCTTCCAAGAATTATTGTGTGAAGAAATTCTCCATCATTAGGAAATGGAATTGAAGCGATTGAATATTTTTTTGAAGATAAAAAATTCAATTTAAAACTTCTTAAATTTTTAAGAAAATTAAATCTTTTAATGATTTTTTTTAATTGATTTGACGAAACAATTTCTCCGCCTCTAATAAATTTTTCTGTAGTTAATTTTTTTCCTTTTATGGTAAATAAAATTACTAAAATTATTATTAATAAAATTCCTATTAAAAATGAATTAATAAAGCCATTTCCAATGGTTTGTAAGATATTTTTTTCAAGTAAAATAAGATTGGAATTGGCGCTGACAATTTTTGCTTGAAGATGGTAAATATTTTTATATCTTCCGACAAAATGAATATTATAATTTTCAAAACCACAAAAAACTAAGACCCTTGAAAATTGAAGAATCAATAATTCTTTGAAAGAAAATAAATCATATTTTTTTAGCAAATTAAAAATATTGATAAAAATGGTGGCGAACAATAAAATCTTCCAGATTGTTAAAAATAATTGCATGGTCATTCTTAAAGAATGAACGCTAGTTTGTCCGCCCCTAACTAAGTTCTTCATTTGACTTTAACAAATTTTTTTATTAAATTGAAAAAAATTAAAAAATTTATGAAAACCCGCAAAAAAAACAAAAAACTATTAGGTCTCTCAATAATATGTTTTTCCATTTTTGGATTATCAATTTTATTGGAGCTACTAACTTCCATAAATTCTATAACCTCCATCATTGGAATATTTTTTCACCTTTGCGGAATGTATTTTGTAAGTAAATCTGGATATGCCCAAAAACAACAAACTCGCTCTCCCAAATTTATGGATCCATATTCTTACGATCTTACTGATCCCGCTTTTCGTTCTCGTTATTTTCATCACCGAAATAAAATATTTTAATTTATAAGCCTTCATTCTGCTCCTTTTTTACCTTATTTTCTACTTCATCACCGACGGATTTATTAACTTGATCTTGCTCGATAATAGCTTGATTTGTGGAACTTATTTTATTTGGAACTTCTTGAGCTAAATTAAAATTATCAACTGGCTTTTGAGCAATAAATTCATATCCTTTTATCTGATTAGAATTATAACTTTTTTGAATATCGTTGGCATTATTTTGATATTGTTCGTTGAAATTTGGCGAATCATCTTTAGTGATTTTGGTAATTTTATTTTCCATAAATTTATTAATTTCATCATTAAAAATTGCCTTGTCTTGATTGCTTGGATTAGTGATTTCACTTGCTTGATAAACTCCATATTTATCAACCAATTCGCCCCATAATTCTTGATTATAATTTCTATCAATTTCAGCCGAATGACTTTTAACATATTGCTGTTGTTCGCTATATCTTTGGGCATTTTCATAATGTTGCCCCGATTCTTTTATTAATGAATTAGCGTTGTTAAAGGTTTGATTGAGTGATTCGCCTGTTGAATCCGTGTAATTTAAACGATTAGCATTGACGACCGATTCAACATTAGCAAAATCTTTAGATAGGCTTCGTTGATTGCTAAAATTTAAAGCTTCTTTGAAATTTTCTTGATCAGAATTTCTTGAACTCGAAGTAAATGATCCTGATATTTCTCCACTACTTCCAAAACCTCCAATATTAAAACCTCCCGAAATTCCAGCCCCAATTTTACCCAAAAATTCCGCCGATTTTTCTCTACTAATTCCTCTTTCTTGAGCAAAATCACTGACCGCATTATTAATTTTATTAAAAGAAGATTTTTCTTCGGCACTTAAATTTTTTTCAAAGCCTTCTGAATTTTCAATTGAGCGATGATTATTTATCATCATTTCATAGCCATGAGCCATGGTTTGCGAAGCTTGAATTGATTTTGTTTGAGCTAGAGATTGTTCATTGCTAATTTGATTTGTTAAAGCATTTTCAATTCTATTTGAACCTCTCACATCAATACCAAGTCTTGACTCAACTTGACTATTATCAATTGAACTCGTGCCATCTTGATGATGATGCACCAATTGCCCCGCTTCATTCATTATTGAAACTCCCGAGTAAGAATGTTTTTGTCCAATGCCGACATTACCAAAACTCATATTACCAGTCACCCCTTCTTGAGAAGCACTGGCAACAGCTCCTTGCACTCCCGCCATAAAAGAAGTTGTCATTGATGACATCGCCGCCACACCGCCTCTAGCGATACCAAAAGCTAACATTGGCACAAAGATTGACATATATCCAGCCATTGCCGCAATATTGTTCATAACTTGCTCTAAAGCTCCTTGATTTGACAAAGTCAAGCCAATGCCTTTACTCAAGCTTAGTGTGTAAGTTTTGCCATGTCCCATCGCGATGCGATGAAGTATTGCATAAATTGGTCCCCACGCACTTAACCAAAAAAAAGTTGTAAAATATCCTCTTAGAACTGAAGCGGTGATTGCCGGAATAATCGCCACTAAAACAACCAAAGGAAAGGCTCCATAAAAAATAATTTCTATCACAATTTTTAAAATTGGAATCCACATTCCTGCTTGCGCTCCCATAGTTTGATAAGTCGATTTAGCTTGCAGACTTGCCCTCGCATTTTGATATGATTGAATTTGATTTTCTGCTTCATAATTTTCCGTAGCATTATTAATGGCGTTGATCATCATCGCTTGTTGCATTATTTGCGTTGAAGATTTGCTAATATCAAATAAATATTCATTTAATAATGGAGTAGCTTGCGATAATATGGTTTTGGTTAGATCGGGCTTTGTTGAAAAGAAGCTAATATTTTTAAAAATATCAGGATTATTATATTCATTTTGCCAATCACTATCTAAATTTCTTGCCCCATCTTTACAGGTTGGATAGCTAGTTTTACCAGCATTATTAACATAAGTAAAAAATCTATTTTCAACTTGTTTATCTTTAATAAAATTCCAAATTTCTTCGGTTTTTTTTAAATCTTCAAAAGAGTAAATTCCATATTCTAAATCGAAAAAAATACAATTTTGAATAAAACCGTTGACACTATTGGCTAGATTAGCATTTGAAATTTGAATATTTTGCATCGCCTTCCACAAATTTATACCAAAAATCATGCCATTTTGCGAATATTTTAAATCGTCCGGCAATGAATAAGCCACTTCAAATTGTTTAGTTAATGAATAACCAATCTTACTTGCAGTTGAAGCGGTATAGGCAATAACAAAGGGCACATTATCAATTTTTGCTCCGCGTAAAGTCGGATTAGTTTTATCGGTAACATGAATTGTGGCTTTTGGATAAAGTAATAATTGAATGATTATAAAAGTTGTTATAAACCATTTTGTTGAATCAAGAAGCGAGCCTGCTAAAGCTGAATTACAAATCGCAATTATAAAAGCTAAAGATGAAGCAATTTTAACTATATTTAAATAGTCCCCACTGCCGATTACCATGGCAAGACCATTAAATATATCTACAAAATATTCACCGCCACCGATGACAATTAATTCATACATAATTTTTAATTAAAATTTTGATGCCCATAATAAATTCATTTTCATTTTGTTAGACATTCGCGACGCTAACATTGATTGAATTTTTTGGGTTTCTTCGATAATTTTTAATCCTCTTTCAAATGAATCTTTGCTATCAATGCGATATTCCGCTAATTCTTTGCGAGCGTTCTCAACTCCCTTTTGAAATTTATCGACATTTTCTTGATCAAAATTTTTGACTTGCTTTGCCTGCTCTTGCACTGATTTCAATATCTCATCAAGATAATTATAAAGCATATCGATGGCAATTAATGAGCTATAATATTCGGGATTAATGCCAATTGCTGCCGATGAAGAGCCGAAATAAGCTTGCCTGACAATCATTGCTTTATGAATTGGAATAGAAGTTTTAGAAACTAAATCGATATGTTTTGATTCAAATTTTTCGCCTGAGGCTAGTTTTTCAACCATCTCATTCATAATTTTTGTAATTTTTTTCTTGAAGCCACGATCTTCGGCAATTGTAATATTTTTTTCAGACGGGTTGAGACATTTTTCTTTGTCATCACAAGTTAAAATTGTAATTTGTCCTCCTTCTAAAATAGCTTTCACCGTTTCATTTTTAACAACTATATTTGATTTATAAGAAATTTCGGGACCATCGCTTTCATTGGCTGGAGTCTTGACAATTATGGTTCCCGTAAGAGCTTGCACAAATTCTGCCATTTCATCATTATTATCTTTAAGAAGTGGTGATTTTTTCAAAACTTCCCAAGCAATATTTATGTCAACGGGTCGTTGATCGCCGTGAACATCATTCGCCGATTTTATGTGATCAGCGGATTTGCCTCCAGTTTTGCATTCTGCCGAGGCTCTCGCATAATCCGTTGCCCAGCCTTGTGAATTGGCGGTAGTTTTACAATATGCCTCGGTTTTACCCGCCATTGCAAGCCCTCCTCCAACCAACCCCTGAGCCATATCACAAGAATTAAGATTAATATTATTAATTCTATCAATGATTGATTGAAGTTGATCTAAAGTTCCCTTGATTGAAGGCGACATGGTTTCTAAAGCCAATTGAAACGCAAAACCTAGAGCGTTGCTTGGAATTGCTTTTAGTAAAGCAATAAATTGATCGGTATTAATATGGCTAAAAGAGCCCGTATAAATATCAATTCCTCCGCACCCTGCCCTAATTCCTGGCGGAGTAATGTTAACGGGATTGACACTTACTACTTTTGAACGGGCGGTAAAACTTCCTCCCGTATAATAGCCTGCACCCTGTAATTGATAGCCTCCCGCCTCAGTTGAATTTGAAAAACTTCCACCAATATCATTCCAAAATTCACCCATTGATTCTCCGACCGATTTGGCATAAGAATTTTCAACTTTTATAAAATATAAAATAGATATAACATATATAAATATTTTTAATGTTTTATGTATTTTAAATGATAAATTAAAAATCATCACCCGCCTCCAATTTTGTTGTTGCATAAATTCTTTCTTCTAATTCAGAGTGCGACAGGACTCCAAAGCCAATTGGTATGGTTTTTTTAGAAATTTTATCGAATAAAATAGTGGCGGGAATTGCTTCAATATTTATTCCAAGAACATTCAAATGATTTTTATTAATTAAAATATTTTGCCACTCCTTTAACCCTTCGCCATCAAGTGAAATCGGCATTATAGTAATTTTATATTTTTCTTGAAAACTTTTTAAAATTGGCGAAAAACGATGACAATGCGGACATTTTGAATTAAACACAAAGAAGATTCCGTATCGTTCATTAATATTTTTTATTGATTCTTTAACGCGCTGATTTCTTTGATCAATCCATGATTCTTTGGCAACCTTGGCAACGGGTCTTTTTAAAGTATAATCCAAAGAGGGAGTTTTCCACAAAACCCTACGCCATTGATCGGCAAATAAACTTGATTTATCCATCACCATCTGTTGATAAGCCATATAATCCTTAATGTTTTCTTCATTAGGATAAATTACCGCTTTGGCTTTTTTTTCTTCTAAAACTTTTTTAATTTCTGCTAATTTTTGAGCATAATCATCTTGATTTTTATCATCTTGAAAATTTTCCTTCGATTTAATTTCTTCAATATTTTTTTCACAATAAAAATGCCAACCCAAATTATATTCAAGACATAATTTATTATTTTTGGCAACAGAATTTCCGCTCCAAAACATTGATAATATTAGGCTAATTATGATTCTTACCATAATCCTCCACGGTTTTTTTTACTTTACTCTCAATCATATTTTTATCCGGAACTTTAACTTGCGCTTCAATATCAATGGCGATTTCGTTTAAATCCATTTTATCAAATTGTAACTTTGCTAATTCATCAGGAGTAAAACCTTTACAGTCGGGAGTTTCTGGGCTTCCCCATTCTTTGCCTAATTGATTTTTTCCTTGTTGCATTATCACCCGTGAGATCTTGGAATTAAAGCAACAATAGGCTTTTTTATTTTCCATACATTTGCCTAAAATCGCCATTTTTTTTGAACAAAATGAGCCAACAAAATGACATAATTTTTTTTCTTGCATTGCCATTAATTCCTTCTCTTCGCGTAAGCAAGATGCACCCATTATATTTTGTCCCCAGCCATCATCACGACAACAATTGTTATAGCTTACAGTATCTTTACTACAGTTTTTAACCTGTCCCGAAAATATTTTTAGATCATTATTTTTATTATTATCTTTGGCACTTTCATTGATTGCCGACAAATAGGCGATTGGGGTTGCAAAATCTTGACTCGAATCATCTTTAGCTTTTTCACATTGATTATTAGTGCAATAAACATTGGATCCGCAATCAACTTGGGCTGATGAATTAATGGTTGTAGTAGAACATAAATAACTAAATTGACGATAATTACAAATATTCTCGCTTGAGAAATTAAGACATTTTGAAAATTGCAAATTGCAATTTTGCGGAATATTTTTACAAGTGCTGATAGTTTGACATATTTTTTGATTTTGATAATTGAGATAATATTTAGCGGTAGCATTTCCCATTCCCGCAACCCCGAGAACTAACTCAATTTTATTTTGTCCATTTTTTAAATATGGTTTTAAATTAATATTTGGCGAGGTTTGAAAATCAACGGCGTATTCGCAATATCTAGCATTAATATTGCCATAGCCATAAACAATATTGTCGTTAATTTTAATTTGAATAATATCATCCCATCTTAGATATTGTAGCATAAAATCTTGTATTTTACTTACATCAACAATATTAAGAAATGTATTGGCATAATATTTAGTGCATGATCCGCCTCCCCTTCTTGAAATATCAACAACCAAATATGGAAAATTCCAACTAGCAAAATCACCAGATATTGTTACTAATTTTTTGCCATCGACACAATCAGTTTCTTCATATTCATCACAAATTTTAATTTCATTTTGTGTTCTTTTAATTTCCACCGGTTTACATTCTTGATAATTGCCCGTAAGCATTGCCACAACTTCATCGGGATTGCCTTGAATTGCTTGAGAACTTTTTAGAAATTCATCATTTAAATTTAAATTAATTTTTGGTCTTTTACCTAAATCCTCACTCAATAATTTTCCTTGTGGCGAATTTTTTATTTCAATTTCGCTATCATTTTGCATTTGTGGATCGGCATAATATTTCGCTTCTTTTGGATTGTCGGTGACATAGCCCGGACTATTAATTTTATTGGTTTGATTGATAGTTTTATTCGGCGAATCTTTAAATGTTGACCCAAAATCTAAAGCTTGTTTTCGGGCTTCTTCTAAATTATTGGCTAAAGCTAATTTTGTTATTAATAAAAAAATAATTAAAATGACTTTCTTCATAATTCATTATCTCCCTTAATTTTCTTTAAAAACTCGAAAACTAAACTATTTTCTTTGGCATCTTGGGCAAATTGCTCTAAGGCATATTGCAAGGTAATATTGCCTGCTATGCGATCATGCACGGGGCTTAATCGGCAATTATTTTTTTCACAATCTTGCAAAACATCATTTAAAATTACAAAAGTCGGAACAACTTCAATTTGAAATAAATCAAATAATCGTGGATCAATTATTGCCGAAATTTCTTCTTTGGAAATATTTGCTAAATATTCTTGAGTATTTTTAAAACTCCCGATAAATCCTTTAAAAACTAAAACCGCCCCCGCTTTTTTAGCTTGATACATCAAATCTTTTAAACTTTGCTTAGGAATTGATGATGAAACAAAAATCATCAAAGGATAATGACTAATTGATGCTTGTTTTATTTCGTCAGGTTTAAAGCGATAATTATGAAGCAACTTAGCAATTACATCGTTTTTTCTTTGTTCGTCAGTTATATCATAATCGATTTTTGGCAGTTTTTGAGTTTGTTTGGCGAATAAATTATCTTGATTTTTCTTTAACCAATTTTGAGTTTCTTGATAATTTTTATTCAACTTTGTTTGATCGGTTTTTTCTAATATTTGTGAAATATTTTTTTGATGTTTTTTAAGGGAATCATTTTTATTATTTTCAATTTCGGCAACTAAATTTTCAGCCTCATTTTCAATATTATTTATGTTATTATAACCTGTTAGCTTCTGTCCGTAGCTATTGGTTGCTATCGATAAAAATAAAAATGTGTAAAAAATTTTTTTATAATGCACAGCAGTTTCTTTTCCTCCAAATTAAATAATTAAAATCTTCACCTTTAACAGGTATTTCTCGCAATGATTCCCAAAAGAAGGTTGATTTTCCAAGCGGATTACAACCTAAAAATGGATCAATTGTTGGCACGGGAACGGTAAGTTGTGTCCGATATTGTGATTTTTTAATCATTGGTGAAGGAATCGCGTGACATATGGCTTCGGGTCCAGAAGTAATTGGCAAAAGAACTTCCCGATGAAGTTTATAAAGCATTCTTGAAACTACTAATGATGAAGATTGAATTGAAGTGTTATGCGTAAGAACTTTACCATTCGCCGGATACATTCCGCCTTGGCAACCTGAACACCAAAATAATGGATCAAGAGGCAACCAAAATGACGCCGACAAGCAATCAGCGACACAAGCACCTTGTGCAATGATATTGCCAAATAAAATTGCTTCGGGATTTATTAAAAATGACAATTCATCATCGAGCCACAATGGGTCTATCTCGGTAATATATGCCACATCAAAACTTTGAGTTATTTCCGCACAAATAGTATCAAACAATATTCCCAAAAGGCTAAAAACCGGATAAATATACCAATGAACATTCCAAGTAGCCGGATCTTCTTGATTGCCAGTCCCAACTTCAGGATCTCCCGCCGACCCAATTGAAATTCCCGGATCGATTTTTTTTCCACCAATTCCTACAAAGCAAAATGGTTCTTTGGTGACATCGACCATTCGCACAGGCTCCCAATAACCAATAGCGATTCCGGGTCTTACAAAAATTGGCGGAGGTGCTGGACATACACAAAGCGGTGAAGGAAAATTTAAAGTATCGGCGGTTTTTCCTGGAACTACGGGGCTTGCACCAATCGATATCGGCAATACACATGACCAACAAATATCAGTTATCGGGTTAACCATTCTTCCCGTGCATTGTTTTGCATCGCTTACATTAGCGATCAAAAAAATTATTGAAATTAGGATTGCGTTTTTAATCATATCGCAACCTCGGTTATTTTTAATGCCTTATCTTCTTGCTCAACGATTGCGGGCAAAGCTTTGATATCAAATTTTTCGATTAAAAAATTATTTTGATCAAAATAAAAACGAATTTTTTTTGCTTTCATCAAATCAATTATCTTACCCGTAGTTAGAATAATTTTTACCCTACCCTTTCTTTGCTGATATTTATCAAGCGCCCACTTTACTTGCTCTTGATCTAAGCCATTAATGAAAATTAATGATTTGGTTAAAATAATTTTTTCTAAAGGATTAATTTTGGTATGGGCTTTATAAAAAATTTTGCCATTTTGATCTTTTAAATCATGAGGCAAAGACACTGATGGATCATACTTCCAACTGCGATTAATTAAAGTTTTTGGTAAATTTTTAGTCGATTGCGGATTGTTAACTTGTTGGAAAATTTTTTCTTTAACATTATTTTGAAATTTTTCTAGTCTACCATCTCGTCTTGCTTGCTGTAATTTTTCTTGAATTTCTTCCAGCAAGTTTTTTTCTTTGATTGTGTAAACCACGCCGTGAATTCCGTAATCTTTAGCACTTGCCATTTTGCTAAAAAGCAAAAATAGCAGTGCCAACAATGTTTTTTTCATCGATTAATCCTATTTCATTATAACGAGAGTCAAAAGAATCTTTGTGCGGCGCGTAAGCAAAATATTGGTGTTCACCTATTATTTTTTTATCGATTGCACTTAGAGCCTGATTGTTGCGAGATTTATTTTTAATCACCCCAATAAATTTATTAGCAACGAAAATTTTTTTATTATCGATAATGATTTTATCGAAAGGTAAACCCGCAATTTTTTTGATGAATTTTATTTTTTTGTTTCCAAGTTGTTTATTATCATAAACATAAAATACAAAAATTTGTTCTCTCTTGGTTGGAATTAATTTTTTATCAATAATTACAAAATGATATGGCAATGAATCGCTATAATTCACAACGATTTCAAATCGATTAATAATCCAAAATGAAATAGCAATTAAACTTACAGCTAGAAATATTATAATCGGATTTTTTGTAAATTTATTTTTCATTCTGAATATTTTTTTTGCTAGTTTTGGCAACAATATTATTAAAAATAACTTGTTCGATTTGCTTAGTTATATCTTCAATATTGGGAGAAATTACGGTTTGTTTTTGCAATAATATAAAATTATTTTTGCTTTGACTAATGTCGTTGAGAATGCTTTCTAATGTATCGAGATGAGTTCTAACAGCTTCTTCAACATTTTTATCATCAATTTTATTTTCCAATAAATGTCGAGACAAATTAACCACAAATTCATTGTTAAGATAAGATAAATCAACAACTGCAATTTTAGGAATTTTGTAATCAATAATTTTATAAATTATTAAACAACTCAAAGACGAAATTAAAAAAGAAATGGCAATATTAATTTGAATAAATCTTGGTATTTTTTTGAAAAAATTCATAATTTTTGATGATAAATTTGTTGAAATGATTGTGGAAATTTTTTTTGTATTTTGTCAGCTATTACCATCTCTAAAGCATCTTCAAAGCTTGTTTTTTGTTCTATATTTTTTGTTAAATCAATAATTTTGCGATAATCATTGGCATTCAATAAACGAGTTTGTTTTTGTTGTGATTTTTCTTCCGCCAAAACAGCCAATGCTTCTTCTAATTGTAAACCTTCGAGTTTTAATTTATTAATTTTTGCCCAATCATCTGCCTTAGAAGAATAAAGGCTTAATGAATATTTATCTAAAATTAATCTTGCAATTGCCCAACCTTTTGGGCCATAAATCACCGCTTCCGAATATTGTCCTTCTACTTTTTTTAAACTCGTTAATGCTTCTTTTAATGCCGGATCATTATCCATCGAAATTTTTTTAGTCGATGCCAACATATCGATTGATTCTTTTTTTTGTGATAACAAAATCACCCAATCGCTATTTTCAAAAGCGGCGATTGTGGCGGGAGTTTTGTAAAAATCATTTACCGATTGGGTGCCTAAAATTAAATTTCCGCCATATTTTCTCGCCCTGCGAGCTAAACCTTCAATAAATATTGATGAACCCTCGCCGTGCAATAAATCCCAAGCCTCATCAATGACTAAAGTTATTTGATGTTTACGATCGCCGAAATACATGTTTTCGGAAATTAAAAACATTAAAAACATTACAACAATTGATTGTAATTCCTTTTTATTTTTTAATTCTGCGGTTTCAAAAACCATGAAATGATTGGATAAGCTGATATTACTTTTACCCTCAAAAAATCTGCCAAAAACGCCATTTTTAGTAAATGGCTCCATTAATGTCGCCAAATCTTTGCCTCTTTGATCTGGATAATTATCAAAAAAATCTTTAACTGTTGAAATCGAAGAAGTAGCTCCATTTTTTTCCCAAATTTCTCCCACCGCTTTTTCAATTAAACGATTTTGAATTTGATCTAATTTTTTGGCATCTTTTTTAGTTGGATCACCTTCACACATTTGGCAAATTATCGCCGTAATTAATCTGATAACTTCAGTTTTATATTCTGGAGATTTTTTCATCGTCTCGGGATTGATAACCGAAAATGGATTGATGATTATTTCATCTTCGGCTTTATCGCTAAACTCAATAAATTCGCCACTTTGTAACCGACAACTATTCATAAAAGATCTACCATCATCAATTACATAAACTATACCATTTTTGCCTCGAGTTGAGGTTACCAAATCTTGCATTAAAACCGATTTTCCTGAACCTGATTTGCCAACAACTATCGCATTAAAATTACCTTCATCATTAGCGAAAGGATCCCAAAAAAAGACCTGCCCTCGCCTGCCATATAACATCATGCAAGGCGATTTCATGCCCTTCCATTCGCCTTGAATTGGAGCCAGATTTGCCGCCGTCCACGATACCATGGTTTTGGTTTTTCCTAATTTTTCTAAATCATTAAAATAACCTTCCGACAAATTAAATGGTAAAACCGCTAAAAATGAAGGTAATTGCAAATATTTATCACGCACAATTGTCCAGCCACAAGATTTATAAATCGATTTTAAAGTTTGTTCGGCTTCATTAATTTTATTTTCGGGAGCAAAAACTAAAATTTGGTAAATTCCTTTTAATATTTTCTGTCCAGAATTAATTTTTTCATTTACAAATTGCCATTCCAAAGCTGATTTTTTCATTTCGGGGATAAATCGAGCCATTTCGCTATTTGACAACCTCGTAGCATTAAAATTTTTAGTGCGAGCATTATCAATTAATTTGTCGGAATCTTTTGGTAAAGTGATAGAAAAAAATGTTAAAAATGGATATTCCATTCGGCGTAAATCTTGAAAAAAATCACCGATTAAATCACGATTTTGATATTGAGCCCATTTGGTTGGGAAATTTTTTACCGAAAAAGATCTTATTAAAATTTTTTTCTCGTTAGAATCTTCATACAAAACAATATTATCCTTAAGATGAGCTAAACTATTTTCTTTATCGACAATTTGTTGATTAATATTTTGCAATGGATCATAAGAGTTTTGGGATTTCCAAGCGTGCAAATTGAAGTTGATTATTTCATCTAAAAAATTAATTAATTCTTGTGGTTTATATATTACCGAATCAATTCCCGCAGTTGTTAGCGATGTTTTTAATTTATCTCGAAAACCGCATAATTCTATAATTAAATTTACTAAATCTTCGCCATTATTGTTATTTTTAAATATATTTTTTATTGATCCTGAATTTCTATCACGAAAGGGAATTGAAACCGCAATAATTAATTTGAAATTTTTTAAAGTATAAAAACTCGAATCAAAAATTGATTGATGATTGGCTTTGGAAAAATATTTAATCCTTTCTTCAGCTAATTTTTTATAAACCCCGCCCTGCTGATTGCGGTGCTTTTGCCAAGCATCAAAAAAATCGCCAATTTTTGGCGAACTCCAATTAATAAACTGAATCGAACAACCCTCTAAAATTCCATCGGTAAAAATACTTGATAAAGATTCAATAACTCCATCATTAGCTCCAACAATTGGATTGCCTTCCAAAATAAAACCTATGGAATTTTGATTTACAAAAATTTGTGATTTTTCATCAAACCATTGATAAGGCAATAATGACGCTATTTGCTCATAATTAAATTGTGGTTTTTTATTTTGTTGTGAAAAATTTTTTCCACCCAAATGATCATTTATAAAATTGTAAATCTTGTTTAAATCAATCATTTTGCCCCGTCCATTTTGCTTCTTCATCAACCACATAAATTACTTTTTGTGAATGATGATTGCCCTCGCTATCAATGAATGGAGCAAACCATACCCTGCCTATCTTTTCTTCGGTTCTTAAATTTGATTTTGCATAATTTTTTTCATCTTTATTTTCAATTTGTAATTTTTTTACATCTTCAAATTTGGGGGCAATTAATTTAATATTAATCTTTGCAGGAAGTTGCATAAAATCACTTTTGTTTTCAATTATTTGATGATTAAAATCCGCCATTTTAATTGAACGACAATTGCCGTTTCCCGCTCCCAATATTGGGCAATCCCAAGTGCTTTTGGTGTTGCTACAAGACCATAAATTAATCAGTAAAAATATTATAAATAATTTTTTCATTAGTTCTTATCCTCAAATCTTGAAATGAATTT
>JACCED010166208.1_pt1 | contig 19446 bp, 26 predicted proteins | sample 7455021 | NCBI WGS metagenome assembly JACCED01 (sample SAMN15323456, study PRJNA562643) | freshwater metagenome | isolation source: river surface water | place: USA:Blue River Watershed | collected 2017-08-19 | reverse complement strand
ATAGCGGTGTTAGCAGGAATACGAATTGGATAATCTTCGTAGTAAACACCAGACTCGACCATAACGGAGATCTGAATGTTTTTAACTGCTTGGTCAAACTCTAAGTTTTCCCCAATTTCAAAAGTACCAATAACATCCTGTAAGTCAAAATAGTCTTCACCTACAGATGAACTACCGTCTGCACCATAGTATTGATAAATGAAACCTTGTGCGCCGCTGTTACGTCCAACAACAATCTTTCCTGATACAATGTCAGGCTTTGGAAGTCTACCTTGGTCAACACGAGAACCGCCGTTGTTAGTAAAATAAACTCGTGTTGTTCCAGATGCACCTGAAGTTATTTGTGTAACTTCTGAAAATGCTTCGCCATCGCCATAGGCAATTAACTGACGATAAGGACCTGTTTCCCATGGAGCGTCTGCAATTAATTGTTCTGCTTTTTGACAGGCTTTGTTAATACTTGCATAGGCATACGATTTACTACGGCCTTCTTGTCCTTTTGGAGTACGTGCTTGACTATCATCACCGCCAGGTGTTACGTAAATGTTGTATCTACTGTTGTAACTTGAACTATCAACATAATACTTTGTAGCGGCTTGTAAATCGTCAATGCCGTTAGGAGTACCGGAACCTGACAAACCACCTGGGTGATCTGCTAAGTTTAAAATACCGGTCATGTCTCCGCCAGTCTTTAAAACAACTTCACTAGCACGTGGTGCTTCGTTACCAGATGCATTTGCTGGCACGTTCAAGTGTCCAGTCATTGTGTCGCCGGTGATGTTTACATACTTGGCATCAGCATAGCCTTTGTTAATAGCAAAACTATCTGTGCTATAAAGTGTACCGTGGTTAGTGTTAAAATTGTTAACCGCAGTTTGGAATTCTGTATTGTTAATTGGGCTACGTAAACCACCGATTAATTGGTTACTAGCATTTAACGAATATGATAATTTTGGTAATGGGTCATCTTCTAGTTTAGAGCTTAGTGTGTCAATCTTAATAGAGCCGTAACTAGAAACAGTACCAGCAGCCGCACTAGTTGATAAATCTGTACCAGCATTATTATAAACTAAAACGGAGCCAGATGTTCCTGCAATTAGTGTAGCAGAAGATGTATTAAATGAAGTATTGTCAGTCGATGCAACTGTAACTTTTTGACCAGGATCTAAGTTATGATTCTCAGATAATGTAATAGTAGCAACACCGCTTGCTCGCTGAACGCTTACAATGTCAAATGTTTCAGGTTCGGAATAATCGAACTGAATAGTACCATTAGGGCTGAAGAAGTCCTTAAAGATTAGTCCAGTACCAATAGCATTAACAACAGGCAGTTTATTGCCTTGTCCAATTAATGTGTCTGGGGTATCACTTAGGTCTGTGAACTTTAAAAAGCCACCTTGACCAAAAACTGCATATAATTCTTGAAAGTTTTCGTTCGTTTTTCTAAACGCTTCACGGATACTATCACCAGTTCCGTCATTACCTGATACGCCGATGTCGACTATTTTACGTGCCATTAGGATACTCCAAAAATACTTTGTATCCAATATTTAGCAGATAATTTTATAACCTTAATGTAAATAACTAATGTTCATAAAGATTGATGTAGAAAAAACAACGCACACTCGAACTAGTAAACTAGGAGTAGAGCATAAGTATGAACGAAAGAAAAGTGTAGTTGTACTACGCTGTGATAACTGCGGAGAAGTCTTTAAACGCGATAAAGGAAAGATGGATCCTAATAGACTTAACAACAATTTCTTTCATTGTTGTAATAACTGTAACCCTAAACGTTTTGCACAGAAAAAAGGAGCAGAACGTAAAATTATATGGGATAAGACTGTTTCTAGCCTAGATGATATAAGCAAATTATAAATATCTGCTCATAGGAGGAACATAGAATGTTCGGATTTATTAAAAACTTATTTGGAAAAAAGGCCGAGGAAACTAAGGCAGAAGAGTGCCCATATAAAGTAGAAACTCAGAGCCCGGTGGCTGAACAAGCAACACAGGCTGTAGTCGAGTCTATTGTTGTTGAAGCACCAGTTGCTGAAAAAGCACCTGCTAAGAAGCCTCGCAAGCCACGTGCTCCAAAAACAGCCGCGCCTGCTAAAAAGGCACCTGCAAAAAAGACTAAGAAGTAATTGATTGTTTGTGCAAGTCCATTGAGGCTAAGTTCTTAGCCTTAGACTCGCACATAATATCAAATTGGTCTCTAAAACTCAGAGCCCACTTATTCACTGCTGTATTCCAGTAGAAGTTTGAGTGAGCTCTGAGTTTTGCTTTTTTGTGTCCGGATTCCAGCAGAATCTTATGATCCGGCATTGTTTCTTTACAATGATTTACAAGAACATCTTCGCGACTGACGCTATAATGTAAAGTAGGACGGACACCACGCCAACTGTCCAAAACACGCTTGACCCTATCATCGCTAGGCGAGATATATTCCCCTTCCCTAATCCAATGATGGTGAATATCGAGTACAATAGGAACGATGTCAGCGATACTAAGACAGTCAGATAATCCATAACTTATTTCTTCGTTTTCGATTGTAATACAGTTTCTTGCTTCTGGCGATAGTCGTTTGTACGCACTTCGGATGCCTTCTGGACCGGCTCTACCCGCGATGTGGACGTTGATCTTGAAGTCCTGAAAGGATTTACCGTAGCCCATGAAACGTGCCATATCCGCATGATATTCAAATTCCTCTATAGAGCGATTAACGATGGAAGGATTGTCACTAGCCAGCACAGTGAACTGACCAGGGTGCATAGAAACGCGAACTTGTTTACTTTTAGCCAGAACTCCGATTTTTGAAAATTCTCGTTCAAGTAATGTAAGCACATCTGTTCGCTTATAAAAATCACGATAGTCATCATGAGTGTAAGCAGGAAGAATATCACTGCTAATACGGACCATACGGAGTTCATCATCTAGTGTACTTACCCTTTCAACTAATTTGTAAGTGGCTTCAATATTTTGAACAGCCAAGTCCCACAGTTTCTGTTCAGCAACATCTCTCGATTGGCGGTTAAGCCAACTGATAGTAGTTGTGCCAGTGTTATAAATTTTACACTCATCTTTTGGCTTAATGCCATCTACTTGATGAGGGTAATCGATCCATTTGCAAGCGAAGCCAATACGTTTAGTCATATTGCTATTATACAATAATTAGCACCAGTTGTCAACTATAATTGGATCCTGTACATCCTCCGGATTTGGTGTTCCGTGGAACGCAATAACGCTACAATCCGGGTTCATAGACGGGCTACGCACCGTCTTAAACACGTTTTTACCCGCAACCCTAGTCAACTCTTCCCTAGATCTTATTTCCCATTTATAGCTCTGTATCCAAGTTTCTGGAAAGAATTTTATAGTACTTTTGTATGACGCCCAAACCCAATCTTGATCACCAGGAAACTTTTTGGTTAATGCAGGGTCTGCTTCTAATCTATCCCAAATATCCGAAAAATGGTTGCTAGGCCAACGTAAAACAGCACTTCCTAATTTTGGAGGTACACGCCTGAACACACGGCCTACATCTTCCAAACCAATAAATTCACCAGGCAAGTAGTTAACTAACTTGTCTATGTTTCCTACTATGACCATATCTAAGTCAAAAAATAAATTTACATCGCCGTCGGGGAAGTGTCCTTTTTTAAACAAGTACGGTTTCCACCACCAGCCTGAAAACTTATTGCTAACGGGCAACGGCTTAATTTTTATTTCGGGATTTAAATTAGATGGATCTTCTGTAAAACAATAAAAGTCAAAAGGCACAGTTAAGTGCCTTTTAACCATGTTGTACAGTTTGTTTACATATTCGGAACTGTACTTTGTACCGTGTTTCAAACAGATAACATTAATCATCTTTCTCTGGTTTCACTATACCGTATTGTTTGTACAACCAATCGATGAAATGTTCGATAGGGTAACTAGGACCAACTTCTCTAGTATAAACTTTGTATGCGATAGTTACACGCTCTAACCAATCTTTATCAATCATTTTACCAATGCCTTATAACGCCTGCAACAATAAACATATTTGTTACGATGTAACATAGTACAATAGCAGTCCGAATCATTGCAACTCGGTCTGCTTCTTGTTTAGTAGCGCCGGCTTTTTCGCCAAGAGCTTTTGCCCATAGTCTCCAAAATTTACGCACCATCTCTGTAAAATACACTTCTAGATTTAGGAGTTTCCCACCAATCAATGTGATGTACAGTTACTCCAAGTTTCTTCATCTTTGCTTCTACAAGCTCAGCCATCCAAGCACTTAGATGTTCGCTAGTTGGAACAAAGTCCACAACCATGAAGCCTTCAAAGTATTCTTGCTCAGGGCCGCTCTTGCTCTTGTAAAAGTCAGGGTCGATATGATAGCCAGCAACATGTTCAGTCTCTGGAACTAATACAGGAACTAGCGGAACGTTTTGACCAATAATTTGATTGTATAGTGGGTCGTTTCTGTCGATAACGAATTGATGGTCAATATAAGTGTTGATCCATTTCTTTAGCCATTCTAAATGTCTAAAGTCAGTAACCATACCAGTTTTATCTAGTTTTGGTGCTGTGAGGAACACTTGCATCTTGCCTTCGTGTCCATGTAAGTGTCTGCAAGCACATTTTAAATCTGCCGCATATTCACCGTTGAGTGTTTGTGTGTGAACTCTGTGACCATAACAGAATTCAAAAGTTTTGTCGATAATCCAAGTCATCTCTTGCCCTTTAAAAGTTAAGTTTGATGACACGCAGAGTCTTTAAAGTGGGATGAGCGTCAAGTCCACTAATAGAAATAGTTTACATTATTTAGGTTTATAGGTCAAGTGTTTTGAACTCGACGTTTGCCAAATGCCACTCTGCTGGCATAGACCAGGTTGCGTGATTGTAAACTGAAAAGTACTTATCAGGAAAACATTGAAATACTTTAGAAATCTGGTATATCCAATATCTAGGATCTATAGCAGACTTTTTTGAACTATCGTAGTTGGGAGTATCTTTGTAGATGTTGTTAACATATGGTGTTGGACTAAACAAGTCAAACCCGTACATGCTAATTTGATCGTCTAATAATGCGGCCAGTAAAACTGCATAAGGCCCACTTCCCCATTGTTCTGGTTCGTCGGGTCTTGTAGAACCTTTATAAGGTAACTCTGGAAGTATTTTTATAGGCTTGTGCTTAAAAAAATGTTCCCATTCGGCTCTTGTATAGATGTTGCCTGTATATTTAGAATCTAATGCTTCCTGCACCATTCTTCTGTCTACACAGACTAAATGGTCTACATAGTGATCTCTATGGATGGCATTGCAACCAATTTTTGTTTCTGTAAAACTATCTAAATTTAAATGTTGTCTTGATTGGCCGTTACCAAGTACTATAATCATTTACCGCCAATATATCCGAATGGTTTCCAAGTTCCAGGAGTGCCGCTCATAACACATACCCAACCAACATAACTAGTTTCTACAGGATTACTGTTCCACACAATATCTCCTTTAGTCCAGGACTTTTCAGTTGGTGCGCTAGTACCGTGTGCAAACTTTTTACCGTTAATAGACATGATTCCATCTACGCTAAACGCCGCATCTGGATCTGGGTTTGTAATGTTTACGCTAAGTTTACCATAAACATTAACGTTTCTAGTAGTATTGCTCTTGTCACCAACTCGAATACTTCCTTGAGAATCGATATCGAAATCGTTGCCTACAGCAAACTTGTCAGCAGTTATACCTTGACTGGTTAGTGTAGCAATACCGTTTCCGTCTTTGATAGTTACGGAATTGTTAAGAGTTATTACATGGTCAACAATGTTAATGCTATCGGAAAGATTAATGTTGCCATCTACATTTAATGACTTTAATGTTCCTAGTTGTGTCAAACTAGAATTCGTTACAGTTGTGCCTAAGTCTGTTCTGCTTAGTACAGATTTGCCGTCGATCCAAAATTCTTTGTTAACAGATAAGTCGATAGATTCTGTTGAATAAATTCTATCAGGATTTGGAGCCATTACGAATTGACGTGTGCCGCCTTCACCCTTCCAAATCATACCCTTGCCAAAAATGCTGTTATCTTTGCTGGCAATAAATTCTATAGGACTTGTCTTTTCAATTCTAACATCGGAAACGATGCTATCTACTTCTAACTTACCGTGAATCTTAACTACGGCATTTTTACTTTTTTGTGATCCAAATTCTGTAGTATTACCAGAAACGGTAATGCGTTTTGTGCTGTCGGTAACAATAGCAAATGTATTGTTGCCCCAAGTACCTACAAAGCCCACCGAATCTTCACCTGCACCTAACAACACTTCTACGTTGTTATCTATGGCGCTGATTACTGCATTTGGTTCTTGTGTATTAACACCTAAGCGTCCAAGTCCGTTTACAAAAACTGTGTCGCCTAAGTTGGCTTCTCCAGTAACACGTAAACTTTCTAATGGACCAACTGTTCTTAGATTAGAATCTCTAACAGAGTTTCCAAGCCTTGTTTTTTCTAGAACATCAATGCCTTCAATTTGATACTTTGACCCACGATATAAATCTATTGTTTCTGTGCTAAAAATTCTTCTTGGATTTGCTTTGAACACAAACTGATAACTAATATCCGGGCTGTCCCATTGCAGGCCTTTACCGTCTAAATCGGACAGTTGTCTTGAAGCAAACGCAATAGACTTAGTAAATGTTTCTAAACTTTGCTCAGATATAACATTCTTAACTAACAGCGTATCTGCTTCTAGTTTGCCGTTGACTTTTAAATTAGCAAATTCACTAGTACCTGCGGCAACAATTTTGCCAGCACCTAGTGTGCCCTCAACGCTAATACTGCCGCTTATTCTGTCAGCAGTTAATACGCTAACTTGAACGCCTTTGTCAGTTACAATCATCTGCTCTCGTGTAGCAGAGTCGCTAATACCCCTTGAAGAGGCACCATTTCCGGCTCCTGCCTTAAGCGCGGCGCCTAAATCTTGAAGAATTTTATCGATGTTTGAGCTCATAGTGTAGTATTTATATAGAATCCAACATAGCATAAATATTGGTAACAACAGGAAACAATCTAAATGCCAGCAGCCTTTTACGATTTTTTTAGAAAAATTCGCTTTAGACCAAGCGAAAGTACAACAACAATTCCTAATGCTATTACAATCGATACAGAAATCGAAGCAGATAGCGTTACAGACACGGCTACCATTGTAGCAGGGCAAAATATTGCATTTAGTATTGAGGACTCTGCTACAGGAACGCCTGGGCAAACAACAGATACAATTACTATTCACGGTCCAGATTATCAAACCTATGTACCACTGGGCACAACTAAAATCCGTTTGGAAAGAGATTTAGGTGCAGAGTACAGCGACATAGAGATATATCCAGATCCGTTGAGTCCAATCCTTATTACAAGAAGCGGAACCAATCAATTAACAATTAGTGCTAACAGTCCAACATTGCCTTTTAGCCAAGAACAAATTGAAGACTTGTCTGCGGCACTATTGACTAATGGTACGCATACAGAACTAACAGTTACATATCAAGACAGCGTTTCGTTGCCATCTACTTTTAATCAAGATGCTACAAGCGGGTCGGGCATTAACGCCGTATTTGATATTTCAATTATCAACAACACTTACGTTGCCAACGTTAACAGCGGTGGTTCAGGTTTTGCTCTAGGAAATACAGTAACCGTTTACGGAACACAATTTCCTGGAGGATTAAATCCTGCAAACAACGTTACAATTACAGTTGGTAGTGTAGATGGATCGGGCACAATTTTAACTATCAGTAGTGTTACTGGTACACCAATTGCGTCTGACAATATCGATTTAGCAGTTACATCTACTCTTGAAAATGTCACAGGCCGTGGAGCAAGCTCTACAAATGCTATTACAATTTCAAATGCAACAGGCTCTAGTAATACATCTACTGGCGCATTAAAATTAACCGCCGGCGGTTTAGCAGTATTTGAAAATATCAATGCTGGTGGATATGTTAGTGGTAACACATTAACATCTACTGTTGCAATAGGCACAGCACCGTTAACAGTAACATCAACAACAGAAGTTGCTAACTTAAGAGCGGCTACTGCAAGTAAATGGCATACTGCTCGTACAATTACACTAGCAGGAGATTTAAGTGGTAGTGTAAGCATTGACGGTAGCGGAGATGTAACTTTAACGGCTACAGTTGAAACAGACAAAGTTGCATTGGGAACAGATACAACTGGTAACTACGTTGCTACTGCCGGTGTAAGTGGTAACGGTTTAAGTGGAAGTTCTAGTAGCGAAGGCGGAACATTTACTGTCAGTTCAAACGCTACAGAAAATAATACAGCATCTACTATTGTTTTTAGAGATGCAAACGGCGATTTTAGTGCAGGTACAATCACAGCAACATCGTTTAGTGGTCCTGCTACACAAGTTGCTTTAACTGCTACAAGTACAAATGCCGCTCATTATATTACATTCGTTGATACTACTACTGGTAATGAAAATATTAGAACTGATGTTGACTTAGCCTACAACCCAAGTACAAATGTTCTTACAGCAGGAACTTTCAGCGGTATTATTTCTGGTAGTACAGTTAGTGCAAGTAGCACACTTAGCATTGGTACTAGTACAATTGAAACCGTTTCTGTTAACCCTGCCGCGCTTACTGGTGCTACTACATTAGATTGTAAGACTAATTCGGTATTTTATTATTCAACCAATGCCGCCGCTAACTGGACATTAAACTTCCGAGGCGACGGCAGTACAACAATGAATACGTTCTTAACAACTGGACAAAGCGTTACGGTAGTATTACTAGCACAACAAGGCGGTACAGCGTACTACCCAACAGCGTTCAGTGTAGACGGAACAGCGGTTACTCCAAAATGGCTAGGCGGTAGTGCTCCAACAGGCGGTAACGCAAGTAGTATTGATTCGTATTCGTTTACAATTATCAAAACAGCCGCAAGTACATACACAGTTATTGCTAGTCAGGCTAGATTTGCATAAAGGTTTATAATGCCATTATTATCTACATTAGGTAGCGCAGGTGTACAATCGTACGGAACTTCTGGAATAGTTACAGGCGGTAGCGCATTATTTGATTCAGCCAACGACTATTTGCAAGTGCCTGCTGGCACAGCATTTCAATACGGTACAGGAGACTTTACTATTGAAATGTGGATTTATCCTACAACTACAAGTTCTCCTTCGGGTAACGGTGTTACATTATTTTGTCAACGCGGTTCGAGCTATAGTAGTCAGCGTTACTTATTTTTATTCTTATGGCCTACTCGACAGATATTTTTACAAGTTCCAGGAAATGATTTTTATATTGGTACACAGAATCTTGTTACACTAAACGCTTGGAACCACGTTGCATTAGTTAGACGTTCAGGAAGTATGAGAATATTTTTAAATGGCTATGCTAATAATGCTAGAACAAATACCACTAACTATTCTGATACTTCTGCTTATGCACCTGCGTTTGGAAATTTAGTTTTTAATAACACTTATACATTTCAAGGATATATGACTAATATCCGTGTAGCAAAGAGTGCCTATTATACTGCAACGTTTGAACCATCTAGAGTTCCATTTACTAGAACCAGTCAAGGTGCAACTAACGTACAGTTGTTATTGAATTGTAGAAGCACAGCAACCGTTTCAACAGATTCTAGCGCAAACGGTATTACTGTTACTAACAACTCGGTTGCATACAACACATTGACACCTTATAATCAGTATTATGTTACTCCACCAACTGTTACTCCTGTTTCGGCTACAGTTACACCTTCTACATTTACCGCTAGCGAAGGTAGTGCAATTACATTTACTATTACTGGAACAAACGTTACAAATGGAACATACTACTATACAATTGAGCAAGCATCGGGTAGTACTGCAATAGCAACAACTGATTTTACTTCAGCATCGCTGTCTGGAACTTTTACAATGACCAGTAACAGTGGATCGTTTAGTATAACGCCTAGCAAAGATTTAACAACAGAAGGTACAGAAACTTTTTCTGTAGCAGTAAGAGATACGTCCATCACAGGTCAAATTCTTGGCGCCAGTGATGAAATAACTATAACTGATGTTTCGTTAACACCTGCGGTAACGTCATCAGGGTCAGTTAACGAAGGCTCGAGTATTACATTTACTGCATCTAACCTGGGCCCAGACGGAACATACTACTGGACTATTCTTAATGGATCAACTGTTAACGCAGACTTTAGTACAACAAGCGGATCGTTTACACTTAGTGGAAGTACAGGCGGTATTGAAAATGGAACAGGAACATTTTCTGTTACAACAGTTAGTGATAGGACAACAGAAGGCACACAATCATTCCAGGTACAGGTTAGAAGTGGAAGCACGAGCGGTACAGTTTTAGCAACAAGTTCAAGTGTATCTGTACTTGATATTTCATTAACACCTAGTGTTACTATCACAGGCTCTACAAATATATCAGAATTGGCAGCAGGCTTTGGCGGGTTCCCCGTTTCGACAACTATTCAAGCGAGTAACCTTGGCCCAGCAGGAACATACTACTGGACCATTTCGCATATTACAACTGCCGCCGCAGACTTCTCTGCTACAAGCGGAAGTTTTACAACCTCAACATTGAATGGTTCAGGGTCCTTTACTATTACAGCAACAGCAGATGCACTAGCAGAAGGACAAGAAACTTTTGCTGTTGAGATTAGAGATGGGTCTACTACAGGAACAGTTTTAGCAACTACTGGATCGTTAGCGTTGTGGGATTCGTCTTTTAGTATCACTGTATCGCCTAACCCTGCCAGCGAAGGTAATGGTTTGAACATTACAGTAGGTGCACCGGCAAATACCAACGGTTTAGTTCCAGGATTCTATTATCTAACATTTATTGCAGGCACAGCCTCAGCGGCAGATGTGTCGGGCTTACCTTATGGGTTTAACGTAACTGGTGGCGGCAATTATTTTATAAATGGTGTTGTAGCAATAGTAAACTTAGACGGAGCAGAAGGCGCCGAGACTTTCAGTATTGGACTAAGACAAGGGAACCCTACTACAGGAACCCTTGTCGGACAGAGTGCAACTATAACAATTAACGCAAGTGCTACTTAATTAATCTTAAGCAGGATAATTTCTTCGTTAATGCGTCCATTCATACGTGCTTCGGTAGCATTAATCTCGTCCAAGAACTTACGCAACTGAACTTTGCCTGCGGCCTTAAACTCTTTGAGTTTTTCTTCAGGCTTGCGTACAGTCTTCATAATGCTCTTGTGTTCGTCAAAGCCGGTAATTGTAGTACCTTTAACACCTAAGTCGTTAAACTCGCCGGCAATGTATTTGCCAATCTTACGACTCTTTGTGTTATAAACCCACAACTCCTTAGCACCGATAATATCAGCAGGGTTGACACTAACAAGTTTAAGAGCTTCGTCTTGCTTCTTGTACTTGAGTTTAGAAACAACCTTGTCCTTGCTTACTGCTTTGGTCTTACGTGGAGCACGGTTAACCTTTGCTTCTTCCATAAGCATCTTACAAGCCGCTTCAATTTCCTGTAGGAACGCAATAAAGTTACGGATCTGTTTTTTGCTACGATGACTGTAACCTTCACGCAACTGCTCGTCGGCCTTGCCACTAGCCAATTCGTTTAGTTCTGCCAAATCACGAGCATAGAAGTCGCGGATGATACGAGCGTGAGCGGCTTTAACACCTTTACCACGCAACAAGCTCAACACCTTGAATGCTTTAGGATCAAAGTTTTCTGGGTCAGTTTGGAAAGCGTGGTATGCATCTTCCAATTCTTCAGTCATAGCATAAGCCGCATCACGAACACGTTCTTGGATGCTAGGCATGTAAACTGTGGCCTTTTCTGCTTCTTTCTCTGCGGCCGCAACTTCTGGATCAACGTCGTCTTTGCCTTCGGTGATTACGTCAGCAATAGCCTTACGCAACCATTCGTTAGTGTCCTTGCCGTTATTAAAATCAGCACGTTGTGGAGTCATGCCGCGCAACAGACAATGGGCAATAGCACCCATTGTGGTACTAATACGATTGTCTTTGACTTTCTTAAGGGAGGCAACATCTGCTTTGGCATAGCCTACACCTTCCATCCATTTTACAACAATGGGCTTGTAAGTTTTGATTTCGGACTCTAGGCGATAGTAGTCCATAGCACTACGAAAATGCTTATGGAACTTGTCACCATCCCAAGACTCGCAACCTTCCCAATTTGGGCTAGTATCTTTCACAGCACGAGTGCGATGTGCGATAACTTGCTTTTTGGTTATACGGGTTTTGGTTGCAGTTTTTGCCATTTGGTTGCTCCTTAAGTTTCAATATAGTTATTATATAGTCAATCCATTGATATGTCAACCGAACTCCAATACAGTACAAACCAGTCCAAATCCTTTTTATTACGGAACCAAAATTGGGTAAAGCTCATTCTGCGGGCTCTACGGGGCCAAATATAAGTTTTAAAGGTGCTATAGCACCATTTAGCCATTTGTTGGTATGTTTCCTCGTTAAACGGCTCTTCCCAGCCGTCCCAATCTGAAAATAGAGATCCTTGTTCTGTAGTACTAATGTAGTACACATCTACAGTCCAAAAGCCGTCTCTTTGGTCTGTACGGAACTGCGGTGTCATTCAAGTGTGAAGTTAATTCTAGTAATGTTTTCGAATTTAAAACTGCGCCACTGACTTAATTTTAAATCCCAAACGGTACATAGTGTATCGGATGTTTTGGGATTAGCAACTACTGGAACAATGCCTTCTTTTAATGTGCAAGACATTTCTCTAATAGTTCCGTCTGTTTTTTTGAAAGTTACTTCTACATTGTGCATTTTTAAAACACCAAGTAGCCAATCTCTAAATGTTGCTCGTTCTTCGTCGTTGGCTGTTGCGTACCAATCACTTTGAAATTCTGCTAAATCTGTTACGTCTGTCATTTAAAACTCCAAGTCGGCGGCTAAAACATATCTGTATTCTTTGCTCTGCGGCGGCATAGGTCTATGATATATTCTGCCTGGGTAAACAAGCCAGTGCTTTTGAACTGGCTCTATAATAAAACGCTCTGGCGCTTCTACACCATTAGGGGCAAATTCTGTACCAGATGACTTATAGTCTGCATCAGTGGGTATCTTTAAATACCAAATGCCTGATATAGTTGTTTTGCCCGGAGTGTAATGGTGCGTGTGCCAAAGTTTATCTCTGTCCTCAGGTATTTCGTTGTTAGTCATAAACACCCAAGACTGTAAGTTATGAATAGGAACTTCTTTACCTAAATACATAAACACACTAAAAATAAAACTCATGCGGAATCGTAACCATAATGGGTCTCTAATCCCAAATAAGTTCACTTGAGTTTGATAACGAGGACTGTTTTTAAAGTACTGTCCGCTATTGATAATGTCAGTAACTTGATTAATTGCGGATGTTTGATCCGCATCGGTAATTACAGAACTAAAATCGAACTTATCAAACTCGCCTTTGTGGTCTATATATGTCATGGTCTCTTAGAAATTACCTTATCTGCAAGTCCATATTCAACTGCTTGTTCGGCTGATAAGAATGTGTCAAACTTCATATCACTGAACAGTTCTTCATATGTCTTACCTTTAGTATTGTGTCGAACATACAATTCTGTTAGACGTTTGTTAATGCGCTGGCTTTCTTCATAAGTGCGTTTTGCATCTTCAAACTGTAGTTCTTGAACGTGTACACTACCACGTGTGCCTGGAGTACCAGAACTTACACGATGAATCATTGTGCGACTTTCAGGCAACACATGACGCTTACCTGGTGCACCTGCTTGTGCTAAGAAACTACCCATACTTGCCGCTTGTCCAATGACGTATGTAGCAACGTCTGGTTTAATAAACTGCATAGTATCGTAGATAGCCAAGCCTGCTGTGACTAAACCGCCAGGGCTGTTAATAAACAGGCTGATATCCTTTTCGCTGTTTTCACTTTCAAGGAATAACAACTGTGCTACAATGACGCTGGCACTATGTTCGCTGACATCTGTGTCCAACATAATTACACGATCCTTTAACAGGCGAGAATAAATGTCATAGGCACGTTCGCCTTTGTTAGTTGATTCTACAACCATTGGTACCAAATTAGGCATGTTTTTCCTTTAGTAATTTAAATTGATGAAGTTTGTAATAGTACATCTGGTCGATTCTATCTTCCGTAATGCGTGTAATAAAAGTACAGTTAGGATTTTCAGTGACGATTCCTTTGAATAACTCTAACAACGGATTGTTACAATCAATGGCAATGCCATGCAAATAGTCTTCACTGTCCTTAAACCAAAAATATTCTACTTTCCGTTTAGCCTGCCAACCTGTTGTTGTTTTGATAAACGACAGCATCTTTGCTACCGGCTGAACTTTATAATCTAATTTTGGTAAATCTGTAGTTTTGTATTGTAGTTTAAAATCTTCGTAGGCCATGTCTTCTTCGTAGAACCAAGGTAATTTGTAATATATACCTTCGTCCTTGTCTTGAGTAACGCGAGTCCGGCTTTCTAAAAGATAACACAATCTAGTTCTAAATGGGCTTAAAGATCTATTGTTAGTTAAACTAGTCCAAAAGAACTTTTTACCATAATATTTTCTAATGACTTCTGCTTGTTGCCTGTGCTCTTCTGTTACATTCTCTTTGACTTGATGACTATTGAGACTTTGGAACTGACAAGTTTTGTCTGCTAAGTCTTTTAAAGAAACGGCAAGTACCAGGGGATCTTCGTCCCAGATCTTTTCTTTGTTATCGCTATAAGTCCTGAAATCAAAGTCCTGCATTAGCTCGTCAAGAGTCTTTTTAACTAATGTAGTCATCTGCCCTCCGTATATGCTTGTCCCTTTGGACCGTTACTAATAAAGTCCATACCAGCCATACGACCTTCATAGACTCTGCCATTCCAGTTCATTAGAAGTTTAACACTTTTGTTAAGAACTACTGTGAGATTTCGTCCTTCGTTAAATGCCATTACTTCGGCTTTAACAGTTTTTCCTGTCGATTCTTGTTTTACATCACAATGTGAATCGTAACGCATCTTTACTGTCATGCTGACTCCGTTTGGTCGTCTGAGTTATAATTTCCTGCAATCGCTTCAAGCAAGTCAAAGTTTTCTTCTGCACGTTTAATCGCTTCATATGCTTTTTGTAATGCAGGATTGTCTTTAATCTTTGCTTCTCGTTCTAGTTGTTTGTTACGTTCTCGTCTTGCCCAGTCGAGTAATGACTCTGCTTCTTGATTAAGCTCTACTGTGGCATAACTAGTATCAATTCTAATCCAACTATTTCCGTCATTAACTTCTAGTTGATTCATGTTTGGGTTAAATCTAACCATACCAGCACCGGCGGCACCCGGGCTGATATATGGAGTAGCACTAGACCCACCTGATACAGTAATATATCTACCAGACGAATTTATTCCTTTGATCATCTATAATCCTTGTCTAACTCAACATTGGTCAAACCTGCAACAGTTTGGAACTTGTCCCAAGCCGCCTTTGCCGCTGGATTAAGTTCTAATTCACTGCTAGGTAATACAGTTTCTAACCAAATTTCTGGACGTCGTCTAGGGTGGGCACCAAACTTGCGTGGCTGGTGGAACTTACCCTGATTCCAAAGTTCGATGCTAACTTCGCGGAACTTCGATTCCATCTCGTCTCCGTAACCGGCCCACTCTGGGTTAGACCCGCTACTGAATATACCACGCATAGAAATATTGTTAGTACCACCGCCGTAGCCTTGCCAAATGCTTCGCCATTCGACATCTACGTTGGGATCAAAGTCTGTGCGAGTGATTAACACTAGCACATCTTCGATGTCTACTACACCGTCCACAATGTCGCGGACGCATCTACTGTAACTGAGACCAATTTTCATTTTATACTTCCAAAATAATGTTAGGATTCCAACCTGTATCTTCGCTGTAACCGTCGTTTTGATAGCCACGTGGGTTGCAGACAATACGAGTCTCGCCAATCGTGTAATCAAAACAATGATGAGTGTGCCCATGTGTCCACAATTTTATCTGTGGGTGGTCCAAAATAAACTCACTCAAGTCACTGTGGTAAGCACCGTTCATTATAGTTTCGTGTTTATATCCTTCGGATATGCTTAAATGACTAGGACTATGATGTCCAACCACGACATACTTTTCGTCAGGACTTTCTTCAATTACATCTTTAATGTATTTTAAAGTTTCCTTGTGACGAATAGCAACATCCATAGGTTTGAGTTGAGTGTATCCTTTCTCGTCGTTACGGATAATACGGAAGTCGTTCATCATATCGCGAACAGAATGAAGTGTAAGCGGATCGCCTTTGTTCATATCAGTCCATAATGTGCCGCCAACGAATGTAACATCTTGTATTTTGACTTTGTCTTTTTCTAAGAAGTGAACGTTAGGGTACTGGGCGCATTGTTCACGCAAGTATTGAATACCTTTGTGGAACTTGCCGTGATAAAATTCGTGGTTACCTGCTATGTAGATAACATGTGGAAACAAGTTACTCATACGAGTCAGGAAGTCACGGAACGTCTGAACACGTTTTTGCTTGCGACCTAGTTCAGCAAACGATCCATATTCGTAAATGCTAGGAACATGGGGGTGGTCGTGCAGATCCTCGGCAATCATAATGTCACCGGACAAAATTAGAACGTCCGCATTGTTTTCGTTTTTGATATCAAAACAATCGGAGAATTCTAAATGTAGATCTGAAACAAGAGTAATTTTCATATAATGATTATACTACTACTTGATTGTTTTGTCAATGTCATTCCCCCACTTAAGGGTCCAGTATGTAAAATCTTTTGATGCTAGTTTGGCTGTTATAGCATAAGTGAAATGGTAATCTATAGGCGTTTGTAGCCTATGCCAAACAGGAACTTCGAGTGCGTGGCTCATTACCCATTCTCCCATTTCACTTTTTTGCCAATTTATTAATGGTTCGGCGGCATACAAGTCTGGGTCTTCGACGTCGCCTACTTTGAATCGATGTACGATTACATTGTGTATTTCGTAAATCTTATCGCCTAGTTTATGATACTTTTGGTTATAAGTTCCGCTAGGCTCGTTTGAATAATCTGTTGGCGCAGGCATTTGCATAGGCCACTGTGTTCTGTTAGTTATTGCCATTTATAAGGTTCTATAGCGGCATCAGTTGGTACTGCCCAACCATCACCAAGTTTTTCTCGCAAGTCAATGCACTCTTGTAGTGAGCGGGTTTTAACTTCACGAATTGGTGTGCCATCTTCTTCGCAGAATTCTACCTTATAAGGGGGTAACACAATTACATAACTGTCTTCTTCGCACCAATCGTGTTCGCCTTCAAATAACCATCCGGCACCACCTTCGTAGTATGCTTCTTTAATTGCTTCTTGTTCTTCTTCGGTGATGTCTTCGCTGAACTCAAACCAGCAAGCAACACTATCTTCAAAATCGCAACCATCGTACTCGCCGTCTTCTGCTTTACAATGCTGACTATGAGTTTGATCATGCTCTAAGTTACAATCCATGTCCTCAGCAAGAAAGCCTTTGCCCCAGCGATAATGGTCTTCGATGTTAAACCAACTGATACTGTCGTCGGCATTTCTGCGATACATTTCATAGGTAATAGAAATGCTTTTCTTTTCAAGGGGAGTAATGGTATAGTGTGCCATTATTCTTCCTCGTAGTCTACACAGTTTCCGTCTTCGTCGGCAACAACAATCTTAACTTGGTTACCCTGTTCATCTTCGATTAGAATAGGACCCCAGCACCATGCTTCAGTTTCGTCTAGCATCCATTCTTCCATTTCTTCAAGTGCTTCGTAGCAACCATGTTCTTCGATAAGCTCTTGTAGACGTTCTTGTTCTTCTTCGTCCATGTCTTCGGGCCATTCATAGTCTTCCCAACAGCCGTCACTCATGCCGTCTAGTTCTGAACTTTCGATGTTAGGTCCAGTCAACCAATACATGTCGACACTATCTTTTTTGCCGTCGCCGCCTGGAACATAATCGAAATCAAATACCGGAGGATTGCCGTCGTTAGTTTCTACGTAAAAACTAGCCCATCGCCAACCTGTCTTACGGATAATAGTCATTCCGTCTTTGACATAGTGTTCGTGTTCTTCACACGATTTCTTGTAATATGTTGATACCTTCCATGAGGTAAGTTTCTTTTCAACAAGATTGCTTACAGGTGTAATTTCATCGGGTCCGTTTGGCCATGCCATAGTTTTTCTCCTTAAAGTTCTAAACCGTCTTTACGTGCTTGTTCTTCTATGCGTTGTTGACGTTCTCGTTCGTGAGTGTCGCATAGTGTTCTAACCCATCCGCCATGTCGTCTAGTCCCGGGCGCACCGCAAACTTCACAACTTGCATCTGCCCAGGCCTCTGCCATGCTTACTAAGCCACGAACATACTCGTCGCCGCCTTCGTAATAGAATCTTAATCCGCCAAATTTTTCTTTAATCTGCTGTACTTCTACAGGAGGAATAAATTCCGGAATAGGATGGTCGTGTGGATTATCTTTTAGAAACCGTTCTCTATTTTGATTATTCCATTTAATATGAGATTGAATTCTATCACATAATTTTTCGACAATGTCCCACCAACCTTCACCGATTGCAAAGCCACCGTATTTCCCTCCAAACATTTCTGGATATTTTTCTTCCATCATTTTGGAATACGCTAGGTACTTCTTATCTTCTTCACTCATCTCAATTCGTCCAATGTCAGCTCTTTACCGTAAACATGTGCAACACACTTGAGATAACCTTCCGCCATAGCCCAATTAATTTGATTACGAATCTGTACAGGGCAGTTAGGAGTTATATGTAACATGGCTCGCGGATAACTTACCATACCGTCGTCGATCATAAACTTAGGATCTCCTTGACGGATAGGCCTAACATCCTTGGCACGTTTTGTAACAACAAAAGTCATCCTTTTAACCCTTCCATTGTTTGACGTTTGGCTTCCTCTTTAACTTCTTGCTTATGAATTGTTTGTAAGCCACGAAACAATTCTTCGACTACATGAATAATAGCGGCTTTACCGTCTTCTGTCAAGTGACTGTACTCTGGACTTACAGAGCTTTCGTGCCAAACACGAGCATTTTGGCTAAGTTCAAGTAATGATCCATACAACATGTCTTTATGCATGGATCGGCGTATATCAAATTTTCTCGCCACGGTCAAACCCTCTAAAATGTAAGAAGCGCGGAAAGCGTAAAGAGTAACTTCCATCCTGGTTTTGTGTGATAGCGTCCGCACGAACTTCCACAACTTGGCCAATAAGGGCCGCACGATCATTCCAAAAAGTATCACGATCGGAATCAGTAAACCCAGACCCGCAGTTGACTCGAATGGATCTATTATCATCTACACCCTCACAAACTAAGGCACCCAACTTACCAACGTTCTTGCCTGTGCCTTCTTCTACAGCAACAACATTAAGACTTACTTCGATAAACGGCTT
>JACCED010606896.1_pt1 | contig 19462 bp, 19 predicted proteins | sample 7455021 | NCBI WGS metagenome assembly JACCED01 (sample SAMN15323456, study PRJNA562643) | freshwater metagenome | isolation source: river surface water | place: USA:Blue River Watershed | collected 2017-08-19 | reverse complement strand
CGATTGCAGATATGGCCCGTGTTCTCCCCCAACTTCAGGGCCCTCATCCCAATTGATTCCCAGCCACTTTAGGGTTTCGATAGCGCGAGCAATATATTCATCAGTGACTCTCTCGCGATCTGTATCTTCAACACGGAAAATCAATTTTCCGGAGCAATGTCTGGCATAGGCCCATGCAAATAGCGCAGTTCTAATATTTCCTACATGAAGATCTCCTGTGGGAGATGGAGCAAAACGAGTTCTAACCTCACGAGACGATGAATTAGCCACGGCTACTAACCCTATTTCTTAGCGTTCCCAGTCCTTCAATAGAGACACTTACCTCACCTGATGGATTCATCGGACCTATTCCTGATGGAGTTCCAGTAAGAATCACATCTCCTGGAAGAAGCGTCATAACTTTAGTTACAAACTCGATAATAAATGGCACATCAAAGACCATATCTGAAAGCTTTGCACTCTGCTTAAGTTCGCCATCAACATGAGCAGTAATTAACTGATCTCCAGGGACAAAATTGGTATCAATCCATGGTCCAAGAGGACAGAAAGTGTCAAAGCCTTTTGCTCTACTCCACTGACCATCTTTTTTCTGTAGATCTCGTGCAGTGACATCGTTTGCAAGGGTGTAGCCAAAGATGACATCGTTAACCTTTTCTCTTGGCACTTCCTTACAAATCTTTGAGATAACCACTGCTAACTCTGCTTCATGATCTATTCGCTCACTCGTATCTGGCCATTGAATCAAATCCTCTGGGCCGATTACTGATGTATTTGGTTTGATAAAAATAATTGGCTCAGCAGGTACTTCCCCGCCCATCTCGGCTGCATGATCGGCATAGTTTTTTCCAACACAGACCACTTTGCTTCTCGGTATTACTGGGGCAAGAAGCTTGACTTCGCTAAGTGCAAAAACTTCCTCTTGCTTAAAGATCCCGGCATATAGAGGGTCGCTAGCGATTGCAGTAATGCTCATATCATCTTCTAGGAGACCAAAGTGAGGATCACTACCTAGCTTTGAGCCAGCAGGAGGAGAGAATCTAACAATGCGCATTAGCTAACTCTAAACCTCTTTGTCAGGAACTAGATCAGCAGGGCGCTCAACTAGAAATGTTGCGATTCGATGTCTTCTGCCAATTGGGCGCTCGGCAGTGAGAACCCAGCCTTTAAGCGTGACTGTACTTCCAGGAATTGGCACACGTCCCAAACTCTTTGCTACAAATCCACCAATTGTGTCGACATCTTCTTTCTCATCTTCACTTAACTCAAATTCGAGCTTATCTGCTAAGTCTTCTAAATGAAGCCGAGCTGAGACTCTAACTTGAGAAGTAGTCACCCATTCAAACTCTTCTACATCATCATCGTATTCATCAGCAATCTCGCCAACAATCTCTTCCAAAATATCTTCGATAGTAATCAGACCGGCAGTTCCGCCATATTCATCAACCACAATTGCTAGGTGAATCTGGTCTCTCTGCATCTCCTTTAATAGCTCTGATGCGGTCTTAGTTTCTGGAACAAAAGTTGCACCTCTAATGTGCTGGCTAACTAGTTCGGTTAACTCAGCTTCTCGATATTCATGAGTCCTTCTTGCTAAATCTTTTACATAGGCAATGCCAAGAATTTCATCGAGATTCTCCCCAATCACCGGAATTCTGGTGAATCCAGAGCGAAGTGCTAAGGAAAGACCCTGTCTTAAGTTCTTGCCTCCCTCAATCCAGACCATCTCTGTTCTTGGAACCATTAATTCTCTAACTAAAGTATCGCCCAATTCAAAGACTGAGTGGATCATCTCGTGCTCAGACTCTTCAACGAGCCCTCGTTCATGGGCCTGGTCAACTAGATCACGAAGCTCTGCCTCATTAGCAAATGGCCCAGATTTGAATCCTTTTCCTGGAGTTATTGCATTTCCTATTGCAATTAATAGCGCAGTTAATGGGCCTAAGATTTTTGACATTACTACTGCAACCACGCAGGCCGGAATAATCCATCGCCCAGCATTTTGTTTTGCCAAGGTCCGTGGACCAACCCCTACAACTACGTAGGAGAGAACCACCATGGCAGCTACGGCGATAAACATCGCTAGCGCAATTGGTTCAAATAAAACGATAAAAGCTTGTGCAACAATTACTGTTGCGGTTAATTCTGATGCTTTTCTTACAAATAAAATCACATTTAAGTAGCGGGCCGGCTCTTTTATAACTCTTGCAACCCAAGCAGCTGATTTAGATGACTTGACCTCAAGTTCTTCGACAAATACTCGAGAGATGGAGTTAATTGCAGACTCTGAGCCAGCTAAAAATCCGGCAAAAAGTAAGAGGGCAACTACTGATAGAACTTCAGTAAGGCTCACCGTTTAGCTCTCCATTCAACTAGGTATTTATCCTGCAAGGCGAACATCACTTCTTTCTCATCTGCTTCCATGTGGTCATATCCCAAAAGATGAAGAACTCCATGAACTGTTAGTAATTCTAATTCATCTTGGAGGCTGGAATGAACTTTAAGCGCATTCTGATTGGCATATGTTGGGCAGAGAGCAATATCTCCCAGCATTGCAGGGCCAAGCGTTGCTGAATTTGGTTTTACTTCATCCATTGGAAATGCTAAAACATCAGTTGGTCCATCTTCCTCCATCCAGCGCAGGTGAAGTGCGCTCATCTCATCTTCATCAAGTAAAGAGATGTTGAGTTCGGAATCAGGATGAACTCCTTGAGCCAAAATAGTGAATTGAGCTATTGATTTAAGGCGCTCTAAATCACATTTAGAATCAGTTAGATTACTAAGTTCTATATTCATTTCGCACTTTACCTAATGGTCTTAAGTAAGTTAGCGATCACTCCTTAGCGAACGTGGCTTATTCTCTCGTCTATCTGCTCTATTTCCAGCGACTAAATTATCAAAACGTCCATAGGCATCAACAATTTCACTTACCAATCTATGTCTGACTACATCCTCTGAAGTTAAATCCATAAAAGAAATATCATCAATACCCTCTAAAATATCGCGCACAATCTTCAATCCCGAGTCCTGATGGCTTGGCAGATCTATCTGGGTAACATCTCCGGTGATAACCATCTTTGAAGAAAATCCAAGTCTGGTTAAAAACATTTTCATCTGCTCTGGGGAAGTGTTCTGGGCCTCATCCAAGATGATAAATGAATCGTTAAGAGTTCTACCTCTCATATAGGCAAGAGGAGCAACTTCAATAGTTCCTGATGACATTAAGCGAGGAATAGCTTCTGGATCAAGCATGTCATGGAGGGCATCAAAGAGCGGGCGAAGATATGGATCAATTTTTTCATGGAGAGTTCCAGGCAAGAAACCAAGTCTCTCCCCCGCCTCAACTGCAGGCCGGGTAAGAATTATTCTATTTACCTGTTTAGATTGAAGTGATTGAACGGCCTTTGCCATCGCAAGATAAGTCTTACCAGTTCCGGCAGGTCCAATTCCAAAGGTGACAGTATTTTTATCTATCGCATCGACATAGCGCTTTTGATTCGAGGTTTTAGGCCTAATTGTTTTGCCACGATTACTTAATATATTTAAAGTCAATACTTCAGCAGGAGAGCTTCCATCATTGATCATTGCAATTGAGCGTCTAACAGCGTCATCACTTAATGGCTGTCCAGTTCGAATAACGGTTAGAAAACTTTGAATTAGCTGCTTTACTCGCTCGCATCCTTGGGTACTTCCACGAAGAATTACTTCATTTCCTCTAACCGTGATTGCCACATCATGAAATGCGCTCTCAATTGCTTTGATATAGGAATCGTTTGGCCCAGTTATTGAAACGCTGGAGATATCGCTAGGTAGCGTTAGAGTGATTCGATCCATTACGCCAATTCTATCCAGGGGGCCAGCTCAGTGCACGACCACCAAGAAGATGCAGATGAGCGTGAAATACGCTTTGGCCACCATCAGCTCCAGTATTAAAGACGGTTCGATAGCCATTTAACTCTCGTTCTTTGGCAATACTTGTAGCCATCCCGAAACACTCGATTAGAACTTCTGGATTTGCAAGAGTTAACTCAGCTGCATTCTCAAAGTGGATTTTTGGAATTATCAAAACATGAGTTGGCGCAACAGGATTTATGTCGTTAAATGCTAAAACATTATCGCTCTGCCTAACTATATCGGCAGGTATTTCACCATTAACTATTGCGCAAAAGAGGCATTTCATGGGTTATCTCTACCAGATTCCAAGGCCAGTTTGTACTGCAGCAAGTGCTGCTGCCCCGGCGTGAGCAGAGCGAAAGATTGGAAGCCCCATTGCTACTGAGAGAGCTCCGCGCTCTAAAAAGGCAGCCGCTTCTTCATCACTAATTCCACCTTCGGGCCCAATGATTAGTAAGACTTTGTTTAAATTCTTCTCACTCTGAGCCTTAGCTAGCAGATCTGACAACTTTCCTCCATCAGATTCATGAAAGAGAAGTGTTAAATCAAAATCTCTTAATACCTCACTTGCGCTAACTCCACTTTGTAGAGTTGAGATCTTTGGAAACCAAGCTCTCCGTGATTGCTTAGTGGACTCTCTTGCCCAAATCCGCCATTTCTCTAGCGAATCTTGTTCATCTTTAAATTGACCAATGGAGCGATTGGCGCTCCAAGGAATAATCTCATCGACTCCTGCCTCAGTTAATAACTCTATTGTTTCTCGCGCTCTATCGCCTTTAGTTAAAGCCTGCATAACAGTTAGCCAAATTTTAGAGGCGGGAAAGTCTTGGACCGTTAATACCTTTGCAGAAAAGGATTTCTTGGTGATGGAAGTTACTTCAACGCTGACTTTGCGGCCTTTTCCATCGGTTAAGGCAATAATTTCATTAACCTTTATCCTTGTTACATTGATTGCATGGTGGGCTTCATCGCCTGAAACAAATAACTCGCCTTTATCTGGCAGTTCATCGACGATAAATACTGGAAGCATTAGTTTCTAAACGCCTCTTTGAACTTTCCGAAGAAACCAGAGCTGCCCTGGCCATCTTCCTTATTTGATTTCATCTTATTTGAACTCTTATCTTCACTACGCAATTTGGCAAATTCCTTGAGTAAATCAATCTCTTTTTTGGATAACTTGCTGGGAACTTCAACGCTTACATGGGCGTAGAGATCTCCTCTGCCACCTCCGCGCAACTTAGTCATGCCTTTGCCTTTGACCGCAATCACATCTCCACTTTGAGTTCCAGGTTTAATCTCTATATTTATCTCACCATCTAGGGTTTCAATATTCATCTCACTTCCAAGGGCTGCTGATGTCATTGGTACTGAAACAGCGATATGCAGGTTATCGCCATCGCGGAGGAGATATTCATGTTCTTCAACAATCATCTCAACATATAGATCTCCTGCAGGTCCGCCGCCTGCGCCAACTTCGCCCTGACCAGATAGCTGCATTCGATTTCCTGTTTCAACTCCAGCTGGAATTTTCACTGAAACGTTTCTACGCGCCCTTACCCGGCCATCTCCAGAACATTCAGTGCAGACCTGCGGGATTACAGTTCCAAAACCTTGGCAGGTTCCACATGGCCTTGATGTCATTACCTGTCCAATAAAAGATCTAGTAACTTGTTGAATCTCGCCACGTCCCCGGCAAATATCGCATGTGCTCGGAGAGGTTCCAGGCGCGCAGCCATCGCCACCGCATTTTGTGCAAATGATCGCCGTTTCAACTCCAATTTCACGTTCAGTTCCAAAACAAGCTTCAGCCAAGGTAATTGTGGTTCTAATTAATGCATCTTGACCCTGGCGAGTTCTTGCTCTCGGACCTCTTGGATTTCCGCCTCCCCCGAAGAAAGCATCCATAATGTCGCTAAATCCGCCGAAGCCGCCACCAAAGCCAGCAAAATTATCGCCACCGCGATCATAATTACTACGTTTTTCCGGATCACTTAAGATTTCATAGGCAGCAGTAATCTCTTTAAATCGATCTTGCACTTTTGGATCTGGATTAACATCCGGGTGAAGCTCCCGCGCTAATTTACGATAGCTCTTCTTTATCTCATCTTGTGAAGCATTTCGTTCAACGCCTAAAGCTTTATAGAGATCACTCATTATTGATTATCCATCAAAAATCTACCGACATATCTGGCAACTGCATTGACTGCAGACATTGAAGATGAGTAATCCATTCTGGTTGGGCCAAGAATTCCAAGTGCGCCAAGTGAATTACCATCTACTCCATAACCCATCGAAACCAAGCTAGTGCGCTGCAATCCACTCTCTGACTGCTCAGCTCCAATACGAACTCGCATCGTATCTCCAGCATCGCTAAGAAGTCTTAATAAAACTACTTGCTCCTCTAGCGCCTCTAATACTCCATGAATCTCAGCAGATGACTCGCTATTTGATCTGGCAAGATTTGCTGTGCCGGCTAATACAACTTTCTCCTCAGGCCTTTCAATAGCCATCTCAATTAGGTTTGAAATTATCAGAGCAGTTGAAGTTCTCTCATTTTTGCCAAAGTGGGCCAAGATCGCCTCAAGGTCCTGACCAACATCCGACATCGCTTTGCCAACAACAGCAGCATTTAATCTCTGTCGCAAATCTGCCAAGAGTGCATCACTTAGATCATAGGGAAGCTCAAGGACTCGCTGCTCAACCCGGCCAGTAGTAGTAATTAGCACCAGCATCAATCGAGATGGCGTTAGTAGAACCAACTCAATATGCCTTACTCGAGATTTGGTTAGAAGTGGGTATTGAACAACTGCTACCTGCTTTGTGACTTGGGCAAGTAGCCGCACTGTTCTCATCACAATGTCATCTAGATCATTAGCGCCTTCAAGAAATGTTTCGATGGCTTTTCGTTCCGCACTTGATAGCGGTTTTACTGTTGCAATTTTATCTACAAATAGCCGGTATCCCTTATCAGTTGGAATTCTTCCAGCGCTGGTATGTGGTTGAGTAATCAAGCCTTGCCCTTCAAGAATTGACATCTCATTTCGAATTGTCGCTGAAGAAATTCCTAGAGCGCTCTTTTCTGAAATTATCTTAGAACCGACAGGCTCCTCTGTAGCCACATATTCCTCAACTATGGCTTTAAGGATTTCAAGCTGTCTGCTTTCCATCTTCTAGAAATTCCCTTTCATTCTCACTAAAGCGTTGCAATGCCTAAAGTAGCCAAAACAATTAATAGCATCGCAGGAAAACCAGTACGGATCTTATTAGCTCTAAAGTGAAAGAATAACGCTCCAGCCATTACAAACCAGATGACAATATATCCATAGAGTTCTAGATCTGAGTTATCAAGTGCAAACCCAATAATCAGTGAGGTAGAGGCCAGAGTTTCAAATATTCCAACTAACCTTGCAAGTCCATCTGGAAAACCCACATCTCTAGTTCCAGAAAGTCCAGCGCTGCTGCCACTTGCTTTCGATAGTCCTGCAATGAGGAAAATCAGGGCTAGTAGAAGGGTAATGACGGTATGCATAGTGGCCATAAGGCAAAGTTACTACAAGACTAACTCGCGCACGATTTTATCGGCAATCAAGCGCCCATCTCTGCTTAATACCAATCGCATATCTTGCCAACTTGCACTATCTAGAAAACCAGAGTTGAGAAATTCTTCAGCCTTAGCAATCTGTGTAGAGTTCAAGTGATTATGCAGAATTCCCTCACGCCTTCGGATTTGTAGCATGATGAACTCATCAGAGAGATTCTCTGGAGTCAATATCTCATGACTTAACTCTGGGCTCTGGCCTTGCGAGATTTTCTCCTGATAAGAACTCGGATGTTTTACATTCCACCAACGCTTGCCATTTAAATAGGAGTGAGCTCCTGCCCCAACTCCCCACCAAAAGGAACCATCCCAATAAGCGATGTTATGGCGACATTGCCCGCCAGGCTTACTCCAATTACTTAACTCATACCAATTAAATCCTGCTGCTTCAAAGAGTTGATCAGCAAGCAAATACTTATCAGCGCTCTGATCATCTGGCGGCATTGTTAACTCACCGCGATTTATTTGAGCCGCTAACTTTGTGCCTTTTTCTACAATCAAGGCATAAGCGCTGATGTGATCGATATCTAGCGCAAGTGCATACTCCACACTTCTTCGCCAATCATCCATGGTTTCACCGGGTGAGCCATAGATTAAATCCACGCTTACATGTTCAAATCCAGCAGCTCTAGCCATTGAAACTGCGCGTTCAACATTTTCAGGATTATGAGTTCGATCTAGAACTTTTAGTACTGAGCCAACAGCAGATTGCATTCCCATAGAAATTCGCGTTGCTCCAGCGCTCTTGATTTCATCTAGAAATTCTTGCGTGACCGAATCTGGGTTTACCTCAAGTGTTATCTCAATATTTTTATCTAGAGTAAATCTGCTTTTGATTGCATCGATTATTCGTGATAATTGCGCTGCCGGTAGAAGTGAAGGAGTTCCCCCGCCAAAGAAAATCGTGGGGATAATTGCAGGGCCAGCTGCTTGAGCGGCCATCTCAATCTCTTTTAACGCTGAATCAATGTAGGAGGATGAAAGTGAGTCTAAATCTCCGCTTTTTAATTCACTCGGGGTATAGGTATTAAAATCACAGTAACCGCATCTTTTGGCGCAGTAAGGGATGTGAATATAGAAGGAGAGCCGCTGGCTCACGCTATTTCTTCACCTTTCCGCTCTCTTCATCAGCATTCGTTGAAAGCGCAGCGATGAATGCCTCTTGTGGTACTTCAACTCTTCCCACCATCTTCATGCGCTTCTTTCCCTCTTTCTGCTTCTCTAAAAGTTTGCGCTTACGAGAGATATCACCACCATAACACTTTGCCAAAACATCTTTTCGAATGGCGCGAATTGTCTCTCGGGCAATAATTTTGGCGCCAATAGCTGCCTGAATCGGAACTTCAAATTGCTGCCTTGGAATTAGCTCTCTAAGTTTTGAAGTCATCATGACTCCATAGGTATAAGCCTTCTCACGGTGAACAATTGAACTAAAGGCATCAACAGTCTCTCCTTGAAGCAAAATATCAACCTTGACTAGATCTCCTTCAGCCTCGCCTATTGGTTCATAGTCCAGTGAGGCATAACCCTTAGTTCTTGACTTTAGTTGATCAAAGAAATCAAAGACGATTTCGGCAAGGGGCAAGGTGTAGCGAATCTCTACCCGATCTTCAGAGAGATAATCCATGCCATTTAGAGCGCCTCGCCTCTGCTGGCAAAGCTCCATAATCGTTCCGATGTAATCAGTTGGAGAGAGAATTGTTGCCTTAACTATTGGCTCCCTGACCTGGGCTACTTTTCCATTGGGATACTCGCTGGGATTGGTAACAATTAACTCTTGCCCGGCCTCAGTTGTAACTGTGTAGACCACATTCGGAGCAGTTGAGATGAGCGTTAGATCAAACTCGCGCTCTAGACGCTCTCTAACAATTTCCATATGGAGAAGTCCTAGAAAGCCACATCTAAATCCAAAGCCAAGGGCTGCAGAATTTTCTGGCTCATAGACTAAAGCTGCATCATTTAGCTGTAATTTATCTAGCGCATCTCGAAGCAATGGATATTGATCGCCATCAATGGGAAATAAACCTGAGAAAACCATAGGTTTTGGATCTTTATATCCAGAGAGCGCTTCAAGTGCTGGTTTATGGAAAGTTGTTACCGTATCTCCAACTCTTGATTGGCGAACATCTTTTACGCCAGTGATTAGATAACCCACCTCACCAACTCCAAGGCCCTTACTTGATACTGGCTCTGGTGAGATAACTCCAATATCTAATAGCTCATGCTTAACTCCAGTTGAAAACATCTGAATCTGCTCTCTTGGCGAGAGATGTCCATCAAATACTCGAACATATGTCACAACGCCTCGATAGGTGTCATAGACCGAGTCAAAGATTAAAGCTCTGGCAGGACCCTGCGGATTTCCTTTTGGCGCTGGAATTTGAGCGATAATTTGATCTAAGAGTTCTTCAACACCAATTCCTGATTTTCCAGAGACGCGCAAGCAATCCTCGGGTTTGCATCCAACTAGCTTTGATAATTCAATTGCAAACTTATCGGGTTGAGCAGAGGGGAGATCAATCTTATTCAATACTGGAATAACGGTTAAATTATTTTCCATCGCTAGATAAAGATTTGCCAGTGTTTGAGCTTCAATACCTTGGGCACAATCCACTAATAAAATAGCGCCTTCGCATGCTGCAAGAGATCTTGATACTTCGTAAGTGAAATCAACATGTCCTGGGGTATCAATCATATTTAGAATGTATTCCTTGCCATCAAGAGCTGATTTCCAAGGAAGACGAACAGCTTGGCTCTTGATAGTAATTCCGCGCTCGCGTTCAATATCCATACGATCTAGATATTGGGCTCGCATATTTCTTGCTTCAACGACTCCAGTTATTCCAAGCATTCGATCTGCCAGAGTGGACTTGCCGTGATCAATATGGGCAATGATGCAGAAATTACGAATCTGCTCAGGGTTAGTTGCAGCAGGCTGCGGCGCTTTACTTAAGTCAATTGCAGGCATGCCTATCGCCTACTTTGTGTGAAAGAGTTGGCTGGATTAACGAACGCCAGCTTTGTGGGCTGACTTAGCCATAGCTGACTTCTTATTAGCAGCTTGGTTGGCATGTATTACGCCTTTTGATACCGCGATATCGAGTTCACGAGAGGCATTTGATAGCTCAGTGGCAACAAGCTTTGAATCTCCTGCAGTAAGGGAATCACGGAAGCGACGGATAGCGGTCTTAATCGAGGAGCGCACTGACTTATTACGCAGGCGAGCCTTCTCATTGGTCTTGATTCTCTTGATCTGGGACTTGATATTTGCCACGAACTTAAAGCCTTCCATTTGAGTGAAATACAACGCGGCAGGGTATCAGCCAGAGTTATCTCGACTCAAACCGAGATTCTCAGCCTTGCCAAATACCGCCTATTTACGCCCTACTTTGCCGGCAATTGCCAGAACGCTTCGCTCCAGGGCATAGATCGGGTCGGCCTCAGCTCCTTTAATGGCCACATCAGCTTTTGCTAATTCACCAACCGAGAATGCAATTAGCGCTGGAGTCCACTTTCCTAACTGGCGCCTAGCTTTATCAATCTGCCAGGGGGCAAGCCCAAGCGAGCCAGCAAGTTGAAAGGCATTGGCCCCGCGCGGAGCTCCTGAGACTTTTGCAAGCGCCCTAATTGATGAAGTGATTGCAGAGAGAATCATTATTGGATCAACTCCAGTATCAAGGGCATTTCTTAGTGAAATCAGCGCAGCTTTGCTATCTCCTGCCAAAGTTGCATCTGCTACATCAAAGCCTGTGGCTTGAACTCTTCCCTGATAATAAAGAGCAACATCTTCTTCATCAATTATCGCTTTGGCAGCGCTGGTATCAAAAGCAATCTGACTACATGCCGCTGCTAGCTCTCTTGTGTCACTTCCTGTTGCATCAACTAGGGCGCTAATTGCAGCTGATGAAATCTTGCGACCTCGTCTTTCAAATTCCTGGGCGACAAAGCTTGCTTTATCACTCTCTTTCTTCATCGCCTCACAGAGAATTATCTCGGGCTTTAACTTCTTAATCTTTTCCAGAAGTGCTTTTCCTTTAACGCCGCCCTTATGAATAAAAATTATATGAAGCGAGGAATCAAGTGCTGATAAGTAATTTTCTACTTCTTCTTGCACCTCGCTGATTAAATCTTGTAAGTCTTTTAAAACAACAACGCGTTTATCTGCAAATAGTGAAGGAGCAATTGCTGAGGCAAAGCCGCCGATTTCTAATTCAGTACCTTCTAGGACAGTTTTCTCATAATCACCGCGCGCAACTAGCGCATCGGCTAGGGCGCGATCTGCTAAAACGCTCTCTGCGCCATGGATAAGTAAGAGGTTTGCTAGAGCCATTGAATCTGCCACCACTTCCTTCCTACATTCCTAGTAGTGAATATATAGCCCATCGCCCCCTCATCAAACCTCCAGGACAGTGAAATTGGCCCATCCTTATCGCTTCGATAAACCCTAGAGCCCATAACCCTTAGCTTCTCCACAAGGGAAGAATCTGGATGGCCATAACTATTGGATTCACCCACGCTAATAATTGAGATCTCTGGCGAGATTTGCCGTAAGAAGAGTTCGCTTTGAAAACGTGAGCCATGATGGGGAACCTTCAATATTGAAATGCCAGCTAGGTCATATCTCTTTGCAATCTCCTCTTGTGCTTCAGGTTCAATATCACCAGTAATTAATATCTTTACCTGCCCCACTTGGGCAAGAATTACTAATGAGCGATTATTTTCCTGAGATCCATCGCCAGATAGATTTGAAAAATTAGAGGTAGCTGCAGGTGGCCAAAGAACCTCTAGCGATACATCATCAATTCTTGCAATATCGCCAGCTCCAACCTTTGATACTTCATAGTTAGAGAGCTCCGCTCTAGAGATATTCCCATTACTCCAGATCTGTCCAATCTCTCGCTTTCTTAAAGCTCCGGAAACTCCATAGTAATGATCAGCATGATTATGACTTAAAACAATTAGTGGCAAATGCTTGATACCAATGCTCTTTAAACAACGATCAAGTAGATCAGGGTCAGGGCCAGCATCAAATAGCAGAGCGCTATCAGCAGAAATCTTTAGCACCAGAGCATCGCCCTGACCAACATCGCATTGCACTATGCGCCAAGCATCTCCTGGAAAGCTAGCCTTACTAAATATTCCAAAAAAGATAAGTGCAACTAGTGCTGCGATTGCAATTCTTCTCAAAGGGGCAAAGAATAAAACTGCGATAACTAGAGCCAGAGTTATCAGAAGAAGTTGATGTGAGAGCGAAAGCGTTGGCGTTAGATCAGAGAGTGATGCAATGTAGGCAATCCAACGAGCAAGAAACTCTGCAATAGCCAATAGCCCCTCTGATATGAAGGCGATAGGAAGAGTCAGCACTGAAAGAAAACCAAGAACGGTCACCGGAGCTACTAAAAGTGAGGTCACGATATTAAATGGAATAGCAAGAAGTGGAGCTTGGGAGGTAAAGGCAATCAAATAAGGCGTACAGAGCAGGGTTGCAGCAGTTGAAACCGCAATAATTTCAGCCAGCCAAGATGGTAGAAATCGAAGTAGGTATGCCTTAATTCCAGGTGAGAGAAATATCAAACCAGCAGTAGCAAGAACAGAGAGGATAAAGCCAGGATCTTGTCCCTGAAAGGGATCAAAGAGAAGAAGAACAATTACTGCGCTAGATAAGGCGGCTGCTGCATTTGCACGATTGCCAGTGGCAATTGCCAATAAAACTACAAGAGCCATTAGCCCTGCCCGCAAAACTGAGGGCGATGACCTAACTAGCAGTAGGAAAAGAAAGAGAATTAATCCCGTAGTAACTATCCTGACGCCAAGATTTGAAATAACTAGCCGCAGAATAAAGAAAACTAGCGCGCTAACAATGGCAAAATTTGCGCCACTAACTGCTGTGAGATGAGCAAGGCCAGATCGGCGCATCTGCTTAGTAAATTCTTCGCTTTGAAGTGAGGTATCCCCCAAGATCATTCCAGGAATTAGCGCGCCAGAATTACTTTCATATACCGCTGCTTGATTGCGAAATTTAGATCGAATCTCTGCCAGTAACTGACCCAGAGCTCCTACCTTGGATAGCTGAGTGAATTCTTCATCTGCAATCAAGAGAGCAGCCACTCGCCGCTCTTTACTCTTTATCAGTCTTCCTTGGAATTGAACTAAATCACCAGGATTCAACTCCACTTTCTTTGGGATTAAGACTCTAATAGCAACTCTTACTTCATAACTAGCCTCCTCACTTTCTACATAAGAGGCTCTAGCTAGAAATGAACTCTGCGAAGGATTTATATCTGAGCCACGGACTCGTTCAAATGTTAGTTTTGGATCACTAGTAACACTTGCTATCACCTTCACATCGCTAGAGCTCTTGGCTAACTGAGCAATTACGCTACTTTGCAAGATCTGACTATGAATTGAAAATAGGATGCTGCCGATAAGGAGCGCGAGTGAGATGATGTAAAAACGTCGCTTGAATAAATAGGTAAAAGATGTGATTACCGCACTTACCGCTAACGCAGACCAAGAGAAATAGGTCGCACCCAGTACCCCAACCCAGAGGGCTAGAGCAAAGAGCAGTGCGCGGTAATCACTTCTTACCCTCTGGTCTAGAGGCTCAAACGTGGGCGAATCCGCTCCAGAGTTTTGCTACCTATACCAGAAACTTTCAGTAGATCATCAAGGGCAAGAAACGGCCCATTTGTATTTCGATAATTTATTATTCGGCTAGCAATTACCGGTCCGATCCCAGTAAGTGAATCAAACTCAGCCTTTGTACCTCGATTTATATTGATAACTCCGGTAAATCTAGACTTACTACTCTTGCTACTGCTTGAGTTAGCTTTTGCAACATATCCCACATAGACCTGTTCGCCATCTATTAAGACTCGAGCTAAGTTGATGTCACCTAAATCAACGCCTTTATTTGCTCCACCTGCTGCCTTTATTGCATCTGAGACTCTAGAGCCTGCAAGTAGTGGATACACATCTGGTCGTTTAACTTTGCCAGCGACATGAATGAGTATCGTCTTGGCTACTGCCGGCATAGTTAGGGTGGGTTTAGCAGACTCTTGCGCAACTGCTCGTCCCCTAGTATTTGTAAATAAGAATGTAGCAAAGAGAATGGCAACTAGAGATACAGCAATAAGCGCTCTTCGCTGTGAGTAGGTGTAATCTTGAAAATCTTCTTTCAATTTCGCAAAATTCATGGCCTGATGAAATCAGGTATTGCAATTATTTATTTCTTTAACTAACTCTTTTAGTGGAGAAGTTGGCGCTGTGGATATTGCTATAAAACGATATTTACAAACTTCGGGGCCTTGGTAATAACCTTCTTAGGGTTTACTCCCCCAAGATCAGAGACTATTGCTGGATCGCTTAAAGCCATCTTCTCAAGGGCTTCATCGGCAATATCTGGTGATACTTCAACCCTAGATTTGATTTTGCCATTTATCTGGAAAATAGCAGTGACTGAGTCTTGAGTTAATAGTTGTGGGTCAACGCTTGGCCATCCTGCTCTCGCAACTGATGGCTGATGGCCTAATACCTCCCACATCTCCTCAGCGGTATATGGCGCAATTAAAGAAAGTGATATCGCCACTATTTCAACGGCCTCTCTTACTGCAGCATCTGATGGGCCAACGCCGGAATCAATTGCTTTTCTTGCGGCATTTACTAGCTCCATAATCCTTGCTACCACAACATTGAATCTAAAAGACTCAACTGCAAATGAGATATCAGATAGAGCTTTATGAGAAACTTTTCTTAACTCTAAATCACCTTTTGAAAAATCAATCCCCGGCTCACTCTTGACATCTCCAGCAAGGCGCCAAGCGCGATGCAAGAACTTCGATGACCCTGTTGGTGAAACATCAGCCCAATCAACATCATCTTCTGGGGGGCCTGCAAAGACCATTGATAATCGGATTGCATCTACGCCATGTTTTTCAAGTTCCTCAGAGAGGGCTACTAAATTGCCACGGCTCTTACTCATAGCAGAGCCATCCATTAAAACCATTCCTTGATTAAGAAGTCTGGTAAATGGCTCTGAGAAATCTACATAGCCCATATCTTTTAGCGCTTTGGTAAAAAAGCGTGAATAGAGCAGATGCAAGATGGCATGAGTTACTCCACCTACATATTGATCTACTGGTAGCCAGGTATCGACTTCTTTTCTATCAAAAGGTTTATCGTGGGTGTTAACGCTGGTATAGCGCAAGAAATACCAAGATGAGTCAACGAAGGTATCCATGGTGTCGGTATCTCTTAGAGCGCCCGCGCCACACTTAGGACACTTAACATTGACCCAATCAGTTGCTGTGGCAAGAGGTGATGTCCCCTTTGGCCTTAAATCTAGCGACTTGGAATCCGGTAATTTAATTGGAAGATCACTTTCATTTACTGGCACTTCGCCGCACTTCTGACAGTGAATAATTGGAAATGGAGTTCCCCAATAACGCTGACGTGAAATCAACCAATCCCTAAGGCGATAGTTATTAGATGCCTTTGCTAAATTCTTTGCCTCAAGTTCTGCAATTATCTTTCCAATTGCTGCTGCGCTTTCAAGCCCATTTAAGCTGCCAGAGTTAACCATTACCCCAGAGCCACTAGTAGCAACACCGCTAACGGCAGGATCTTCTTGCCCCTCTACTTGAACTACCACTCTTACCGGTAGCTTCATCGCTCTAGCAAAATCTAAATCTCTCTGGTCATGAGCAGGAACAGCCATGATGGCCCCTGTTCCATAATCAGCTAATACATAATCACTTGCCCAGATTGGAATTCTCTCGTTATTAACTGGATTTATTGCATAGCGTCCTAGAAAAATGCCGCTCTTGGCTCTATCTGTTGCCAATCTATCGATATCACTTGCCGACTTAACGCTATCGAAGTATTTTTCAAAGTCAGCTTGCACTTCTGTATTTGCCACTAACTCTCTAGCTAATTCGCTATCAACAGCAACTACCATAAATGTTGCGCCATAGAGAGTATCGGGCCTGGTGGTATAGACCGTTAAGGCTTCTTCTCTTCCTTCGATATTGAATTTAACCTCAGCTCCAACGGATTTTCCAATCCAATTGCGCTGCATAGTTAGAACTTTCTCAGGCCACTTGCCCTCAAGTTCTTTCATGTCATCAAGTAATCTCTCGGCATAATCAGTGATTTTGAAATACCACTGACTCAACTTCTTCTTTGTTACTGGATTATCACAGCGTTCACAGAGCCCTGCAATTACCTGCTCATTTGCCAAAACAGTCTGGCAATCTGGGCACCAATTAACTGGTGAGTTCTTACGATAAGCCAATCCCTTTTCATATAGTTTTAAAAATATCCATTGATTCCACCGGTAATACTCGCTATCGCAGGTATAAAGCACTCGATCCCAATCAAATGAGCAGGCATACCTTCGCATTGAAGCTTTCTGGGTATTTATATTTTCATAAGTCCAAATACTTGGATCTTCATTGCGCTTGATTGCAGCATTTTCTGCTGGGAGACCAAAAGCATCCCAGCCAATTGGATGCATAACGTTAAAGCCTTTTTGCACCCAGTAACGAGCAATCACATCACCTAAAGCATATGCCTCTGCATGGCCCATATGAAGATCGCCCGATGGATAGGGAAACATGTCCAGTACATATTTCTTAGGGCGGGGATCACTTGCATCCCCGGATCTAAATGGCGCTAGCTTGTCCCAAATTGGCAACCACTTCTCTTGAATAAAGTGAAAGTCATAGGCCGAGAGCATTGCCCTAGATTACCGCCAATTAACTCCAGTTAATTCACTGCTAACGCTCCAGAGGTTTCGAGCCAAGCCTTGATCATAGGCAATAGAGCGAGCTCTTGTTGCTTTTGGAAAACCGCGCATCTCCAACAATCCATCAGGACCAAGATATGAAGCGCCATAGAGATTTGGAAATGTTGCAGCGCATAGCGTTGGAAGCGCTCCTCTTGATGCAGATTGCGCGATAAGAGAGTTTGCAAAGGCTGCCCCTCGCTCTTCGAAAATACTTCCTCGCATCTTTGGTCCAACACTCTGCAAATTAGTATTTGCATAACCAGGATGGGCGGCAAATGCGCTAAAGCGATAATTAGCCTTTCTAGCAATTCTCTCTAATTCAAATGTAAATAGCAGATTAGCTAATTTACTTGCCCCATATGCCGACCAGGGTTGATATTTATTTCTGCCAAGACAGATATCCCTAATTGCATCTTGGCTACCTTCACCCAAATTTCCAAATCGATGGGCCGAACTTGATACCGAGACAATTCTTGATTTGATTCGATCTGCTAACAGTCCAGCAAGTGCAAAGTGGCCCAGGTGATTAACTCCCATTTGTAGTTCAAAATCATCAGCAGTCTTTGTATATGGAGTAGCCATGACCCCAGCATTTAAAATCAAAACATCAATGTCTTGCTTTACTTCTCTCGCTGCTTTTCTAACGCTATTTAAATCGGCTAAATCTAGATGGAGAATTTGAGCTCTCTGGCTTGATAACTCTTTTACTACCTGCTCGGCTTTCTTTAGATCTCTTGCAGCAATTGTTACCTGCGCCCCTGCTCTAATTAGTTCTTTGGCGCTCTCAAGACCAATGCCGCTCGTTGCTCCGGTGATAAGAAAATGTTTGCCGCTTTGATCGCCAATATCCTTTGCGCTCCAACCGCGCGGAATTACTTGAAGAGCGAGCGCGTTTTTCTCTGAGTTGCTATCCATAACGTGGAGCTAAGGGGACTTGAACCCCTGACCCCCTGCATGCCATGCAGGTGCGCTACCAGCTGCGCCATAGCCCCGAACTTTTATTACGTTTTTAAGGTAACAGACCAGACCTTACCTCAAACTACGCCCCACTTTCCTCTCCATATATCGGCTCCGGTAGTGAGCCAGAGTTATGTTCTACTAAAACCCAGCCAGAGCGATGATGGCCATTTTCTAGAATTGACCAAGAAGCATTGGATAGTCCGCCGATTGATGACCACTGTTTCATCGGCATATCAAGCATCTTGCCTAAAATACAACGCGCAGTTCCGCCGTGGGTTGCAACTATTAGTGTTGAGACATCGCCGCGTAAACCCTTTTCAATTGCTCTAACAGCTCTTGTGGCAATCTCACTTCTCTTCTCGCCAACTTCTCCTGCCCTCTCATCATCTCCATCTAACCAATGAACAAATCGATGATAATCCTCAGCTCTATTCTGCTCCCCAGTTTTTCCTTCCCAATTGCCACCATTGGTCTCTCTTAAGTCTGGATCAATGTGAACTTCTAGGCCAGCTAACTTGGCTAGCGCCTCGGCAGTCTTTCTTGCTCTAATTAAATCGCTTGAAATTATTTTCGAAGGTTGAAGATTTAGAAGTAGTGGAGCTGCTCGCTCCGCTTGGCGAATACCAACCTCATTTAAGGCAATATCAGAATGTCCCTGAAATCGATTAGCGATATTCCAATCAGTCTGGCCATGGCGCCAGAGAACTATGCGTTGTCTCTCCATTTTTTATTTGCCTGCCTTGAATGCCTCAGCTGCAGCTAGCGCATCTAATTTGATACTTGGACAATCATTCCAAAGCCGATCCAAGCTGTAATACTGGCGTGCCTGCTGAGTTTGAACATGAACCACTAAATCTTGATAATCAAGAAGAATCCAATTCTCTGAACTCTCTCGCCTTGTTGGCTTCTCCCCCAAGAGTGATAATTGACGCTCTACTTCATCAGCAATTGCATCAATTTGTCGCTCATTGCCTCCACTAATCAATAGAAAAACTTCACTTAAGAGCATCTGTTCTGATAAATCCATTGCCAGTAAATCACTGCCCAGCTTCTCTATAGCGGCAGCGGCAGCTATCTGGGTGTGTTCAAGCGTTGATTTACGCGGCGGCATAGATTCCTTGGCTCTTTACATAGGCAGCCACTCCGGCTGGCACAAGTGATTCAAAAGGCTCTGATGCCTTTATCAAATTTCGAACCTTGGTTGAGGAGATATCTAGCGCGTTTAT
>JACCED010052446.1_pt1 | contig 19462 bp, 30 predicted proteins | sample 7455021 | NCBI WGS metagenome assembly JACCED01 (sample SAMN15323456, study PRJNA562643) | freshwater metagenome | isolation source: river surface water | place: USA:Blue River Watershed | collected 2017-08-19 | reverse complement strand
GTATTTACACTATCTGCATCTAAACTAGTTTTTTTAAATGTATATTTAAAAGCCATATCAATTCTCCTTATGTGTTAAAAGTTTACCACTAGAATATATCTCTTCAATTGGTAACATTTCCATTTGATTTGTTAAGAATTTATGATCTTCAGTACACTCAATAATGTCACCATTGTCAAGCGTATATCTATACATAGGTTTGCATCCTTTAATTTGAAAACATAAAATGCTAGTTAAGGTATCATTACGATCATATAACAACAATGGATCTTCTTTTGTAAATAGATGAGTTTTGATTTGATTAATAGTCATAGTTCCATAATTAGTTTTAACCTTAGTATTTCCAGATAAACAATAGTCTGCAAAACCAACTAGTTCTTCCCATAGTTTTTCAGCATATTGTTGAGTGAGTGAGTTTGACCTAACTGCACCAGATAAGAATTGTTCTTTGTAAGCATTCAATACATCATGTTTCTTCTTACCCATTGCACGTCTAACATCATCTGCTTCTTTAGGAGTAAATCCTGCAATCTTGGAACATATTTCCATTACTTGTTCTTGATACAACAACGTCCAATAAGATGTTTCTAATAAATGTTTAAGCGATTGAGGTAGTTCTTCAGGCGCATAACCATTCTTTTTATTCTCTATATATTGTTTATCAAATCCAGCTTGTAATGGACCTGGTCGATTCAAAGCAGTAATAGCACTTAGATCTTCAATTGATTCAGGTTTGCATTCAACAATTAGTTTCTTTGCCATGCCTGAAGTTTCCATTTGAAAGACTCCAGTAAGATGTCCTTTGTTCATTTGATCATAAGTAAGTTTGTCACCATCTGGAATTTTGTAAGGTTCGATATCAATGTCTTTGTTTTGTTTAATTAGTTTTTGACATTCTTTTATAATTGAAAGCGAATCGATACCAAGAAAATCAAACTTAAGTAAACCTAATTCTTCACATTCATCTTTGTCGAATTGAGTAATTCTATCAGCCTTACTATTTTTCCATAGAGGAATCACATCATGAATTGGAAAGTCAGATATAATAATACCAGCAGCATGAATTCCATAAGTCGAAACCATATCTTCTATTTTTGTAGCAAATTCTAGAAACTTAGAATATTTAGTGTCTTCAGTAACATCTGGATTTAATTCTAAGATTTCTTCTAATGTAGCTTCCTTGCCAAATTTAGGTGGCGGAATTTTCTTCATTAAATTATCTAAATCTTCCATGTTCCCTTCAGTGATTCTATAGTAAGATCTAGCTAATGACTTAGGTTTAAATGTACCGTGCGTAATGATATTTGCAACATTATCCTTACCCCAATAATCAATGCACCATTCAATAGCTCTTTCTCTATCTAATGCATCATGATCAATATCGATGTCTGGCGCACTACCGCCAATCATATTTGATCTACCTTTAACAAAATCAAAGTCATCTGTACATTCAGTTACATAAAGTAAGATTGAATTATGAGGATTCTCTTTGAATTTAGTTCTTTGATTATCTGAATCTTTCATAGAACAAGCTGCTAGCAATAATTCTAAGTCAGATTCTTTTAGCATATTAATTTCATACATCATAAAATCATAATCAACTTGATCTATGCGATCGTGATTAACATATAATTTTATTTGTTTAAGCAACCATTCTTTATTATTAAATTCTGGAGATGTCATATGATTTCTTTTAAATTATTCTTTAAGTATATGTTAAGACCTATTGCTCATTGCAAAGGTGGCTGTTGAAGTAATTCTAAAATAGGCAATAAAGACTCCTTTACCCTAGGAGTTAAATTAATATAATATTTTAATTTTGTTTCTAAAAAAGATTTATTATTAGTAGTTTCTTCTTGATACTCACGAGCGAGATTTAATAAAACTTGAGCATTAATTTCTACTAAATCATAATCTTCTTCCATTACAGATACATCAATTTGATGTAACAATTTTTTTGCACGATCTAAAAAGTTTAGTTTCATTTTTATTCTCATTAAGCAAATAGTGGTTTAATATACAGAAGCATAACAGTGCTTCCTGTTGTGTAACCTAAAGCGTTACATATACTGAATTTTATTCTTTCTTTTGTGGTATCCATACCCATTAGTAAGATACCATTTGTAGTCCATATTGCAGAAGCAACCAGCCCAGAAAATATTTGAGTAACTATCCAATCATGAGTAACTGCATAATGATCAAAAGAACTTACCATATCTCCTAGAAACGATAATGTAAATGATATAAGTATCATTTTTAAAAATGGCATTTCTTTTTTATCAGATATATTTTCCGGAAGTTTTGCAATAAAAGATTCTATTAAATCTTGTTCTTTATTCATGATTACAAAAGCTTAATAGTTTCTTTTCTATCCATTAAAATATGTTCAATTTTTGTTGGTTTGAATTGTTGAATTGCTTGCATTACGATTGCAGGATCAAAATCCTTACATGAGTATACATCTAATTCTAATAAACCAGGATTTGTTTCATCCCAGACATGCATTGCCATATGTGAAGTTTCAATAACGCATACGCCAGTAAGTCCTCTGTTACCTTCTTTATCTAAATAAGTAACGAATGGACCCATTAAGATTTTCATATCAATTGCTTTTACTAAATCTTTGAACCATTGTGCAGTCAAGACAACGTCGGATGGAGGTTCTTGTACTTCTGCTCTAATAATAATATGTTTATGTTCTAACATGTAATCTCCTATATTAAAATGGAATTATATATTTACTAGCTTCTATAGACATTTCTGGTGTAAAAATCAAGGGAGTTGCACCACGACCTTCATTTAAAAATCTTTCGAAAATTAAATTGTATTTTACAGGATCAACTTCGGTAATGTAAAGCGCCCAAGCGACCAAACTACCAGCAGCTGAACCACGTCCAGGACCGTGCAAAACACCACGTTCTCTAGCGCCATTCATAAACTGACTAACTACAAGCATGTAATCTGAGAATCCCATTTTCTTAATAGCAGTAAGTTCGTATGCTAATCTATCTCTATATTCTTTAGGTGGCATTTCTCCGAATCTAGAATACAAACCATGTTGTGCTTCTAGTTCCAAATAGTCATGACTAGGAACACCATCTAATTCCTTAAACTTTGGATAACGATTCATTCTATCTGAAAAATAATCATTAGAATCAATCATCTTGGCAACTTCTACTGTGTTAGAAATAGCATCATATGGTAATCCTAAGTGTTGTGCTTCTTGCCACATCCAATCATGATCTGCAACATGTACTTTTATTTCGCCAAAACTAAATCTTTTAGGATCAGACAACTTAGTTTTTGTTTGTAAACATAATGCTGCTTCATGATGTTCTTTATCATGCTCATGCGTATAGTGACAATCATTAGTACAAATAATAGGATAATCGTATTTGTTAGCAATCTTAATTAACTCTTGATTAACTAGTCTTTGTTCTTCATTGTGATGAAGTTGTAATTCGACAAGTAGCCTGTTGTTAAAGATAGCCCTATGATGATCAATAAGTTTGGCTGCATCATCTGATCTACCACGCAATATGAGTTGACTAGCCCTGCTACCCAAGCATGCAGTAGTAGCAACAATGCCTTCACTATATTGAGCAAGTAAATCATCGTCGATTCTAGGTTTATGATACATCCCTTCTGTATATGAAAACGTAGAAAGTTTATAAAGATTATGTAAACCTTTATTGTTCATTGCTAATAAAACAAGATGATAATAGTTTTCTTCTAAATCATCTTTTTCTCTTACAGTTCTATCAGCACAAGTATAATACGCTTCCATACCAATGATTGGTTGTACACCATTACTTTTACAATGTTTAAAGAATTTGTACGAACCACTAACACTACCATGATCAGTCATAGCAATTGCTGTTTGATTAATATCTTTAACATGTTTTGGTAATGTATCTACTCTGTTGATGCCGTCTAATAATGAATATTCGGTGTGTACATGTAAATGAACAAAACTCATTCACTTTCTTCTTTCAATAAATCTTCTAGAAGTTCTAAATAATAACGCCATTCTTCAATTTGTTCTAAAGTTCTTGGACGTTTAGCTGGAGGAACTGGAAGATCAATTATTGCTAATCGATCATCAAAGTCAGGCTTTTGTTCTAATTCACAATTTTCTTTATGATCTTTTTCTTTACATAATTTGAAATCATAATAAATTGATTTGCAATTTTTACATCTACCAAATTCATCAGTTATGAATTCGTCCATATCATGATATACTTTTAATAAATAATCAGATACAAATAAAGATGCTTCGTGATTTCCAATACATGCACTCAATACAAATGGCATAACTTCTGAAAGTTTATACCAGTATTCTCTTGCACATTGAGTAGTTGGATCATTCTTCACTATCGCTTTCGGTTCCGGAATCCGAAACAGGGTTCTCAATTTCAGTCGATCTTCTTTTGTTGACATTTAATATCTGCTCTTTTAACTTTTCAAAGAAAGTTGGATTTTGTTCTAAGTAATCTCTCATGCCTACTCTACCACCAGTACACAAAGATGATTCTACACCTGTGTCTGGATCTGTATACTTGACGCTTGAACCTGCAAATCTAATTAAACCATTATCTTTACAGAATGTTACTGCGTCTAATAAACGATCAGTACCAATACCAGGTACAAAATCAAATGATGCTTCCTTGTTTAGAGCGGGCGCACATTTATTCTTAATAACTTTAACACGCATTGTCAAAGCATTATCTTGATCTTGTGATGGTTTTGAACTTACACGCATTCTGACTGAAGCATAAAACGGAATTGCATTACCACCACTTGTAGTCTCAGGATTTCCATACATAACGCCAATATTAGTACGTACTTGATTAATAAATAAATAACATACTTTATTATCTACACTAATCTTACTAATAGAACGCAATGCTTTTGACAGTAACCTAGGTAAATCTGCAACACCAACCTCATTCATATTACGTTTGGTTTCCTTTTCTGATTGTGCGGCATCAATACTATCAAATACTACAATACCTACTTTTCCTGTTTTTCCTAGATCCTGAGCTAATTGTAAAGCTTCTTCTGCAGTATCAGGATAAACAAAGATCATTTTATCAGGATCCAAACCCATAGATTCTACAAGATCCAAACCTGTAGTACGTTCTAAATCAATCCAAACTGGTGGTTTTGAATAACCTTTAGTTTGAACATAATTTCGAACAATTTGTAAACATAAAGATGTTTTACCTGCTGATGGTGGACCAAAAACTTCGATAATTCTATCGTCTGGTACACCACCAATACCCAAAATGGAATCTAAAGATACAGAACCAGTAGAGATTGGTTCTACTTTTTCGTACTTTGGACCCATAGTTAATACTTCTTCTTTGCCAAATTTCTTAGCAAATGCAGAAGCAATCATGTCGATTTCTGGAATACCAGTTAATTTTTTAGTTGCCATTTTTATCCTTATTTTTTAACGATAATATCGACCGGAGTCATATTATCATATTTTGTTATAAAATCTGTTATAGATATATTTATAAACCAAATTTCATATTCCCATCGAAGCGCATTAATATTATAGCTATTAAAGATTGATACTTCTTCTGGAATTTGAAAAGCTATAGAAGCTCTCCAGTAATCTGAGTGTTTATAATATTCTTGTGAGTTTGACTCACGTAATGGTTTATCATTAATATCATATATTATAGGTGTGCAATTAAAGACAAAGCTTTTATTGTTATTTGAATATTCGTAACAAGTATCATAATGCACATATTTATGATCCTTTAATGTAAAATTAGCATAATAAATATTATCAACTAATTTTCCCCATTTTAAAGTTTCTAATATAAATGGTTGATATTCGTCATATCTGAGTTCTATGTTCAATTTTTAACCTTAATTTTCATTAATTATTTCTATTGAAGGAATCTCATCACCAAGATATTCTCTTTCAAATACTGTTCCAATTAAAGTGCTTGATGTAAGAGCACCACTTTGATTGTATGTATTTGAATATACCGATACAATATTTGTAACTCGATAATATGAGTTAGCAGATGCTATTACTTCTTGCTCTGAATTAAAACCATTAAACACATTAAGTCCTTTTTGAATTGAACCGATGCCAAAAGTTGAATGATTTAAAGAAAGAAAATCATTACTGCTGCCAACTAGAAAATCAACATTTGCATGTTTTTCTTTTCTAAAACTTTTAGAGCAAAGACTTAATGGTGAATTATTTGCGTAATTTACCCACTGCCCGTTTTGCATTACTTTACCTGCAATATTACAAGGGATAAAATAAGTAACGTTATAAGGTTCATTTAAATCCTTAACAAGATAATAGATATTAGGACTTGTTCTTTTTATATATAAAGGCATTATAGGTTTGTAAGATTGAAAAATTGAAGAGATACTGTTAGAATAAGAAGTGTTATACTGCATATCTTTACAGTTATCGTAACTTATAAAATTATTTGTTGATGTTTTAATTTTGTAACTTTTACAATCAATTCTTTCTTTTATATCTTCTGGATATAAAAGAAATCCATAGGCTAAACTTATGTTTTCTGTTTCTGCTTCTCTAACTAAACTTAAATCTATTTGATATTCTGAAACTAATTTGCCAACAATATTTCCAGAATTGTCAATTTTATAAGTACCTAATGGTTCCATGTTTTGAGAATTATTATTTTGAAAACGTGGATCATTAGCCATAGCATTTAAAATATCAGCAATAGTAGGTGAATTTCCTGCATCACCTTTAGGTCCTTGCAAACCTTGGATACCTTGATCACCTTTTAAACCTTGTGGTCCCATTTGACCTTGAAGACCTGTATCGCCTTTAGGTCCTTGTATTCCTTGAATGCCTTGTGGACCTGGATCTCCCTTTGGTCCTTGAGGTCCAGTGTCACCTTTAAGACCTTGCAATCCAGTTTCACCACGTAGTCCTTGCGGACCTGGTAATCCTTGAATTCCTTGAGGTCCGATATCACCTTGATCGCCCTTAATTAGAGGTAAATAATCGTCAATCAATTTAGTATTTATACGAATAATAAAGTTAGGATCATTTAATAGATTTTGAACTATTGTTTCTGGATCTGCATTTTGTCCAGGAAGACCTTGAGGACCTGTTTCTCCAGTATTTCCTTTTTCGCCTTGAGGTCCTTGAAGACCATCAACGCCAGGTAATCCTTGAGCTCCCGTATCGCCTTTAGGACCTTGTTCACCACGCGGACCTTGCAATCCAGTTTCACCAGGAACTCCATCTAAACCATCGAGTCCATTCTGTCCATCACTTCCTTTTACTTTTCCTAAATTGCGAATAGTTCCATATTCGAATTTAACAATTAAATCACCGTTTGAATCTATACTAATGCTTTCAATACTTTCGGCATCACGGCCATCTCTTCCATCGCGACCGTCTTTTCCATTCAAGCCTGTTTCACCACGTTGACCTTGTAAGCCAGCTTCGCCTTTAGGTCCCTGGATACCAGGTAATCCTTGCTCTCCTTTTGGGCCAACGATAACTTGAGTAGGATTAGAAACAGTTGGATTAGAAAGCGAAGGCGAATTAGGTAAATTATTTGAATCTTCATTATCGCAAGAAATTAATAAAAATATTAGTATTAAATTTATTGGTAAAATTTTTACAAAAATTTTATTACCCCTTAGAGCGTTGTGTTAATAGATAAATATTTCTTTCAATACCGCTACAAGTTGCCATAATCAAATCATCTAAACCTAATGAAAGTTCTTCTGTACCTTTAAGTTCATTGTAAAGTTCAGTAAGTTCCATCAATATATGTTTTTCCATAGCTAATGCGTTTTGAATTGCATCTTGACCAAGTGTTTGTTGTTTATAACACATCATTTGCATTTTGAGGATTCCATCTACAGCAACTAATTGTTCGCCATAAGTAATAATTCCTTTTTCTGCAAATGAATCAAAATGATCAACATAAGATTCATAAATTTCACCTAATAAAAGATGATCTGAGTAATCGCCTTTAGCTACCAAGTGAGAGTGATGATGTAATAATTCAGCACATTTAAAAGCACCAAGAATATATTGATATGATTCCATTGACATGGTTAATCTCCTATTTTATTGAAAGTTATATTTTTGTTTTTTTGTAAGTATTCTTTAATGTAAACATTATTAGAATTTGGATAGTCGCTTTTATAGTAGATAGCAAGAATACCACTACTTATCAAGCTTTTAAAGCATTCCCAGCACGGTTCTACGTTTACATATGCAGTTGAATCTTTTAAGCTAACGCCATTTTTAGCTGCTTGAAATACTGCGTTTCTTTCTGCATGTACCGTACGAATACAATGATCATCTACAATTAAATGTCCAGCATCATCGCAATGATCATCTTTAGTAAGTGAACCATTGTAACCTGTAGCAAGTATGTTATTGTCGCGCACAATTACACAACCAACATGCTTTCTATTACATGTACTTCTTGTTGCTACATGTTCAGTTAAATCAATAAAGTAATTATTCCAAGTTCTCATTTTACTTTCTTTTTATAAGAGACAAATATATCAAAGTAAATATTTCTTTTCTCTTGTAAATACTTCAATAGTTCTAACAGAATTTGAATTCTATGTGAAATATAATGATTGTTTCTTGTTACTTTGAATTCGTTACCTTCTTCTTTAACCGAAGTAAGGATTTGAGAATCTTTAAACATAGGATCTTCTAAATCAATATTAAATTGAAATAAAAATTTAACCATTGATTCAAAACCAGTAGCCCAACCAGTTGAGTTTACAGCTTCTAAATAAGGTTTGTTTTTAATTAGAACATTAAAGTAATCTAGAATCGCATATTCAGATAAAGATGAACCTTTAATATCTACTGACTCTGGATCAACTGATTTAATACTAACGAATCCTGAATCTAAAAAGCTTTGCGCTTTAGGAAAAGCACCTAGATAAAATAACTCATAGAAGTTAATAATTGATTCATCTAAGATTTGAAAGTTCTTGTGTTGAAGATATTCTTTTAAAACATCTTTGTTTTTTAATTCGTTCAATGTAGATTCAATTACATCAAAATCAAATTCAACAGATAGAAGATGTTGTTTTTCTTTATGTAAACATTGAAATGTTTCTGGAGAATAGAAGTCTACATTTTCTTTAAACTTTTTATGAAACGTATCATAAAATTTAGTAATCCCTTTAGCGATAATTAAATGATATCTAGGTTCAGTTGTATTTTTACTATCCAATGACTCTAAATAACGATTAAGTTCATCAAAATTATCAAGCACAGCCACTGCAATACTGTAATTTTTGTTATCTAAAAGTAATTTAAAATCATACATATCATTTGATTGTTCCATTGTTTGAACAGAGTTAATGTCTTCTCTATTCCAACCATAATAATCTCTAAGAGTAGGAGCAACTAAAGCATTAATTGTTTGTAATTTAGAGAGTGTATTGATTTGAGTTAAGTAATTATTCGTGATCATCATTTGATTCCTTTTGAATACTATTGTTTATCTTGTTATTATATTCTTTAATTAAGTTTAGAGTTACATTAGTTACGGCAACGTAATCGCTAAAAGATAAAATGTTTTTTGCGATTTCATTTAGTAAAGTTAACTGATGTAATCTAATTTTATATTCTTCAATCAAACTAGGAGTTTCGTTCATGTCAATTGTCCTTACAACTGGCTGCTTTAATTACTTTCATAAAGGCCATCTTGACCTGTTAAATTTTTGCAAAGAGTACGGTGATGTAGTGGTAGGGATTAATAATAATATATATTTATATTGCAAGTACGGAAAAAATTATACGATTGATATTCAACATAGAATTAAGATGTTATCTTTGACTAAGATACCAAAAGATATAATTGTTTTTGACGAATTTAATCCCGTAAATTTAATAGATAAAATTAGACCAGATATTTATATAAAAGGTAATGATTATAAAGGTGTTAAAATACCTGAAGAGAATATATTAAAAGAATTAAATATACCTTTAGTAATTCAAGAAACGCCAAAAATAAATTCAAGTAGTCGTATCATTTTCGGTCAAGAATCCACCATTAACTTTAATAAATAAGTAAATAGATTTAGATAATTTATCAAAGTCATCTTCGGATATTTCTATTTCATTTAAATCAACTATTATTCTTAATGAAGTATTTATAAACACTCGATCTTTATTTTTATCATTTTTATTTAAGAATATTAATAATTTATCATTATCGTATTCTTTAGATTGTTGTTCGGCATATTGTTTTATGAAAAACAATCGACCGCATATAGAAACATCATTTGGTATTTTTATATTTTGGAAATGTTTTTCCCACCAATATGTTTCCATTTCTTTTAATAGATTATTTATAAACTTAACTGATGCTACGGATGAATAGCCTATTGAATATTCCAATGCGTCTTGTAAAGACATTTTAGTTCCATCTGAATTAAAGAAAATAGTAAATCTAAACGATTTATCAAAGAACATAGCAGTTGCTACAATCAATGATTCTTGTAAGTATTTCTTTTTTCTATTAGCTGGATGTTGCAGTTTAATATAATCTGACATTGCATTTTCTATTACTGCTTTTATTAATGTTTTACAATCTTCTAATGAACTATTCATAGTGCCCCTATTCTTAAACTACTTTATTTCCGTGCCTATAAGTTCTTGTTTTATTATATTCAAGTTTAATGTCAATAGCTTCTTGTAAATCAATACCATGTAAACCGCAGAAATCTGCAATTCTAATGATTGTATCTGCTAACTCAACAGGAATTCCTTCTGGTTTTCCATCTTTGACATAAATTTCAGTTGGTGAATGCCCAGCTCTGTGTTCTTCAAAAGCTTCACTTAATTCACTGTGCATAAGACAAATCAATTCACCTACGGTTCTTGGTTTATCATGCCAACCTTTTTCTTTTGCATTTGTATATGCTGTTTCTACTAACTCATTGATCTTCATTGTTTAATGCCTTAATGATATCTTGGATTGTTCCATCGTGAATGATATATTGACCGCTTGTACATCTACCCCACAAGTAACACGTGGATAATTCTACTGCTGGTTCGCCATATCTTTTTAAATTTTTACCTAACCAATTGGAAACCAAATAAAATTCTAACGGTTCTTTAAAATATTCTCCGTCTTCTCTATTTGGTTCTTGAAGATCAGGTGTATAGAATAAAGATTCTGAAAACACATCGTTTTCTTTTACTAATTCTAAAAGTTCATGTGGTGCGCGACAAAAAATCTCATTGTTTATAATGTTTGTTGCACGTGTTAAAATTTGTTCTTCTGTTAACATAATGTTATTCCCATCCCCAATCGCCAGTCATGCCAGAAGCATTGTAATCTGTAACTACACCTTCAAAGAAGTTCTTGAAAGAGTCACCGTTAACAATCCAATCCAACCATGGCAATGGGTTGTCTTTTTGTTTAAATTGTGGTTTTAAGCCTAGTTGTAGTAATCTTCTATCAGCTAAATAACGTATATATAGTTTGATATCTGATTTAGTTAATTGGCAAATAGATTCTGAATCTGCATATACTAAATCTACTAATGCATCTTCGAGTTCTACTGCTTTTGTATAATTGATATAAATGTGTGATTTTAAATCGTTATTGACTACTTCTGGATGTTCGTCGCAAAAGGTTCTGAACAACTTAGTCATTGCATCGACATGCATCGACTCATCGCGAATTGACCATTCAACAATTTCGCACATTCCCTTCATTTTGCCAAATCGCTGATAGTTCAGCAACATAACAAAAGCAGAGAATAACGACATTCCTTCGTTACAAACTGATTGAGCAAGTAACACTGCGGTCTTTCGATTTAATCCACGCATTGAATCAATGTTTTGAGATTGCATAAAGTCTAACTTATTGCGCATCTCATCATAATTTAAAAATGCTGAGTATTCTTCTTCAGCTAACCCTAAAGTATCATTTAATAATGCATATGCTCTTTGATGAGTACCTTCTCTATTAGCAAATGAAAGTAGCATATTTCTAATTTCATTGTTTTTAAAGATAGGTAAGAATTGATCAACGTAATTACCAGCAACTACACAATCACTTTGAGTAAAGATTCTCAAGATCTGTGTAATGTGTGCTTTTTCTTCAGGTAATAAACCTGAATTTTTCCATTGATTGACATCATCTTGTAACTTTGCTTCCCATGTTCCCCAGTGAATCTTTTCATGAGATTCTGCTATTTCCATAGCCCATGGGTATAGGAACGGTTTATATGCTTTATTTGATTCTAATAAACTCATTTTTGTTTCCATCTTTGTTTTAAAAACTGTGTAGCCTTTTCTCTAATTTCATTAACACCATTTGTACCATCATCAAAAGTTATAGTCCAAGGTGCAACTGTAATTAAATCATTTAATCTTGATCGTAAAGATTCCCAACTAAATGGAATTGTTTCAATCACATTAAATGTAGCTTCTTCATAATCTAGAAGTATTGAAATTTCAATTTCCTTTGAATCCATAGTGCATAATAATACAAATTCATCATTATCAAAATGAATACTAACACAGTCTCCGTCATTATAAAGATCTGCAGTTTCAACTTTAACTTGTGGATATTCTTCTGCAAATTCAAAAAAGCGTTTTTGCAATTTGTATCTTGGATGTGAAGCATCTAATGGAACATCAAAAATCATATTAAACATCTTTTTATCTTTTTCTGAGATTTTCATATAAGTTCTTTCTCTACTAATTGATAGTAGACATTTGTTAAACAATTAGAATCTAAAACGTATTTAAGAGTTTCCCAACCTTCGCAAACTTTTCCATTAGACAGAAGCAATATAGGTTTATTTATATCGGCTTTTGAACTATCAATATTCTTTTCGTTTGCTAAATATTCGTCTTTATTCCAATAGAAAACTTTTAAAGCAGAAATTATATAAACACCTGAAATGATTTTCATTTTTTATCCTTGGCAAGATATACATTCGTCATAATCTTTCAATGCTTTGCGTTCAATTTTTTGTGAAATCTTTTCAGCAGCAGCACCTGAATTTGTTCGAAGGTAATATAATGTTTTTACTTTCTTTTTCCAAGCTAAAATATGTACATAATTTACATACGCTTTATCACTTCCAGCTGGGAAAAATAAGTTTAAGGATTGTGCTTGACAGATATGCTCTTGTCTATCTGCAGCATGTTCAATCAACCAAGCTTGTTCAATTTCAAATGCAGTTTTAAATACGGCTTTTTGATAGAATGTTAAGCAATCTAAATCTTGTACTGAACCTTGATTCAATACAATTGATTGCCAAATTTCGTTGTAAGTAGTTTCGTCTGGATATAAATCTTTTAGGATTTTATCTAAGTACTTGTTCTTTTGTAAGAACGAACCTGCTCTAGTTCTATGAGTAAATGCATTCGATTTCCAAGGCTCAATAGATGGAGATGTATCTAGAATAATAGCACTGTTCGCATTTGGTGCAATAGCTAACAGATGACTGTTTCTTCGTCCGGTACCTATACCATCTAAGTATTCGCCTTTTAATTTTGCTAAAGCTTCAGTTTGTTTAACGGCTTTTTGTTTTATATGTTTAAACAATCTTCTATTCACACCTTTAGCACCTGGAGATTCCCATGCAAGATTCTTTCTTTGTAAATAAGAATGAAAACCCATAGTACCTAAACCTAATGATCTTTCTAATTGTGCTGATCTTACTGCTTTACTTAAACTAGCTGGTGCATGCTTAATAAAAAATTCCAATACATTATCTAAAAACGTAATTGAATCTTCTACTATAGTAGTATTCTTCCATTCGTCAAAATACTCTAAGTTTAAACTAGACAAACAACATACAGCAGAACGATCTTCATCAGTTGGCAATGTAATTTCACAACATAAATTTGATCCATTTACTTTTAAACCTTTATCTTTTAATGATTGAGGTAATGCGTCATTAACCGTATCTGAAAAGAAAATATAAGGTTCGCCAGTTCTGAATCTAATTTCGAGTATTCTTTGCCATAATTCACGAGCAGGAATTGTTTCTTTTACTTCTTTACTATGTGGATCTATTAAACTCCAATCTTTGCCATCAGCTACTGCTTGCATAAATTCATCAGAGATACATACTGCATTGTTGATATTGAAACATTTTCTGTTTGTATCACCACCAGTAGGTACTCTAAGGTTAATAAATTCAATAATATCTGGATGACTAATATCTAGATATGCAGCGTAACTACCTTTTCTAGTTACACCTTGTTTCCAAGCTTGCATATCGCTATCCACTGTTTTTACAAATGGAATTGGACCTGGTGCTTTGTTTGATACAGATCTAATATCTGACCAATGTCCACCTACACCACCACCCATTACAGACATCCATCTCAATTCAGTTGAATGTTCAATTAAACCTTCTACTGTGTCTGGAACATATGTTAAAAAACAACTAATAGGTAATCCTGTTTTAGAATCATCTAATCTAGCGTTACTTAAAATTGGCGAAGAGAACATTAACCAGCCACTATTCGTGTATGATAATATTCTTTCAGCTAATTCGTTGTCACCATCAGAAAACGCATAAGCAGCTCTTCTAAAAGCTTCTTCTGGTTCTGTTTCAGTTTCTAACATATAAAAATTCTTTAACAAAGAGATAGCATGCTCTGAATATTCGTATTTCATTTTGTTTCCTTCTATACTAACTAAAAAAATGCCTACTACACTGTACTTTTATTAAACCAACCGTAAACAATTAAAGTCATTTCCACGAGTAAACCACATACAATACTGCCAACTACTGCAGCGACGGATTTACTAATTGAAGTCAGCAACATAAAAGTTGATACCATTGCCACTGTATCTGCAATAAAGAAATTTTTCAATAAAAACTGTTTTACTGGTTTTGGAAAATGGTGAAATGTCATGAGATAAGAAATCCATGTAATTGCACCTAATACTATTCCATCAATCATTGTGTTAATTTCATTTCTACATGTAAAGACATGCCGATTTGTTCGAATACTTTTCTGATATCTAGTAGTGTATCTAATCGTTGCTTCCAGAAGTTTTTAACAATTCTAGCAGCAACTGTAGCGGATGTAGTATTTGATAAATAAGAATCTGCCATTTGATCAATTACTGTACCAGCTGGTCTTTTTGCACCACGTTTTGCATATCCATCGACAATTGCATTAATAAGATTTGACTTTTTAATTTCGTTGCCACCAGATATTGCATCTAGAATTGATGATGCAACAGAATAATAATTGCTTGAAATTTGTATATTGCTAATTAATTGCAGTAATATTTCACGAAATTTAACAGCATCTAAGTCTTCTACTTTTGGAATTTCAATCATTAAAGATGATGCCCATTCAAAAAGAGTTTTTTCATAGAAAATAAAATTTCTTACAAACTCTTCTGTAGCTAAAGTATAAGATTCTGCAGCCACTGTTATTTCATTTAAAGCTTCATTTACTGTAACTGATTCTACATTTTTTGTAGTTTGTTCTTCTTCGTCAATGTTCATTTAATTACCAAAGAGGTTTCTTTTCTCTTGCTGGTGCGCTAGTTTTTGGTTGTGACGCTTGTGCTTGTAAATTTGCTGACGCTGCAGTTGCTCTAGTAGCATTAATTGTTGTTGGCTTAACTTCTTCTTGTCTTGGCTTGCTATTTCCGCCAGATTGCAAAGAATTGTAAACCTTAATAATTTCATCTTGTAATTCTTGTTTAAACGAATCACCAATTTCAGGTAAGAATCTGACATCGTCATACCACTTTTCTACTTCATTTCCATTTTGATCCTTGCCAGTACCTTTATGTGCTGGAGGACTAATGAACATTCCATTGCTTCCATTTACTAGCTTGAAGCCATCAATTTCAATAACTTCATTAAGTACAATAGAGCACATTGCTTTTACTTTACTTGTTGAGTTATTAATTGGTCTTACTTTTACTTCAAAGTTAAACATCTTTTTCACCTTTTCTTTCAATTAACTTTTGTTCATAATGATATACTAAAGTATTCTTTATTGCTTTTGTGACTTGATCAATAAAATATTCATGCGTCTGCATTCTTTTGTTGTTTTTCTGATACTGTTTGTTCATATTCTACTTCGTTCTTTAGTTCGAAATTTGCAAATTGATAACCTAAGATAAAAAATGTTACCATAGTTTCATTTATTGATGTTTTAATCATTACTTCACTAGGTATCATTTCTGAATAAACATCTACAAAATTATCAATTTTTGTTTTTAATTCTTCACTTGCTTTTGCTTTTGCTAAAAATAAACGAAACAATTCGGCTTCGCTAACGGTAATTGTTTCATCTTTTTTTGTTTTAATTTTATAAGGCATTATTCCCAACCTAACATTTTAGAAATACTTGATTGAAATAAACGTGTTAAAACAAAATACTCACCTGCAGTAATTGGTACGCTTACTTTGTTCTTAGAAGTCATGTCACTTACATGTAACATATAAGTGCCGGCATATTTTTCTTCACCTTGTTTCATTTCCAAAGTCTTTGTTGTTTCACCAAGTACATGTAAAAGTCTTGGTGGATTATCTAAGTCATTGAAAATTTGCAACATGTCGTTGATACCTAAAGCAAAGGTTAATTTTTGTGACCAATCGTAAGATTTTTCACCATTAGCTTTTGCTACTTCGACAAGAATGGCACCTTCTTTATCTACTCTACCTTTATCATTTCTTCTAGGTGGTAATAGTACAAATTGTGCAGCTGCGGATTTTTTATAAATACAAAATGGAGCTGGATAACTCATGTTTCTTCTTTCTCATTCATTTGTTTATCGATGTTATAGATTAATTCTGGAATTGGACCTCTATAACATTTTTCTAATTTTATTAAACTAACTATATCAGATTCTTTAAATGGTTGCGAATTAATAAGCAAATAGAAACCTGTGTCTTTCCATTTTAGATTTACATCTATTTGATCTGGATCACCGCATAATATTAACTTACTATTCTCACCTAATCGTGACATAAGAGTTTTTAATTCATGCCAATTTAGATTTTGTGCTTCATCTAAGATTAATGTACAGTTGTCAAACGTACAACCACGAGTAAATTCTAATGGCAAGAATTGTATTTGTTGTTTTTCTATCATTGTTTTTATGTAATCTTTACTATCTTCACCGCCCATAACTTTTTGCAAAGCTATTTCAAAACTTGAAATATAAGGTGAATATTTCTCTGCAACATCTCCTGGAACTGGACCAAAAGCATTACTGTTTTCTGTCTTTACCATGGCTGTTGATTTACACAATAACAATTTTCTTTTCTTTGATCTCATATCTTCAATTGCATTGGCAATTGCTAACGTTGTTTTACCCGTACCAGCTGGACCTATTGCGCATAGAACTTGAATATTGTCATCTTTTAAAAAGCTCATATATAATGCTTGATTTGTATCTTTTGGATACATTCCATTGATATTGAACTTCTTAGGTAGATTTAGTACTTTACAATCATTTCCACTTCTGTAAAGTACTGCTGTTTTTTGATTATCTTCTACTGCTTTTAATAAAATGTATTGTCCATTTAAGATTTCTATACCAAAATCTTTAGGATTAAATACTTTTAATTGATAAAGTTGATCAATAAATGCTGCTTCAATTTCATGTTCTATAAATTTCATAATAAACTCCGTAGAAAATTTTAGAAAACCCACTACTGAGAGCTTACAATTTTTCTTGTTTAATTAACAAGCAGCCCAACCATAGAATACAAACCCAGTCTTACCATTTTCTGTGAATTTTAGGGCCTTACAATAATACTTTTCAACATCATCGATGGTTTCATCGGCATAAGATTCTGCTTCTTTTCTTGAACTAAATTCTTTTTTTAAAACGCTGAATCCTTGTTGAGTAGAAATAGTACCGTTATATGGATCATGACCATATTCGTATTGAGCTTGTTCTACTAATGAATCAAAACATTCTCTAGCATTATCGCCATAAGCGATATCGATAAAGCTTTCGGCACCATTACCTTTAACAGATCCAGTTGCGAAAATTTCAACAGTATCGCCAAGTACTGTTTGATTCCAACTTTGAGCAGGTACACCAACACCATTAAGAATAATGTCTCTCCCATGAAGATTTTCTCTACAAACAAAATCTGCAATGGTCATACTTGATTCAAATTGTACTTGTCTAGCACCTGTTCCTGGAACTACTACAAGGGTAGCTGTTCTTTGAACATTACCTTTTACAGAACCTGTAGCGAAGATTTCAACTGCATTATCTAAAGTTGTTACATTCCATTGTTGTGGACTTACGCCTACACCGTTAACAATAATATCACGCCCATGTAAATTTTCACGACACACAAAATCAGCGATAGACATATTTTGTTCTACTTGAACTTGACGTGCACCGGTACCAGGTACTACTACCAAGGTTACGCTACGTGCATTTCCCTTAACAGAGCCAGTAGCAAAAATTTCAAGAGCGCCAGTCAAAGTTGTTTGACTCCAATTTTGTGGACTTACACCCACACCATTAATGATGATATCGCGACCATGAAGATTTTGTTCACATACAAATTCGGCTACAGTCATTGTATCTCTTACTTGAACTTGACGTGCGCCGGTACCTGGAACCACTACTAATGTTGCATTACGAGTTGTCATATTTTTCCTGCTTTCTTTATCTTTGTTTTTCAATATTCTTTTTTGTTGACTTATATTCTGCAATATTCTTTGGAATAGTTGTTAAAATTACTTAGTTTACTGAAGAAGTTTTGGACTCTAAACTGAACGAATCCAGACGGTTGATTTGCTATTGCCAATCATTACTTTGATAAAACCCTTCTTCTGTAATTCTTCACTTAGTAATCTGTTGTGAATTGGACTCTTTGTGTTAGTAGAAACATAAGTTTTGATTTCTGAAAAAGTAAATCGAGAATTAGCTTTTACAAACTTATTGATATACTTTAGTTGTTGATCACTAGCTTCAGCAGACCATGTGTATGGACATTTTTCGCGAGTTTGTGAATCTTCTACTTTAGCTACTGGAGCTTCTTGTGGTACTAATGCTTTAGCAATATCTTTTAATAAGCTTTGAGCATCATCGCCTTTAATAACAATAACTGTTGTTTGCATAATTATATCCTTTTGTTAAGTGATATAATCTATATTAGATGATTGTGTTTTACATTAAATAATAAATGGTAAATAATAGAATGTATATGGTAGTGTAAAGCGGCGAAAATAAACTTGTTAATAAACCGTAGATAATAAATCCAATTCCAATCATTACATTTAGAAATGGATCTTCTGAAGATTTATTCCACCAGTTATTCATTTAATTACCCTTAACAGAGCCTGTTGCAAAGATTTCCAATGCATCTGTCAATGTTTGAGTATTGAAGCTTCCACTTTGAACGCCAATACCATTAATGATGATATCGCGTCCAAATAAATTTTCACGAGATACTAATTCTGCAACGGTCATTGTAT
>JACCED010045091.1_pt1 | contig 19479 bp, 15 predicted proteins | sample 7455021 | NCBI WGS metagenome assembly JACCED01 (sample SAMN15323456, study PRJNA562643) | freshwater metagenome | isolation source: river surface water | place: USA:Blue River Watershed | collected 2017-08-19 | reverse complement strand
TGCCGATCTGGTGATCGCCAATAATGTGCTGGCGCATGTGCCGGATGTGGTGGATTTCGCGGCGGGCCTTGCACATCTGGCCGGACCACGCGGCGTGGTCACCATTGAAGCGCCGCATCTGCTGTCTTTCGTCGATGGGGTGCAGTTCGACACCATCTATCATGAACACTACGCCTATTGGTCGCTTTACGCCGTGGAGCATTTGCTCGGCGCCCAGGGTTTGCGCGTATTTGATGTCGAGAAACTGACCACGCATGGCGGGAGTCTCCGCTATTTCGCGACCGCTGATGCGACACGGGCAGATATGCCCGGCGTCATCGCGATGCGCGCCGCGGAAGCCGCGCGCGGCATAACAAGCGATGCCTTCTATCAAGGGTTCAATGCGCGCGTCGCTGCGGTGCTTGCCGCCTTCAAGGCGTGGCTCGCGCAAGGCCAGGCTGCGGGGCTGAAGCTTGGCGCTTATGGCGCGGCTGCGAAGGGCAATACCTTCCTGAATGCCGCGGGCGCGACGGCGGCGGATTTCATCGCGGTGGCAGATCGCAACCCAACCAAGCAGAACCGCGTCTTGCCTGGCAGCGCCATCCCGATTGTCTCGCCTGAGGCGCTGCTCGCCATGGCGCCCGATGTCATCCTGATCCTGCCCTGGAATTTGGCCGGGGAAATCGCCCGCCAATTGCGCGGCGCAGGTTTCACAGGGCGCTTGGCGACAGCACTCCCTGAACCGCGCTGGTTATAGCGCAGAGCAGCGCTTCAATTCGCGCTCCGCGCCGGCGTAGCACCATCCCGCACACCCAATTGCTCAGCGACGCTTTGCAACAAATTACGCTTCGCTTCATCACAAGCCGCTGGCGCCAATACGCCCGAAGCGCAAGCCGCTTCAATATCCGACATGCGGCGCGACAAGCTGACGGGCGTGTTGGGCTGAGCCGGATTGGCGGCGGTGACGCTGGATTTCAACTCACGCGTCAAACCGCGCAGTGTCGCCGCAACATCGTCGCCAAACCAATGGCTGATCGGCAGTAACGGCAGGATGATGAAGAAAATTCCAGCGAGTGCACTGACCGAGAAGATTGGCGTGGTCAGTACATTAATGGCGGCTGAAATGAGTGGCACCAGCGCCACGGCAAAAGCCCCGCCGCCTTCCATACCTGCCATGTGCGCTGCAATGAACACCACAACCGCCAGCACCAGACCAGAAAAGAGGCGAAAGCCCATGTGCCACCTGCCGAAGCCAAAGATTTAATTATTAATTTGCAATTATTATCTCACCACAAGGTTAAATAAAAGCCCTACCGCCACGCGGGCGATGGTTTTTCACAGGATCGCAGACGCCCCGGCTTTCAGGCCTGATCCCGCCCTTCCTCCACCGCATGGCAGGCCACCATGGCGTCTTCGGCCGGCTTCAATTCCGGGCGTTCGGCCTTGCAGCGCGGCCCGGCCAACGGGCAGCGCGGATGAAAAGCGCAGCCTGTGGGTGGGTTGATGGGGCTCGGCACCTCGCCACCCACCGGAATACGGGCGCGCCCGGTCATATCAAGGTCCGGGATCGCTTCCATCAAGGCGCGCGTATAAGGGTGGCGCGGGCGGCGAAACAGGCTTTCCGCCGGCGCCAATTCCGCAATGCGGCCCAAATACATGACACCAATGCGATCACTCACCTGCCGCACCACGGCCAGGTTATGGCTGATGAACAAATAGGTCAGCCCCATGCGGGACTGCAATTCCTTCATCAGGTTCAGGATTTGCGCCTGCACTGAAACATCAAGCGCGGATGTCGGTTCATCGCAGACCAGAAATTCCGGATTGGACGACAAGGCACGCGCGATTGAAATGCGCTGACGCTGCCCGCCGGAAAACTCATGCGGGAATTTATGGCCATCCAACGGGGACAACCCCACCTGCGTCAGCAATTCCGCCACGCGGGCTTCTTCCGCCGCGCGATTGGGTAGCAGGCCAAAGGCGCGAATGGGTTCGGCGATGATATCCCGCACACGCCAGCGCGGATTGAGCGAGGCATAGGGGTCCTGAAAAATCATTTGCATCCGCCGACGCTGATCGGATGCGGCGCGGGCTTCGGCCAAATCGCGCCCGTCAAACATCACCTGCCCGGCACTTGGCCGGTAAAGCCCAACGGCCAGCCGCGCCACAGTGGATTTGCCGCAGCCGGATTCACCCACCAATGACAGGGTGCTGCCCTTCGGCACGGCAAGGCTGACGCCATCCACCGCGCGCAAAATACGCTTACCTTCACCCGCAATCAGGCGCTGCAAGGCAGGGCGCGAGACATCGAAATACCGCGCGGCATCGCGCAGTTCCAGCATGGGGGTCTCAGCCATGATGGGCGCCCTCCCCTGCCGCATAAAGCCAGCAGGCGGCTTGCGTTGCCCCCGCCGGCAGCAAATCCGGACGGTCCTGGGTGCAGCGCGCGAAAGCCTTAGGGCAGCGCGGGTTATAAGCGCAGCCCTTGGGAATGGCGGAAAGCCGCGGCATGGCGCCATCAATCTGCGCGAGCCGTTCCACACGCCGATCCAAGGGCGGGATGGAACCCATCAGCCCCACCGTATAGGGGTGGCTTGCCTGCTTCACCACATTGCGCACGGGCCCAATTTCCGCGATGCGCCCGGCATACATCACCGCCACGCGATCAGCGGTTTCCGCAATGACGCCCATGTCATGCGTCACCAACATCATCGCCGTGCCCTTTTCGCGGGCGAGCGATTTCAGCAGCGCGATGATCTGCGCCTGGATCGAAACATCCAAGGCCGTGGTCGGTTCATCCGCCACAATCAGGCGCGGTTCGGCACACAGCGCCAGCGCAATCACCACGCGCTGACGCATCCCGCCCGAGAATTCATGCGGGTAGGAATCAATCCGCTGCGCGGCGGCCGGAATGCCCACCAGATCAAGCCAGCCAATGGCGCGCTTGCGCGCTTCGGCCGGCGTAATCGGCAAATGCGTTGTCATGGTTTCAGCCAATTGCCGCCCAACCGTGTAAAGCGGATTGAGTGTGGTCAGCGGGTCCTGGAAGATCGCCCCGATATCCTTGCCGCGAATGCGGCGCATATCCTCATACCGCAGATTGTCGATCCGCTTGCCATCAAGCCGGATTTCGCCCGCCGCAATCCGCCCCGGCGGTTCCAAAAGCCCAATGATCGCCGCCCCGGTCATGGATTTGCCGGCGCCCGATTCACCGACCACGCCCAGCACTTCGCCGGCTGAAATGGTGAAGGACACATCATCAAGCGCGACAAGCGTCCCGCGCCGTGTCGGGAATTCCACGCGCAAATGGCGCACTTCAAGCAAGGGGTTCTGGCCAGACATCAGCGGAGCTTCGGATTGAGGGCGTCGCGCAACCAATCGCCCAGAAGATTGACGGAAAGCACCATGGCAATCAGCGTGACGCCGGGGAAGATCGTGATCCACCACTCACCGCTGAACAGGAAGTCATTGCCAATACGAATAAGCGTGCCGAGTGAGGGTTGTGTTGCCGGCACGCCGACGCCCAGGAAGGAAAGCGTCGCTTCCGACAATATCGCCAAGCCCAGATTGAGTGTGGCGATCACCAGGACCGGCCCCAGCACATTGGGCAGCACGTGGGAGAGCATGATGCGCGGTGGTGCCACGCCAATCACGCGCGCTGCCTGCACATATTCCTTATTGCGTTCCACCATGGTGGAACCGCGCACGGTGCGGGCGAATTTCGGCCATTCACTGATGCCGATGGCAAAAATCACTACGAATAACGCGATCTGGTCATGCACTTCGCGCGGCAGCGCGGCACGCACCACGCCATCAATCAACAGCGCCACCAGGATGGACGGAAAGGTCAGCTGCACATCGCAAATGCGCATCAGCAGCGCATCCAGCTTGCCACCAAGATACCCAGCCAATAGCCCAAGCGTGATCCCAAGCGTGGTGGCGAATAGCGTCGCTGAAAGCCCAACCAGCAGTGAAACCCGCGCGCCATACATGATGGCGGAAAGCACATCACGACCCTGATCATCGGTGCCCAGCAGATATTGCGCCTCCCCTTCCTCAGTCCAGGAAGGCGGCTTGAAGGCATCCAGCAGATTGAGCGAAGCGAGATCGAAGGGGTTATGCGGCGCGATCCAAGGCGCGAAGACCGCGCCCAGAATGCAGATCAGCGCCACCAGGGCCGAGAGCATGGTGATGGGGGACCGGGTGAAGGACCACCACAAATCACTATCAAAAAACCGGCGAAGCGTTGCAGCCATGGTCAATGCGCCCCCTGCCCGCGGCCAATACGCAGCCTGGGGTCAACCGCATAATAAAGCAGGTCAACAATCAGATTGATGGTGACGAAAAGCGCCGAAATCAGCAGCAGATAGGCCGCCATTACCGGGATATCCGCCTGATTGACGGATTGGATGAACAGCAACCCCATCCCCGGCCATTGAAAGACTGTCTCGGTCACAATGGCGAAGGCGATGATCGCGCCCAATTGCAGGCCAACAATCGTGATTACCGGCACCAAGGTATTCTTCAGCGCATGGCCGAAATGGACAGCGCGGTTGGGCAGGCCGCGCGCGCGGGCGAATTTGATGTAATCGGCGCGCAGCACTTCCAACATCTCGGCCCGCACAAGCCGCATGATCAGCGTCAATTGGAACAGCCCGAGCGTGATGGAAGGCAGCACCAGCGCCTTGATCCCGGTCCAGGTGAGGAAACCGGTGGACCACCAGCCAAGCTTCACCGTATCGCCGCGCCCGAAGGAAGGCAGCACGCCAAGCCACACGGCGAATACCAGGATCAGCAAAATGCCGATCAGGAAGGTGGGCAGGGAAACGCCCACCAGGCTGAAAGTCAGGAAAAACCGCGACAGCCAGGAATTGCGATAAAGCCCGGTATAGACCCCCAAGGGCACCCCAATCAGCAGGGCAAGTATGGCGGCGGTGAAAGCAAGTTCCAATGTCGCCGGCGCGCGTTCCGCAATCAGGTCAGCAACGGGCCGCGACAGGCGATAGGATAGCCCGAATTCACCCTGCACCGCATTGCCGAGGAAGGTCGCGAATTGCACCCAGAAGGGCTGATCCAGCCCCAAATCCTTCACCAGCGCCTCACGCTGCGCTTCGGTGAAATCCTGCCCGAGCATGATCGCCACCGGATCGCCGACATAGGCGAACATGGCAAAGGATATCAGCGCAACCGTCAGCATCACAGGCAATGCCTGCAAGATGCGGGAGATGATGAAGGCGAACACGGGCAAACTCCGAAACGGCGCGGCGGGCAGCAAACCCGCCGCACCATGGGATCAGTTCATACGCGCCCAGCGGAAATAGGGCTGGTTATTGGCCATATGCGGAATGGTCAGGTTGGACCGCATGGCCCAGGGGATCATTTGATGGTGCAGGGGAATATGCGGCACATCTTCGCGATAGATCCGCAACGCCTCCCGGATCGCTTCCATGCGGGGCTCACCGGATTGGGTTTTCATGCGCTGGACCAATTCATCCATGCGCGGGTTGGAATAGCGCCCGTAATTCCAGATGCCATCGCCCTGCGCGCCATTGCGGGTCGCCACAAGGGATTGGAAGGAATACAGCGCATCCAATGTCGGCACGCCCCAGCCCAGCAGATAGACTGAAGTGTCATCGCGCTGAATCTTGGCAAAGAAGGGCGCCAGCGGCATGGCGTTCAACTTGGCGCGAATGCCAACCCGCGCCCACATCGCCACAATGGCCTGGCAGATCTGCTCATCATTGATGTAGCGGTTATTCGGGCAATCCAGCGTGATTTCAAACCCATTCGGATAACCCGCTTCCGCCAGCAGGGCACGCGCGCGTGCCGCATCATAGGGCAAGCGCACATCCTCTTCCTTCACATACCCATTCACTTGGGACGGGAAGAAAGTGCCGGTCACCACAGATTGGCCACGCATGGTGGTCCGATGGATCGCCTGGATATCAATCGCGTGATACAGCGCCTGACGCACGCGCAGATCCCGCATTGGGTTGCGCCCCTTCACATCGGAATAGAGCAATTCATCCCGATGCACATCCATCGCCAGAAAGATGGTGCGCACTTCCGGGCCTTCCAGCACGCGGATATTCTGCGCCTGACGCAGCCGGTTCAAATCCTGCAAGGGCGGATCAAGCACAAAATCCACCTCACCAGACAGCAGCGCGGCGATGCGCGTTGCGTCAGAAGCGATCGGGCGGAAGACGATTTCCGTGATATTCGCTTCCCGGCTGCTTTCTTCCTTCCAGCCCCACCAATCAGTGTTGCGCGTCATCACGGTCCGCACATCAGCCTCACGCGCGGTCAGGCGGAAGGCGCCGGTGCCGTTCGTGTTGCGCACCGTGTGCATTTCTTCCCGCTGGCGGGTATTCTGCGGCCGCGCGGCATTGTTTTTTTCGGACCAAGACCGCGACATCATGAAGACGGAGGCGATCTTATTGGGCAGGATCGGGTCCGGAATTTTGGTGATGATATCCACCACCAGCGGTTCCACCTGCACCGCGCGTTCCACCGTATCCACGTAAATCCCGTAATTGGAGGTCGGCGCCAAGGCGCGCGTTACGCTGAACACCACGTCATCCGCGGTGAAGGCTTCACCCTCATGGAACTTCACGCCATCGCGCAGCCAAAAGCGCCAGCGATTGGGTTCCTGCTGCTCCCATCGCGTCGCAAGCCCAGGGGCGAGGCCCAATTCCTGGGTTCGGCTGATCAGCGTGTCATAAATCTGCTGCAGCACCATCGAAACCGTGCCGACATTCTGGCTATGCGGGTCAAGGGTATTCGGGTCCCCTGATGCCGCCCAACGCACACTGCGTGCCTCGGCGCCGATGCTCCCTGCCGCGAGCCCAAGGGCCAGCGTAGCCACCCAAAACAGCTTCCGCATCCTGCTCTCCCTATTTTTGGTTGAAGCCAAGAATTCAGCCTATACGGGCCCCGGCCCTGCCGGGAAAGGGGTTTCGCGCCATGGATTTCGCCCTGCGCCAAACTGCTCTAACCTTCGCCGTCCAAGGGAGAGAGACGCAAAACCATGCCGCGCTTCGCCGCCAACCTTTCCATGATGTTCAATGAGGTCCCGTTTCTGGACCGTTTCGCCCTGGCCGCGAAAGCCGGCTTCAAGGGGGTGGAATTCCTCTTCCCCTATGAGCACCCGGCGGCCGAGATTGCCAAGCGGCTCAAGGATAATGGCCTGCAACAGGTGCTGTTCAATGCGCCAGCGGGGGATTTCGCCAAGGGCGAGCGCGGCATGGCCGCCATCCCCGGCAAGCAGGCCGCCTTCCGGGATAGCATCAAGCTCGCGCTCGAATACGCCGCCGCCCTTGCCTGCCCGCGCCTGCACATCATGGCGGGCCTCAAGCCCGAAGGGGTCGCGCATGACACGCTCACCGCTGCTTATGGCGCCAACCTGGCCTATGCTGCGGAAGAATGCGCCAAGGCCAGCGTGAAGCCCATCATTGAACCGATCAATCACCGCGATATTCCGGGCTTTTTCCTGAACACGACGGATCAGGCGGCGGCCATCATCGCCGCCATCGGTCCCGAAAAGCTTGGCCTGCAATTCGACCTTTACCATTGCCAGATCACGGAAGGTGATGTCGTCAAGCGGGTCGAAAAACACCTGCCGCTGATTGCCCATATGCAGGTGGCCGATACCCCGGGCCGCAATGAACCCGGCACTGGGGAAGTGAATTGGCCCTTCGTCTTCAAGACCATTGACGCGCTTGGTTTCCGCGGCTGGATCGGCTGCGAATACCGCCCCGCCGGCGAAACCCTCGCCGGGCTTTCCTGGTTCGCCCCCTATAAGGACTGAAACACAATGAAAATCGCCTTTATCGGCCTTGGGATCATGGGCCGCCCCATGGCCGGCCACCTGAAGAACGCCGGCCACGCCATCACCGTGGTGGAACGCAAAAGCCTGACCGCCGAGGACCGCGCGGCCTTCGCCGTGGCGCCCGATGCCAAAACCGCCACCGCCGGGGCGGAAGCCGTGATCCTGATGGTGCCCGACACCCCCGATGTGGAAGCCGTGCTGTTCGGCGCGGGTGGTGTGGCGGAAGGGCTCAAGCCCGGCACGCTGGTGATTGACATGTCCTCCATCAGCCCGACCGCGACCAAGGAATTCGCGGCCAAAATCGCGGCCAAGGGCGGCGATTATCTTGATGCCCCGGTCTCCGGCGGCGAAGTTGGCGCCAAGCAAGCCAGCCTCACCATCATGGTCGGTGGCTCGGACGCCGCCTTTGAACGCGCCAAGCCGCTATTTGAAGCCATGGGCAAGAATATCACTTTGGTCGGCGGCATTGGCGCGGGGCAGACCTGCAAGGTGGCCAATCAGATCATCGTGGCACTCACCATTGAAGCGGTGGCGGAAGCCCTCACCTTCGCCTCCAAGGCCGGGGCCGATCCGGCCAAGGTGCGCCAAGCCATTACCGGTGGGCTCGCGACCTCGCGCATTCTGGAACTGCATGGCGAACGCATGATCAAGCGTACCTTTGCACCCGGCTTCCGCATCCGCCTGCACCAGAAGGATTTGAACCTGGCCCTGCAAGCGGGCCGCGAATTGGGCGTGGCCTTGCCCAATACCGCCTCCACCCAGCAGCTTTTCGCCGCTGTCGCAGCCGCTGGCGGTGCGGATCTCGACCATTCCGGCCTGGTCAAGGCGCTTGAATCCCTGGCGGCGCATCCGGTGGCGCCTGACGCCTGAGGCTTTCTGTTCCCACCCTTCTGGAAGGCCTCGCCCCTGGCGAGGCCTTTCTCATTTTCAGTGCATTTTTCCAAAAAATAACTTTTATGCGGTAGAAATAGCAAATATCTCGTTTTATGAATATTCCGAAGTATCACCGTTAGGCAGCGCAGCCCCCCTTAAGCGCCGCCTTAACAAGGGTTTTCTGATGCGATTCGATGAAATCGGGCAGCAGTTGCGTGCCTATCGGCTGGAATCCGGCCTGAAGGCGGATGAAATCGCCGCGCGGCTCGGCATCTCGCGCGCGGCGCTCTATCGTTATGAAAAGGGCGAGGTCATCAAGCTGGATACGGTGCGCCGTCTGGCCGAAATGCTCAAAGTCTCGCCCTTCGCCCTGCTCGGCATTGGGGTGGAATATTTCTCCCGCCCCATCGCCCTGCATGAACGCCTGCGCCAGATCGAAGAAGATGCTGATACGCAATTGCAGCTGGGGGGCGCGCTCTGCTTCGCCATCGCCACGCCCGGTTTTGATCAGAATCTGCGCCTGATCTGGCTTGAAGCGGCCAGCCTCGCGCCCGACAAGGCGGCGGCACGCGCCCTTACCGAACAATGCCTGTCCATTCTCGCCGCACGGCGCCTCATTCTGGAACAGCGCCGGCCCAATATCATCGCCCTATTGTCCGAAAACGCCATCCGGCAGCTTTTGGCCGAAGGCATCGCCCCCGGGCTGCCGCTTTCCGAACGCGGCCGGGCTGAGGCACGCGCCATTGCCCTGTCTGAAGCTGAACATTTGGCCCAGCAGCTGGAACAAGGGCCGCTCGGGGTGCAGATCGGGCTTTTGCAGAACCCGGCCCCGGCCCATCGCGCCATCATCCTGCGCGGGCGCGAAAAGGCGCATGTGGTCAGCAGCCCCTTCAGCGCCGATGCCCATCCCGTTTGGGCGCAGGGCGTCACCAGCGTCACCTCGGCCGAAGATGGTATCGCCATCCATCAGCGCGTTGCGGAAGCCTGCTGGAAAGAAGCCCGCAAGGGCATGGCCGCGGCCACACGCTTGCGCAGCCTGATCGCCGAAGCCCATCCCTGACCCTGGCCGTTCAGCCCAACCAAGCCGGGACCTTGCCCAAAACCGCCTAGAGGCCCCCATAATGCGGGATGCCGGCAAACTGGCCGGCCCCGTGAAAGGAAACGCCATGGCCCGCGAGAATTGGGACCCCGAAATGCGCCGCTTTACTGAAATGATGGAGGCGCGCGCCGCGGCGCAGCCACCGGTGAAGCTGGAATTGCCCCTGGATAATTCACGGGAATTGAATGATGGCCTGAGCCTGCCGCTCGCCAAGGGCGGCCCGGTCATGGCGGAAAGCGAAGATCGTTGGCTGGCTTTGCGTGGCCGGCGGATTCTCTGCCGTTTTCATCGCCCCACCACCGGCACGGGCCATCCTGTGCTGGTTTATTTGCATGGTGGCGGTTGGGTCTGGGGCAGCGTTGATACGCATGACCGGCTGATGCGCGAATACGCCGCCCAATCGGGCTGCGCGGTGATTGGCGTCGATTATGCGCTGAGCCCTGAGGCGATTTTCCCGCAAGCCTTGGAAGAATGCGCCGCTGTGACGCGCTGGGTGGCCAAGCGCGGCGCGGAATGGGGGCTGGATACCAGCCGCATCATCATCGGCGGCGATTCCGCCGGCGGCAATCTGGCCGCAGGCACCGCGCTGCTGCTGCGCGAAACCGACCCCGCGCTGAAGCTGCGCGGTATCCTCATCAATTACGGCGTGCTCGATTCCGCCATGGATACGCCAAGCTATACGCGCTTCGCCGATGGTCATTTCCTGACGCGCGAGAAAATGAATTTCTATTGGCGCTGCTACGCCCCCAAGGAAGCGGATCGGCTGACGCCCTTCGCCGCGCCAACGCGTGCCGATTTGCGTGGCCTGCCCCCGGTGCTGATCCATGTGGCGGAATTGGATGTGCTGGCGGATGAAAACATCATCTTCGCCGATAAGCTGCGGGCAGCGGGCGTTTCTGTCACACAGGAAACCTTCCCCGGCACCATCCATGGCTTCTTGCGTGCACTCGGCCATGTTGCCGCCGCGGACCGGGCAGCGCGCCAAGGCGCGGAATGGCTGAAGGCGCGCTTTGCCTGAAATCTTCCAGCCGGACCGGCAAGGCCGGTCCGGCCAAAATGCTGAACCGGGTGCCGCGCGCGTCTATTTCGGCAGCATGCCGACGCGGCGCAGATTTTCGCGTTCGATCACATGCTGCTGGCGCGCGGCGGCGTCATAAGCGGCGGTGTCCAGATAGAGTGTCGGCATATTGTAGCGAGCCATCACCGCCTGGGTCGCGGGATCAAACAGCGCTTCCTTGAAGGCATCATGCAATTTGCGGGTAATCGCCGGATCCATCCCGCGCGGGCCGCAAATGCCATAGGGTGAATTCACTTCCAGATCGATCCCCACTTCCTTCAGCGTGCGCACCTCAGGAAAGCGCGGCATGCGGTTCGATCCCCACACCACCAAAAGCCGGAATTGGCCATCCGCCACCAAAGGCGCCCAGCCGCTGGCATCGGCCACCGCATCGATCTGCTGGCTCATCAGCCCCGTATAAAGCTCTCCACCGCCACGATAGGGGATATGGGTCATTTCGATACCCAAACGCTGCTGGATATCGACCATCACCAGATTCTGGATCGAAGCCGGGCCGAAGGTCCCGTAATTCAGCTTGCCCGGATTGGCCCTTGCGGCGGCAACAAAGCTTTCAAAATCCTGCCAGGGGCTATTGGCACGCACGACAATGCCATGCACCGAACCGCTCACCTGCAGGATATAGGTGAAATCCGTCAGGCCATCATAGGCGGGGCGTTCGGCCGTCATTGCCGCGCGAAAGACGCCAGTGTGAATCTGCGCCAGCGTATAGCCATCCGGGCGCGCATCCTTGAGCGCCACACCGCCCAAGGAACCATTCGCGCCAGCGCGATTTTCCGGCAGGACCGTCTGGCCCAGGCGCTTGCCCGCCTGTTCGGCGATGGCGCGCAGAAACACATCCGCCGAAGCGCCGGGCGGCCAAGGGATAATGAGTTTGATCGGGCGATCGGGCCAGGCGCTTTGGGCGCGGGCAATGGCGGGGCTGGCAAGCCCGGCTGCCAAGATCATCCGGCGTCGCATCATTGGCTGCATTGGCCTTTATCCTTCTTTGCAAGGCCATCATGGCCTTGGCGCCGCATGATGAGACGTGGCGGCGCCCGTCTCGTCAAGCGCTCCCTGCCCCCACTTGCATGCCATGGTCCGCCACGCGCAGCATGGGCTTCAGCAATGATCCGTTTGGGGGGAAACCTGTCATGATCGATGAAGCAACGAAGCAGCGCATTGAAAGCCAATTGGGTGATCCGAAACTGGCTTCGCATTACCTCAAGCCAAATGAGATGGCCTGGCAGCCCACTGAGTTTCCCGGGATTGAAATGAAGCTTCTCTGCCGGGATGAAGCGCGCGGCATGTCCACCATCCTGTTCCGCATGGCGCCGGGGGCAGAGGTGCCGCTGCATGAACATACGGATATCGAACAGACTTATGTCATGGAAGGCTATCTGGAAGATGCCGAAGGGCGCTGCGGGCCGGGCGAATTCGTCTGGCGCCCGGCCGGCAATACGCATGTGGCGCGCGCCCCGGAAGGCGCGCTGTTTCTTTCAGTGTTTCTGAAGCCCAATCGCTTCGTGGAAAAACAGCCGGGCTTCGCGCGCTGATCCTGCCCGGGCTGGCAGGCGGGGGCGTCAGCCCCCCGCCAAGGCCCGTTTGGCGACTTCCGTCAAAAACTTCGACGCGGTTGGCAGAATCGCGTCGTTGAAATCATAGCGCGCATTGTGCAAATCGCGCCCTTCTTCGGCGGGGCCATTGCCGATCCAGACGAAAGCGCCGGGCACTTCCTTGAGGAACCAGGCGAAATCCTCACCCGTCATGGCCGGGCGCATATCACGACGAATGGCGGTCACGCTCTCTGCCGCGGCGGCTGCCAGGTCGCGCTCCGCCGGGGAATTCGCCGTCACGCCAAGGCCAGGGCTGATGATCAATTGGCCATGCACGCCGCAGGTTGCCGCAACACCATCCGTGATGCGCTGCAAACCTTCCTTGATGGCATCCCCGGCTTCCTCATAAAGCCAACGGATCGTGCCCTTGATGGTAACGCGGCGGGGCACCTGGTTTTGTGCCTCACCGCCTTCAATCACTGTCAGGCTGACCACGCCGCCCATCAGCGGGTCCACATTGCGCGCAATGACGGATTGCGCCGCCACAATCGCATGCCCTGCCGCAAGTATCGGGTCGCGCGTCAGATGCGGTAACGCCGCATGGCCGGCATGGCCATCGAAAATCATTTCAATGCGCGCGCCTGCGGCCATCACCGCGCGGTCATGAATGGCAATGGTGCCAGCCGCCAGGCCCGGCCAATTATGCCAGCCGAAAATCCGGTCCATCGGAAAGCGGGTGAAAAGCCCATCGGCAATCATCGCCCGTGCGCCGCCGCCGCCTTCTTCCGCGGGTTGGAAGACAAGATGCACCGTGCCGGTCCAGCTTTTGTCATCCAGCAACATGCGCGCGGCACCCAGCAGCGCCGTGGTATGGCCATCATGCCCACAGGCATGCATCACCCCAGGCACGGTGGATTTCCAGGGCAGATCATCCGCCTGTTCCTGTATGGGCAGCGCATCCATATCGCCGCGCAACCCGACCGAGCGATTGCCCCCGGCGCGCCTTATGGTCGCCACCACCCCATGACCGCCGATGTTATCGGCGATTTCGGTAATGCCCATCTCGCGCAGTTTTTGCACGACAAAGGCGGCGGTTGGGCCTTCTTCCAGCGTCAGCCCAGGATGGGCGTGCAGGTGGCGCCGCCAAGATGTTAATGTAGCGTGAAGATCTTCGGTCATGATTCTCAAACCCTACCCTCCCCCGACAAGCAACACCACCAACCGCAGGTGGTTTGTCGGCAGGGTTTTGCTCTTGTGTTTGGGCCTGCTGCAGCCCCTGGCCGCCGAAGAACCGCCGCCTGTCACTTATCAGGTCCAGATCACGGGCGCAGAAGACCCAAGGCTGGAAGCTAGCATTGCCGCCGTTTCCGAAACGATAAAGCTGCGCGAATTAGCCCCCACGGACAGCTTTGGGCTGATCGCACGCGCGCGGGCTGATCTGCCCCGGGTCACGGAAGCACTCCGCAGTGAGGGCTTTTGGGGTGGCGCCGTGCGGATCGATATCGCCGGGCGCGATGTCACCGATCCGATGGAGGCCACCGAAGCGGGCGCCGCATCCGAACCCCTTAACATCCATATCCAGCTGACACCCGGCCCGCGCTACCGGATCGGGCACATCCTGATCCGCCCCGATCAGCCGGAGGCTGGTCCCGCCCTGGAAGATGCCGCCAAGGATCTCCGCCTGAAGGAAGACGATGCCGCAAGGCCCGCCGATATCCTCGCGGCGGAAGAAGCCTTGCTCAAGGCCTTGCGCCGCGCGGGCTATCCTTTCGCGAGCGTCATGGGGCGTGACGCGCTGCTTGATCACGATACCCAAAGCCTCGACATCACCTGGAACATCGCGCCGGGCCCGCAGGCGGCATTCGGCCAACCCAGCATCACGGGCACCACCCGCAGCGATGCCGCCATGCTGGCGCGGATTGCCGCGCGGCGCCTGGAAGGCCAGCCCTATTCACCGGAAAGCCTGGAACGCACCCGGCGACGGTTAATGGGCCTTGGCATTTTCGACAGCATCCGCGTGCGTGAAGCACAGCACCTCGCCCCCGATGGCCGCTTGCCGGTCAATTTCGCGGTGCATGAACGCCCCCGCCACGCGACCGGCGCCAGCATTGGCCTTGAAAGCAATTATGGCCTGACCACCAGCGCCTTTTGGGAGGACCGCAATCTTTTCGGCGGTGCGGAAAAGCTCCGCCTGGAAGGTGAAATCGCTCGGCTTGGTGAAACCGGCATTGAAAACGCCACTTATCGCGCCTTCGCCACGCTGCGCACGCCAGAATTATGGCAGCGCGATATCCAAAGCATCAGCCAGATCGGCGCCGTGCGTGAAAGGCTGCGCGCCTATGATCGTGATGCCGGGATCGCCGCCATCACCCTGGAACATCGGCTTTCTGAAACCATGGTGATCGCCGCCGGACCGCACATCGAAGCCGGGCAGATCGGGCGGGATGGCGATATGTCACCCTATCATCTTTATGGGCTGCTCACGGCCATTCGCTATGACAACACCACACATCCGCTTGATCCGCGCCATGGCCAGCGTTTTTCGCTGAGCGTGACGCCCTATTACTCGGCGGTGGATGCGAATTATTTCACGCGCGTGCTGGCCATTGGCAGCCTCTATTTCGATATCAGCGGCGATGGCTGGTCCATCCTTGCCCTGCGGGGGGCGCTTGGCAGCGCCCCTGGGGCGGGGCGTGATGAAATCACCCTGGATAAACGCTTCTACGCCGGCGGCGGCGGTTCGGTGCGTGGTTATACCTATCAATCGCTCGGCCCGCGTGATGCGCTGAACCGGCCCTTGGGCGGGGCGAGTTTGCTCGAACTCAGCGCGGAATGGCGCCAACGTGTTGCCGAAAGCTGGGGCGTGGTGGCGTTTCTCGATGCCGGGCGAGTCGGCGAGGAAGCCAAACCGAGCCTGAGTGAGATGCGCGCGGGCGCCGGGCTTGGCCTGCGCTACCTGACCGCCATCGGCCCGCTGCGGCTGGATATTGGCCTGCCGCTCGATCGTCAGAAGGATGATCCCGGCTACGCGCTTTATATCGGTCTTGGGCAGGCCTTCTGACATGACCCGATGGCGCCGCCCCCTGATCCTGCTGCTGGCCCTGCCGGTTTTGCTGCTGGGGCTTTGTGCGGGGTTGCTCTTGCTGGCCCAGACAGAAAGGGGCGGCGCCTTGCTGGCGCGCATGGCGGCGCGCGCCGTACCGGGCCTCGCCATCGAAGGTGCACGCTACCACTGGCCCAATGAGGTCCGCGCCGCTGAACTCAGCCTGCAGGACGCCACAGGCAATTGGCTGACCATCGCCGCGCCGCTGCTGCGCTTTGACGCGCGCGCCCTGCTCAGGCGCGAAGCGCATGTGCTGGAAGTCTCCGCCGCGCGGATCGATCTGCGCCGACTGCCCCAAGGTAATGATCAAAATAGCGACGCCGCCGGCCTGCCAGCGCTGCCCGCTTTGCCCTTTGCCATCAGGCTTGAACATTTGGCGTTGCCGGAAGTGGCCCTCGGCCCCGATCTGCTGGGCCAGCCCATACGCTTTGCCGCCATGGCAAGCGGATTTTTGGACCAAGGGCGCCTGATGCTGGCGCTTGAACTCGCCCGCCAGGACGCCCCGGGGCAGGCTAGCCTTCATCTTGATCTGGCCCCGGGCGCGGAGAACCTGACCGCAGCGCTTGATATTGATGAGCCACCCGGCGGCGTACTGGCCACCACGCTTGGCGTCGCAAGCGAACCCGCCAAGGCAAGGCTCCGGCTTGAGGGGCCCGCGCGGGGCGCCCGCCTGTCCTTCACGGCTGAGATCGGCCAGGCGGCAGAGGCGCGCTTGCAGGGCAGCATCAGCCTGCCCGCTCAGGGCAACAGTAGCGCGAGCCTGCAAGGTGAGATCACCGCGGCGGCTTTATGGCCCGAAGCACTGCGCGGCGCTTTGGCGCGGCTTGATCTCCATGTGGAGGCTGAGCGTGCGACCGATGGCGCGATTGCATTGCGCGATCTGACCCTGACGGCACCGCTTGGCCGGCTGCGGGTCGCCGGCCATTTGAATATGGCCAGGCAAGACCTTGATCTAACGGCGGCAGCCGCCCTTGGCCCAAGCCGGATCATCACCGCCCAACTGCCCTATGATCTGCACTGGCAGGGATTGGCGGCCGAAGGCCGGGCCCAAGGCCCCCTTCTGGCGCCACGGCTGACGCTGCAAGCGGGTTTGGTTGATTTAGGCAGCAGCCTGCCGCTGCTCCAAGCCGGGCTGGGGCGTCATCCAGAGCTGCGCCTTTCCGCCATGGCACCGGACCGGATCGAGCACCTGACGCTGACCGGCGATGGCGCGCGCCTGACCATGGCGGGGCGCATCGGTAGCGCATGGGATCTCGATCTAGGGCTCACCCTGGCTGATCTGGCCAAGTTCCTGCCTGACATGCAGGGTGGCTTGGCGGCGCAAGCCAAGCTCAGCGGCCCGCGCCATGATCCCTCCTTGCGGCTCTCCGCCAAGGGCGAAAGGCTCAGCCATGGTGCGGAAACCCTGGAAGCACCGGAGCTTAGCCTAGAGGTAACAACCCCCTTCAGCGCCCCCGCCGCACAGGCGCGGCTACGGGCCATTTATGCTGGGCTGCCGGTCACGCTGGACCTGGATGGCAAGCCCGAAGGGGATAGGCTGCGCGTGAGCCGCCTGGCGGCCAGCCTTGGTCCGGCGAAGCTGGACGGCGCCGGCCTGCTGGATTTGGACCAGCCGCTCTTTATCGGGGCCTTGCGCTTGGATGTCGCGGATCTCGCGCCCTTATCGCCGCTTTTCGGGCAAGCGCTGACGGGTAGCGTTTTGCTGGCGGCGGATTTCACTGAAACGGACGGGGAGCAGGGCCTGAAGGCAGAGATCAACGCGCCGGATATCACTTTGGCGGGCCGCGCCATCGCACTCCAGGCAGAGCTGGCTGGCAGCGCCAGCGCGGCCCATGCCCGGTTGGAAGGCCGCTATGGCGCCTTCAATCTCTCCAGCGCGGCCAATCTGCACGCCTCGGCTGTGGGCCAGCGCCTCATCCTTGAAAACCTTGCGCTGAGCCACGGCGCAGAGCGCCTGGCCCTGGCGGCACCGGCTGAATTGCAGCGCGCCCCGACCGGGCAGATCACGCTCCGTGAAGTGCGGCTTACCAGCAATCGGGGTGGCCAGCTCAACGCCAGCGGGTCCTGGTCCGAGGAGGCAGTGGATGTGCAAGCCCGGCTCACGGCCCTGCCCCTTGGCCCCTGGGTGGCGCTGGTAGCCCCGGATTTGGCCCTGACGGGTGACCTCGCCGGTCAGATGAGCCTGCACGGCAGGCCGGAAAACCCCGATTTTCGGCTGCGTCTGGAAACCCCTCGGCTGCTGATCGGCGCGCCGGCCGCGCGTGGCCTGCCGCCATTGCGCCTGCGCCTGGACGCCAATGGCACGGGCCAGAATATTGATGCGCGCGCCGAGGCTATCGGCGCGGGGGTGCTTCGCCTGAATGCCACGGCGCGGCTTGGCGGCTTGGCGGCGGATGCGCCGCTGACTGGCTCCCTGACCGGCATGCTCGATCTTGGGCGTATCGCCCAGCCGCTTCTGGCCGCTGGGGCGCAACGGCTGAATGGCGTCGCCAATCTGGCACTGACGGCGTCTGGCCCTTTGAACACCCCGCGCCTCGGCGGGCAGATCACCCTGAACAATGGCGCCTTTCGCGATCTGGCCCATGGCATATCGTTGAATGACATCGCCGCGACGCTCAACGCCTCGGCAGACAGCTTCACCCTGGCGCGGCTCACGGCCAAGACGCCGGGTGGTGGCAGCATTCAAGGACAAGGCCAGCTGGATATCGCCGCCTCGCGCCTGCCCTTCGGCGTGCGGCTTGTGGCCAATGCAGCGCGGCCTTGGCAGACGGATCTCGGCATGGCGGTTTTCGATGCCGAGATCGAGATGAATGGGGAGCTTCTGGGCGAAAGCCGTATTGGGGGCACGGTTCTATTGCAAAGGGCGGAAATCCGTATCCCCGATAAGCTGCCGCCGACCATGCGCAGCCTGCCAGGGTTGCGGGAGAGAGGCCACTTGCCACCGGGCGTGCCCGCGCTGGCGCCGCCCAGCACCAGCCCACCGCCTGCCGGCCTGGAAGCGATTGACCTCGCGCTCAATATCACTGCGCCACGCGCGATTTTCCTGCGCGGGCGCGGCTTGGATGCGGAATTAGGCGGCAGCGTCCAACTGACCGGCACCTTGGCGGCCCCGGTGGTTGAAGGCGGCCTGGGGTTGCGGCGCGGCAACCTCAAATTGCTGGATCGGCGCCTGGAATTGACGCGCGCTGGCATCAGCTTCGATGCCGGCACGCTGATGCCAAGCCTGGATGTCGCCGCATCAGCACGGGCGCGTGAGGTCGATGTCACCGTCACCGTGGAAGGCCCCGCGCGGGACCCGAGCATCACCTTCTCCTCGGTGCCGGAATTACCCCCGGATGAGGTGCTGGCGCGGCTGTTATTCGACCGGCGCGGCGGGGAGCTTTCGCCCTTCCAAATCCTGCAATTGGCCGAGGCCTTATCCGGGGCCACCGGCAGATCCCTGCCCGGCCCGAGCGGTGTGATGGACCGCCTGCGGCGGGGCTTGGCGCTGGATCGGCTTTCCATCGGCCAGCAAAAGGAGGGCGAACAGCGCCCGGGCGAAGAGCCTGGCGCGACCCTGGAAGCGGGCCGCTATATCGCCGATGGGGTATTTCTCGGCCTCAAGCAAAGCGCTGATGGCGGCCCGCCGCGGGTTGGTGTGCAAATTGATCTGATGCCGCGGCTTCGGCTGGAAGCGGAGACGGGCGGCAATAGCCTTGCCGGGGATCGCGTCGGTATCGGGTTTGAAATTGAATATTAATTGATGTCGCCGGAAGATCGGCCCGCCCCCTCTGGCACTCAGGCGTCTGGAGTGCCAAATTAACCGAAGATGACAGGGTTCAGGAAACATAGGGTGCAGGAGGCATGATCCGCTACGAATTGCGCTGCGATCAGGCGCATGAATTCGATGGCTGGTTCAAGGATAGCGCGGCCTTCGACAAATTGGCGGCGGCTGGGCTGGTGGAATGCCCCCATTGCGGCCCGACCAAGGTCGCCAAACGCCTCATG
>JACCED010333970.1_pt1 | contig 19480 bp, 24 predicted proteins | sample 7455021 | NCBI WGS metagenome assembly JACCED01 (sample SAMN15323456, study PRJNA562643) | freshwater metagenome | isolation source: river surface water | place: USA:Blue River Watershed | collected 2017-08-19 | reverse complement strand
CCAAGAATCTAATGATGTTGTTAAAGATGGGTTTATTATTAAATCATTCCACCCACCATTATTTTCCAAATCACATTCCTGATATCTTTTATAACGGTCAAATACAATTGTAACATTAAAATCTTTTGTTGGTTCAACACTACAAATTTGTGGCGTCTCTCCACTTGACACATAAAACAATTCCTCATAAGTGTCGGTACTACAATAACCCGAATAATGATGTGCAACCCATTTTATTTTTCTGTCTGATGTAAATTGAAACGATAAGTTATTATCCGAATAATTTTCCACCTCATCATCACCTCTTACTCCGATATAATAGAAAACCCCACCCTGTGACCAACTTAAATTATTTCTATTAAAAATAAAATCTAATGACCACCCTTTTTCTGTCCTCCTTTTAATAATATTTTCAGAATTGTCATCCCCGTAACCTGAGTCAAATTTATATGCCCATGGTTTTGAATTTAATTTTGGAGAAATCGGACAACAATTCTCAACATCTTCTAATTTATCTAAACATTTTATTATTTCAGTTGAAAATCCTGAAATAATCATATCAGACGTATTAAAAACGTTATATATTATAATCTCATCATCATCTTCGTCAATTATTATGGAATCGTCAGACGAATCGGTTAGAACATCCCCTATTGGAGCATCATTCTCATAGAGAAATATCAATTCTTCGTTATTTTCAGTTATAAGAATATTATCATCAGTATCAATTAAAGTTGCATAGTATGAAAAAATAGGTAAAACTGAGTCGTTAAATTTGTGAATTTTGAAATAATGTGTTTCATTGGTGATACCTGTAAAAATAAAAACATCATTATTTAATATTGTATGAATATATGTTGTACCGAAATGATTTACAAAATCTTCGTAATTTAGATTCAACGATATACCTGAAAATATATAATTTTCATCATTTATACTATTATCATATTCTAATAATGTTATAGTATCTCTAACACAATCCATATTTGATAGGGATGTGTCGATTTTTAGGGTGTCATACGTAATTGGGTTGGTTAAATCTAAAACATCAGAATTATAATCAATATCTGTTTTAGCCAACTCATAATCGTAAAATTCCGAGTAATCTAACTGTAAATCCAATTTGGAACTATAAAATTTTAAAATATTTTGACTATTCATACTTCTATAAATATCTTTCCTAAGATTTGATATTTATATAAAAACTGTATTTAGATGAATAATTTTATAAAACAGGTAATTGAGGAGAAATTTGCCTCAAAATCACAACAAAGATTCTTTTATGCAAAGGCCAATGAAAAGGGTGCAAGTAAAAAAGAAAAAAAGAAATGGGGTAAATGGGCTAAAGAATTTTCTGATAAAACCAATTATGACGAAATCCCTGATAAAGTGGAGGAAAAAGAAAAAAATCAAACAGAATTACAGTTTGATGAGATTGTAGATGGTAAGGGTAATATAATGAGAAGTAAAAAACCCAACAACTTCAACTCAAAAGGTGTAACACAAAAAAAGACTTCAGACGAGGTTGTACACAATGCTGCAGGTGCAATGGGAATTCATGGGGTACATGGTACACACACTTCGTTAAGATATTGGGCCGAATCGAATCAATTAACAAAAAGTAAGATTTTGGAAATTGCAATGAAGGACGCTTTAGGATACGAGGAAACATTAGGTAAAGATAAAGATAAGGAGGAAGCGGAAGATTATTTCAAAAATGAATTGGGTTTAAACGATAAAGAGGCTGAGGAGCGTTTAAATAAAATGGGTTATGATGAAAAATTACCCGATGATAAGGTTAGATTAGTTGAAAACCCAAAAAAATTTATTGAGGAGTTCATTGAGTCAATTCTTTCACAAAAATCAAAAGATTCTGATTTTGTGACTAAAAATGGTGAAATAACTGAAGTAGACCCAATTATAAAAAAACAAATTAAATCTTTAAAAAATTCACTTAAAAGTCATAATTTAACAATCAATGACGTTATAAGTCATCTAAAAGATAATGAATAAAGACCTTAAACATAGAATTTTTGACATTCCACAGAATGTTTTGGATAAAATCAACCATACTGTTGTTAGTCTTAATGGTGAACATAAAGACGGACTTAATCGTGCTAAAAAATTATTACAGGACAAGAAAGTAAAATACGGACAATTAAAGAGAATTATCCATGACCTACAGTCTATGGATAAAATAAATGATAAATTAAAATATGATTTATCTGGTGGTGATGTTATGGAAAAATGGGCAAAACAATTCTTAAAGGGTGAAAGAGATTTAGTAAGTAATATTAAAGATTCAAGAAAACAAGCTGACGAAATTGGTGGTATTACAGGAGAAAGAAAAAATTCACACTTAAAAAAACATACAAAAAGATTTAGTTTTAAAATACCAACAAATTTAGTTAAAAGTAACTCACATAAATCGTCAATAACACCAATAACCTCGTTCAACCTTTTTGAACAAGTAGAAAGAATGAAAAAATTAATGAATTAATATGCCGACACAATTAGAAATATTAGCAGAAAAATTTAGAACCGAACACATCACACGTAATTCATATAAAACGACTGATAGTTATGGTTCAAACCATCCTAATGCAATATCGGACGGTGATGAAAAGGGTAAAAATGAAATTGGTAGTTCTGTAGATATACAAAATAGAATATCAAATTTAACAAGAAACACATACACCAATGACAATGGTTATAGTTCAAACCACCCTAATGTGATTTCAGATGGTGACGAGAAAGGTAAAAATGAAATCGGCAGTTCCGTAGACATCTCAAATAGAAACGAATTACTTTCAAGAAACACATATAACCAAAATAAAGGGTATGGCGTAAATAATCCTAATGCCATTTCAGATGGTGATGAGAAAGGTAAGGGTTTAAGTGATAATGGGTCAGTTGGTAGCTTAACCGATATTAATAGTCGTATAGATAACATGGGAAGAAATCAATATAATTATAATAATGAGTATTCCTCAATTCATCCAAATGCATTATCAGATGGTGATGAAAAGGGAAAAGGTGATAATCAAAATAATGTCGGTTCAATAGTCGACATCAATAATAGAATAGAAACGATTGCACGAAATAAATACGGTAATACAAAAACATACCCAGATTTTTAAGATGTTTAATAAAATAATCTTCAATATACTTGAAGAACAGGATTTTTTAAAAGGTAGAAAAACAAAACCATTGGTTGACGCAATAACCAATAGGAATCCTATTACATTTTATTATAGTGGTCCAAAATCACCTGAAAAGGAAAGTGTTAAACCGGGTGTTAGAGTTAGGGCGGAGGCAGTTGCTTTAGGGTTAAGTAAAAAGGGTAACCTAATCGTTAGAGCTTTTGTACAACCACCATCAACATCCAAAAAAGGATTTACCAAAACAGGATGGAGAACATTTATGGTGAATAGAATGAGTAATCTTCAAATCATGAATGATGAAACATTCGATAATAAAAGACCGGGATATAAAGAAGGGGAGGAATCAAAAAGTGGACCAATGTCAGTTACATATGTTACAACTGATTGGGGTAAGACACCAGAGGTTAAACCAACACAACAAATAACCAAATCAGAACCTGAGGTGAAACCACAACCCACTAAACAAGTATTACCACAACCTAAAACAGATGATAAACCATCCGTAACTCCTGAAGAACGACCAAAAGATTTCGTAGGTGATATATTTAAAAAATTACAAACAAACATTAAAGATGTCAACGGAAATAAAATAATCAACACAAATGATTATTTAAATGCAGTGAAAGATTTGTATAAATTAAAACAAGACGAATGGGTTAATTCACAAAAAGAGGTGGGAGGTAATCTAAATCCAGGTTCGGGAACGAGAAGAAGATTTGAGATATCATCAAATAATGAATTATCAAATATCTTATCTAAAAACGGTATTACCGTATCTGACGAGACAATTCAGACGGAACCAACACAAACCGAGCCCACACAAACAGAACCATTACAAGAAAATATTAATAGAATTAAATCTTTAATGTTACTGTTAAATTAATTATAATTAAAAAAAGTATTATAGATATGTCACAAAAAGGAGCGATAACTGAAAATGATTTAATGCACAAATTAGTACAAGCAAAAAAAGTAATGAATAAAGTGGATTCTGGTTCATTCGAAACTGGAAACATAAATAGAGACGCATTTTTAACATCAACAGAAGACATATTAGAGTCACAACAACCTCAACAACCACAAAACGTAAAATCAAATCCAACCGTTAATATGGATAAGATTCAAAATTCTAAATTACCTGATGCAATTAAAAAGGCGATGATGGAAAACCCAATACCACAAATATCTTTAAATGATACATTAGACATGGACTTTGTAAAAGGTGCAAAGAGATTAATGGAACAAGAAGGCGTATCCTCAAAATCAAAACCATCACAACAACAAAAAACCACATCAGTTTCAAATATTGATATGAATTCAATTTCAGTTTTAATAGAAAACACTATTAGAAAGGTCTTAGACGAGAAACTGAATCAAATATTAACCGCACAGCAAACATCGACAATTAATGAAAATTTAGTTTTAAAAGTTGGTGATTCCATTTTCAAAGGTAAAATTACAGGAGTAAATAAGGCTAAATAAGGTTTTGTTTTTTGAATTTTTTTTGTTATCATTTAAACATATAACAATTAAAAATGTCAAAAATTAGAATACTTGCAATCCCTTCCGACCAACATGGTGTCGGTAAATTTAGAATATTAGACCCATATAAATTTATTGGTGACAACTATTCTGAGGATTTCCATATCGACATTTCATTCGACGTACCTAATCAAGATAAATTTTTTGAAAACTACGATATTGTTGTTTTCCATAGTTTTATCCACAAAACAAGTCATGATGAAAACATTAAACGATTAACTTGGTTAAAAGAAAAGGGGATTAAGACAATCATGGACATTGACGATTTTTGGAATGTAGACCAAAAACATCCAATGTATCTTCAAATAAAACAAAACAAAATTGCGGAAAAGAAAGTCCAAATGTTGAGACTTTCTGACTATATAACAACCACAACACCCTATTTTGCAAACACAATAAAAACAAAATTAGGTGTAAAAAATGTTGAGGTTTTTCCAAATGCTGTCAATCCTGATGAAGAACAATTCAAACCAAAACCCACTAAATCGGACAAAATAAGATTCGGATGGTTAGGTGGTTCATCTCACTTACACGATTTAGACTTAATGACAAGTGGGATATCGTCAATCTATTCGAGTTTTAAAGATAAAGCACAATTTGTACTTTGTGGTTTTGATTTAAGGGGTACCGTTACTGAATTTGATAAAGTCACAAATCAAGTAAGAAAAAGAGAAATCCACCCATATGAAACAGTTTGGTTCAAATATGAAAACATGTTTACCGACAAATATAAAGTATTAGATGAGGATTATAAGAAATATCTTCTTTCGTTTAGTGAACTTCCATATGATGATAATGAAAAACCATATAGAAGAATGTGGACAAAAAAAATAAATGATTACGCAACAAACTATAATAATTTTGACGTATCATTGGCACCTTTATTCGAAAACGAGTTTAACAGTAATAAATCACAATTAAAAATTATTGAAGCAGGATTTCATAAAAAACCCGTAATAGCCAGTGGAGTTAAACCTTACACGTTAGATTTGGTATCCGCAGTTGACCAAGGAGTTTTTAATAATCACGGAAATGCACTTATAGTACAACCTTCTAAAAATCATAAAGATTGGGCGAGAAATATGAAACGAATCATCGAAAACCCGAACTTATCTGAAGACTTAGGAAATAGATTATATGAAACAGTAAAAGACAAATATTCACTAAAAACAGTTTCAGAAAACAGAACACAATTCTTTAAATCAATTATAAACAATTAAAAACAAAAAATCATGCATTATTTAGTAACTATCGGTTATGAAACCGAACAAATGGACAGAAACGGAAATCCAAGACTTCAAAAAGTTAAATACATTTTAGAAGCTGAAACCGTTGAAGAGGCGACAATCGTTGCATCAAAATACAGAGCGGGCGATGTACGTTCAAGTGAAAGTATTTCAATTATGAAAATGCCTATTGAATGTATCATCGATAGAAAAAATACTCCTGAGTATTACAAATAATAAACAAAAAAAATAATGGAATTCTATAGTAGAGATATTCAAATTCTCAGACAATCCCAAAGTAAGTTAGCTTTGGAATTTGTTGGACAACATGGTGTGTCAATAACATTGGAAGAACTACAAAGGGTTACCGATGTTTTCGTTGAGTGTTGTTTAAGACCAATGGACAATGAATTAAAAGATAGAATACGAAAATTGGATAAATGGATTTTAGATAAAAAAAATCAAACAGATGGAAAAGAATGAAATAGAAGACTATATTAAAAAATTAAAAGAACTCGAAAGGGAATTGAATTCGGATGAGCCGGAAGATATTGGATTTTTAGGTGAATTAGATAAAATACTAGGTCAGTTACATTCGGATATTAAAACAGACTTCTTATCAAATCCAGCAATTTTAAAGGTTAATTTTAAAAAATTACATGAAAATGCTGTGGTTCCAAAATACGCTAAAAAAAGTGATGCTGGTTTAGATTTGGTTGCAACGTCAATCATTTCTAACACCACATTTCAAATAACGTATGGACTTGGTGTGGCGTTGGAAATTCCTGAGGGATTTGTGGGATTAGTTTTCCCACGTTCCTCAATTAGAAATACTGAACTATCATTAAGTAATTCGGTTGGTGTAATCGATTCAGGATATCGAGGAGAACTACAAGCAACATTTAATAAAACAAATGGATTGGATTCCTTATCATATAAAATTGGTGATAGAGTTTGTCAAATTCTTATTTTACCTTACCCTAAAATTGAATTTATTGAAACTGATACACTAAGTGATAGTGATAGAGGAGAAGGTGGATTCGGGTCTACGGGTTCTTAATGATATTTATACCATAATAAATGCTTTTAAATTAAAATATTTTGTTGAAACAAAGAAGTAAAACAACGGTTGTTGAAGAAAGAAAAACTTCACACAAGGAAAGAATAAGAGAAATCATTAAAAAACCTAAGGAAAAGTTTTTAACAAAATCACAAGAGGAGTATTGGAAAATACTTGGAGAAAATCAAATCACTTTATGTTTTGGTCCTGCTGGTGTTGGTAAATCATATATAGCAATGAAAAGGGCTGTTGATTTACTTTGGGATAACGAAAACAAATATGAAAAAATCATAATTGTTAGACCCGCAGTTGAAGCAGAAGAAAAATTAGGTTCACTACCTGGAGGATTAGAAGAAAAGTTAGACCCATACATTTATCCATCTTATTATTTGTTGAATAAAATCATCGGTAAGGAGTCAAGAGAAAGATTAAAAGACGAGGGTTACATTGAAGTTGCTGCGTTAGCATATATGAGAGGTTGGAACGTCGATAATACAATTCTTGTTTTTGAAGAAGCTCAAAACGCCACACCCGCACAAATAAAACTATTATTAACTCGTATCGGATTTAATTCCAAATTTTTCTTATCGGGAGATTTAGAACAGTCGGATAAATTTAAAGACAAAACTAAATCGGGATTATACGATGCGAAAAAAAGATTACATGACGTTAAGGGTATTGGTATCTTTGAATTTGGAAATGGGGATATTGTTCGTAACCCAATAATCGGAGAAATCTTAGAAAGATACGATTAAATTTATTAATCATTTAAATAATGTGAATAGGGTTTACTTATAATTCTATTCACATTATATTTTCCACTATGGAAATATTCATTAGTATTGATGGTGTGTTGAGAAACACCATACAAAAATTAGATTATCATTATCGAGATGCATTTTTAAATTCAGAGTTTGAAAATGAAGATAATTTTAACTACTCAATAAAAGAACCTATACACAATGACAATCTTTTAGAGTCTTATAACTTCCAATCGGTAGAAGAGTTTGAGTATTTTTTATTCATTGAATATCCGATTGAAATTTTTGGACACGCGGGGTTAAGTTACTCAACAACCTTTTCTGACTTGAATAAAATGATTTATGATAACCCTGAACATAATTTTACATTAGTGGGGATAAATGAATTGGGTAAATCGAAACCAGCAACATTATTTTTCCTATCAAAGAATGGATTTTTAGGTAACAATATTAAATTCATTAAAACCAAGGATATTGAAAGTGAATGGGAAAAATGTGACGTATGGTTAACAGATTCTAAACAAATACTTGATTTAAAACCAGAAAGTAAAATGGGATTAAAATTTAAAACCAACTTTAATGAACACTTTACTTATGAAAAAGAAATAACTAAATTAACAGAAATACAAGAACCATGGTTGAAATTTTCGGAAAATACTACTACATCGACCTCGAAGCAGTTACCGAGCGATGCAGGACAGGAAACACAATAAAAGATGAGGATGGTGGTGAAACTATGGAAATTAACATTTTTAAATATGAAATTTTAAAAATGTGTATCGATAGAGTTTTAAATGAGTTCGATGAATCAGATGAAGAAATGGGACCATTTGCACAAAAAGATACGGCAATTTCGTTTAGGTTAGCATTTAACACATTAATAAAAAACAATATCTTAATAGAAGACGATGAATAATAAAGAAAATATAGAAAAATTAGAATCTGCTTTAGGTAGATTGGAGAATAGTGAAAGTACTGTTTATTTTTTAACCTACGACACTAAGAATAACCCAAGAGCTTCCGTAAAATACATTTACGATTTAGCGTTAACATTAAAAAATAATGGTATACCAACTAAGATTTTAGTTGAGGATAACACATATGGTGGAGTATCCCATTGGTTAGGTGATGATTACAAGGACATTCCAGTAGTATCGATTAAGGACGATAAGGTTGAATTAAAGATTGATGATACTTTAGTTGTTCCTGAATACTATTCAAATGTTTTACAACAATTATCAAATGTTAAATGTGTGAAGGTAATGTTGGTACAACAAAAAGATTACATTTTTGAAACTTTACCAATTGGAAGTAGATGGAGTGATTATGGATTTTTAAGAGTAATCACAACAACTGAAGAAACTAAAAAATATGTTTTAGACTTTTTTCCAGAATCAGTCGTATACATTATACCACCAATTATTGGTGACAATTTTAAACCATCCGAAAAATTACGAAAACCATTTATTGGTATCAGTTGTAGAGACAGAGTTATACATAGAAAAATAATCTCTGAATTTTATCTAAAATACCCACAATTAAGATGGGTCACATTTAGAGACATGGTACAAATGTCATATGAGGAATTTTCAGATGCACTTAAAGAATGTTTTGTTTCTGTTTGGGTTGATGACGAATCCACATTTGGTACCTTCCCATTAGAATCGATGAAATGTGATGTTCCTGTAATCGGTAAAATACCAAACACAGAACCTGATTGGTTAACTGAAAATGGGATGTGGACATACGATTCAAATAAAATCGTTGAAATCTTAGGAACATATGTACTTGCTTGGTTAGAAGGAGTTGAATTAACAACTGAGGTGAAAGAGAAAATGAAAGAAACATTATTACCATATACAACATCAGTTACGGAAAATAACATCAATTCAATTTTTACATCATTTAAAAATAAAAGAGTTGAAGAAATTCAAAAGGCATTAGAAAAATTAAAACAAGAAGAATCAGTATGAAAAATATAACAATTATTTTACCAATTCACACATTACAAGGTGAATATAAGGAAATGTTAGATAACGCATTGAAATCGGTAGAACAGTTTCATAACGACGTCAAATTAACAATAGTATGTCCACCAAATGTAAAAGAAGGTTTGGATGACTTATCACAAAAATTAGAAATCAATTTTGTAGTTAACACAAATAGTACTGATTTTTGTTCACAAGTAAATTTAGGTATCACAAATTGTGATACTGAATGGTTTAGTATTTTAGAAATCGATGATGAATTTAAATCTTCTTGGTTAAAATCGGTTAATGACTACGTCAACGAAAATCAAGATGTTGATGTTTTTTTACCAATTGTTAAAGACATTAACGTTGAGGGTAAATTTTTAAATTTCACTAACGAATCAGCTTGGGCATACGGATTCACCGAAAAACAAGGATTTATTGATAATGAAGTTTTATTAGATTTCCAAAACTACCAAACAAGTGGTGGTTTATATAGAACTAAAGTTATCGTTGAAAATGGTCTATTTAAAGAAAATATAAAACTAACATTCAGTTACGAATTTTTACTTAGATTAACACACAATGGTGTTAAAATCATGTCAATCCCAAAAATTGGTTACCAACATGTTAATTTTAGAGAAGACTCACTATTTTGGTCTTACAAAAATAACGACGGTACAAAGTTGACAGAATCAGAAGTTAAATTTTGGTTAGAAACAGCAAAAAAAGAATTTTTCTTTAAAAATAAACGTGATGTAATGTATGTAGAATCATAATTAAATGCCAAGAAAAAGAACCCAAAAAATATATTTTGGGGAGGACCAAGAACAAGCGGTAATACGATATTTAGAATCAGAATCCGATATAGAAAAGAATAAGATATTCAATGAATATTTAAGAGAACCCCTAATTATAATGGTCGAATCAATTATTCGACGATATAAGTTGTACAGAAAAGACATGGAATTTGAGGAAATTCACAACGATACCATGTCTTTTTTGATTACAAAGATTAATAAGTTTGACCACACTAAAAACCACAAAGCATATTCTTACTTTGGTACAATTTGTAAGAATTATTTGATGGGTGCAATACAAAAAGATACCAAAGAACAAAATCGACAAGTTTCATATGACGACATATCGTCAGATATTGAGGACAGAGCCGATTTATCCTACACTATTGACGACACTCCATTGGATTATAGAGACGTCATAATTAAACTCACAATAACCTTAGAAGAATTTGTTGAAACCGAAGATTTAACGGACAACGAACAAAAATTAGGATATGCTCTACTCGAAATATTTTCAAATTTTGATAAAATATTCCAAGTTGGGGACGGTAATAAGTTTAATAAAAACCTAATATTACTTTCATTAAGGGAAATGACATCACTTAGCACCAAAGAAATTAGAATATCACTTAAGAGATATCGAAAATTATACAATGGTATAATGGGTGGTTTTTTAGAATAAATCTATTTATTGGTATGAGAGAAAGAAAAAATCTTATTTCCTTAGACGTTGACTCCGCATTGGCGTTGATGCAGGAAATATATAACGATGTCGTTGAGAACAGGAATACGGCATCTCTTATTATGAAAAAAATGTTGTCTTTTATGAAAGATGCTGAGGACATGAGTGTAATTGGTCCCGTAATTAAAGAACAACAAAAAATATTAAATGACTGTACAGAAAAGAAGATATCATTAGTTAAACTCCAAAGTGTACTTCTAAAGCAAACACAATCAGGTGGGGGAGGTAAAAATATGCCAATGGGTAAATTAGAACTATCCGAAGAAGATAGAATACTTTTAGAGAAAATGATTAATGAAGACAGTGCCGATTCTCAAACATACAAATTATAATGAGTAAGATAAAAGATACGAAGAATAAAGTTAAATCCAAATTAGACGCCATTAAGAAAATTAATGACGACCCAAGTGGTACGGTTGACTCCATTTATGACAAGTATCTTACAGATTTACCAACTACCGACCAATTATTTGGTAAAAAATTAGACGATTTTTTAGAAAAAAGAAGAAAAAAAAAGGTCAATAATAAAGACATTTTTGCCGAACTCGTTGAGATTACTGAAGGGTTTCTAGGTTTAAATAATAAGGTCCCATCATCGGACAAGTTATTTAGTAAAGGTAGATTGAAACAACATGCGATAGACTCTACAAAACTAACTTTAGAATCATCTAAAGATATCGTATTAAATAATGTTAAGAAGATATTTTTTGCTTCAGATGGTATATGTGGTACTGACACCACATTAGGTTCATATCAAATAAAAATGAAACCGTCTGAATTTGATTTCTTAAATGTTTTAACAGTGGACCCATCGACATCAGTCGGTCAAATTGTTTACGAAAAAACTCCAGCAAAAAACAAAAAACAAGTAAATAGGGAATTATATGATTCCTTTACAGGTGGACCATACACCTTTGATACAAATAGTAACGATACTCTATTTGAAATGGAATGGGATTCTACCAATCAAGAATTTAACATCACAGGAGGTACAAATACGTTGAAGGTTGAAGAGTATCTAAATGGGTATTATTCTACTATTGAATATCCCGACATTCAACATGTAATAAAAACTTCAATGTTGATGACTCTTCAAGGGGGAGGTTCCACCGATTCGGAATTATTGAATAAAGGAATGGATAACCTAAACAGATTGTTGAAAAAATTATTTGCGGTTTGTGGTACACCAACAAATCGAGATAATTTACAAAATCAAAACGCTACCGATTTATTCGACGAAAATGATGAAGACATCCAATTTTATTTTAACTTCGACGACGTGGAAGGTATTGATTTAGATGATGAAGACGCAAGATTTCGTAAAGTTTTAAAGTTTACGGATTGTAATAATTTTGAAGTACCAATTAATACTACATTATTAGAAGATTTCGTTTACCTAAGTTCGAAAAAAGATTTAAATGATTTGGTAAACTCAACAATAGCGAGAACCGCCACAGATGCATACGTACAATCAGATAGTGGCATACCCGAGATTAATTTCAACTTAAATTTAATTAACTTATTTATTTTGAATTTACCTAAGGCATTAATAATGTCCGTGTTATCACCTAAAATTTTCTTACCAATCGTCATTGTTTATAAAGTATTAAAGAATTTAGGTTCGTCTTTAATTGACGTTTTAACTGTGATGAAAAATTTATCAAAATTATTCTACAATATAATTAAAGACTTATTTTGGAAATTTATTAATGAATTTTGGAAAAGAGTAAAGGTAGATTTATTAGCGTTATTGTTTAAAATTGTGAAAAAAATATTAAAAAATAAATATAAACGTTACGTTGTCATTATCACAGCATTAATCGCGTTATTGGTGAAAATATTGGAAGATGGATTGGACAATTGTTATGCGTTATTTAATACGATTTTGAGTACTATACAGGGGGCTTTAGGAACTAAGGCGGCATTTAACATACCGGGTATATTATTGGGGTTATCTGATAAATTACCAGGTTACAGCCAAGACAGGGCGGCGTTAAATATCATGGAAAGAATGGAGGCTGCGGGAATTAAATTAGGTCCGATATTTGGAGTTGATAATAATTTACCTAAAGTTGTGAAATCAATAATTGATGGTAACACAGAAGAACTCGATACAAATTCATTTGTTAAAGTAGCAAATAAAGAAATAATAATACCAACACCAGTTGGTCCACTTATTATACCTCCAGGTATTTTAAACAGTGCAGGAAAATTGATATAAATGGATTCTAAAAAAATAATAGATATTGCAAACGACGTTGAAAACAAATCAAATAAAGATTTGTTTTTGGTGTTAGATGAATTATCGGAAGAGTTCGAAAAAACTAAAACTTTGATTATTGATTTAACAAGACATTTAGAGTCTGTTGAGGGTTTATATAACAACGTGAATAAAGAAATATTAAAAAGGACTAAAAAATAATGAAGATAATTGATATCGGTATTTGTATTGACAACATTGACCCAAAGGGTATCGGTAGAATTCGATGCGTTAGATATTCGGATTATGTTGGTGAGAAAGAGAAAGCCAAATCTTATGAGGCTTGGTCTGACACTGACCCATTTGTTGCAATACCATTTTTACCATATAACATAAACTTCATTCCTGAAATTGAACAAGCGGTAAAAATAATTAATTACAATCCCGATAAGGAACATGTAAATGTTGAGTACATTGCGGGTCCATTTATCAATGTACACGATTTTAATTCACAAAATTTTACCCAACAAATTGAAAATACAACATACGGTGTTGTGTTAAGAGAAAGTCCAAATATCATTGACAAGAATGATAATTATATCGATAAAAAGTCAGACGCATCTTTAGCAAAAAAAACGGATTATGCCATCTATGGTAAATCGGGTTCCGATATTGTTTTTACACAAGATGGGTTACAATTGAGGGGAGGTAAATTATTATCTAAAGGTGCCTCAAGTGTTATCAATAGAAAGAAAATGGTTAATTACCCGATTATGGGTAAAAAATCTTCGGTTTTATACTTGAAAAAGTTTCCAAAAAAAATGACGTTGGAGACAAAAGAAATACCTGAAACTACTTTAGAAGTTAAAGACATTAAAACTTTAATTGAATATGAAGTAAATAATGTGACAAACCCAACTAGAATTGATTTTTTTGTATACAACGTAACAAAATCATTCGGTCAAACAACAAAAACCAATTTCTTTAATGAGAACACTCCAAAACCGAATGGTGTTTTAAAGTTGATAAACACGGATGGGAGTGATACCACACCGACACATACTATAACAATCGATAGTTCAAATGAGAATTATATTCCCAATGAAATACGTGATTTTTTATATACCGTACACGAAAATGGTTTAAAAGGTGTTAATAAAGAATATGGTAAATCAGATTTACACCCAATCTATTTTAGACCAACACAAGAATTTGTTACATCCAATAATAACAACAGTATCACAAATAATATATTGTCAAATGTTAAAGTTTTTTCGGTTGGACCAAAAAGTGGTTTGATATATTCAATATTGAGTGTTAAACCACCGTTCAAAACTAAAAAAATAAAGACGGAAGTAACTAAAGTTCACCCCGATTCCGAAGAACAGACATTTTCTGCTTTAAAATCTGATAAAATTTATTTTTTATCCACCGACACAAATGAACCAACACAAAAAAGAATAAATTTCACAACATTAGATAAATACGAATACACCCAAGACGACTATATTAAGAAAATAGACCCTAACACTTACGCATTAGTTAGAGGTGAGAATTTGATACGATTCTTAGACGTACTTATAAATGTTATATTCCAACATGAACATAATGTGACGGGACCAATGGTTGCGACCGATGAGTTTAAAAGTTATACCGAATTAAATAAACTTAGGGAAACCATTATGGAAGATTTACTCAACAGCTCAATCCGAATAAATTAATATGATATTTATAGAGAAAGATAAAAGATGTCATATTTCCGTTCATATTTTGAGAAGAACAATACTATAATTAAGAATTCTCAAGTTAATACCGCAAAAAATCCAACAACTGAGATTTTTTATGGTTCATCATTTTCAAAATTCATATTTAAGGTAGATTTTACCGATTTAAAGAATTTAATTGATAATAGTGATAAGGTTATCACAACAGGTACCACACACACTCTTCATCTAACTAATACTATTTTTGGTGATGAAACTTTCTTAGGGGCTAAAAGGGGTACGGGTAAACAAAGAACAAATTCATTTGATTTAATAGTTTTTAAAGTTTCCGAATTTTGGGATGAAGGTTTAGGATTTGACTATGAGGATGGTGGATATGATTTCACCACAGGAAATGAAACGTTTGACGAAAGACCATCTAACTGGTTTAATAGAACAACTCTAAATCAATGGTCTGCAGAAGGTATCTACACCGACAATCCGGTAATTTTAGAAACAATACATTTTGATAACGGAAATGAAGATATAAATGTTGATATTACGGACTATGTTAATGGTATTATAGTTTCAGGAAACACTAACCATGGTTTAGGTTTGGCCTTCGCTGTATTATACCAAGACATTACCCCCGAAATCGACCAATCAGTTGCTTTCTTTTCAAAGTACACACAAACGTTTTTTGAACCCTATGTTGAGACATTTTTTGACGATAGGATTGACGATGATAGACATAATTTTATCGAAAAAACCGAACAAAATTTATACCTATACATAACAAAGGGTACTAATTTTTATAATTTAGACGAATTACCAACAGTTGATATATTAGATTCTACAGGTACACCGATTGAAGGGTTAACTGGGTTAACAAGTACATTAATTAAAAAAGGTGTATATAAAATTACATTTGGTATCGACGGTATTTTATGTGACGGTAAACGTTTCTTTTTCGATAAATGGAAAGGTTTAGAATTGGATGGTGTGGAAATAAATGACGTTACACAAAAATTTATACCGAAACCATATTCTTCATTATACACTATCGGTGAAAATCAAACTGAATTACAAAGATACATCATCCAATATTTCGGTATTAAACAAAATGAAAAAATAATAAGAGGTGAGAAAAGAAAAGTGGTTATCACCTTTAAATCTTTAGATTACCCAAAAGTACAAATTTTTGATGAGGTCTTTTATAGAATGTTCATCAAAGAGGGACATACTAATGTCATTGTACATGATTGGACCCAAGTAGACGTAACAAATGAAAATTCTTTCTCTTTAGATACTTCAATTTATATTCCAAGAGAATATTACATTGAAATTAAAGGTAAAACACATACGGAAGAAATCTTCTATGATGAGCACATTAAATTTGAAATTGTTTCAGAGAAATAAAATATTTATGAATATGAAAATAATTAAATTAACCGAATCACAGTTAAAACAGATAGTTAACAAAGTGGTAAATGAACAATCAGAAAATCATATATCTGACGATGGGACATATATGGTATTGAGTAATTTGACACAAATGAAAAATGACATCGAAAAGATATTATCATTTAAACACCAAAACGATTTTCCAAAATTAGTGACTGGTGAACATGCTTGGGCAGGTGACCATCTTACAACATCAAAGGATGACATTGAGGAAGTTGCAAACTTTATGGAGGGTTATTTCGAACAAAAAAATCTCTCAGAAGATAAAAAAAAGAGTAATAAACTTTGTTCGAGAGGAATAAGTGCTGCCAAATCGAAATTTAAAGTATACCCTTCAGCTTATGCAAATGGTTACGCCGTACAGGTTTGTAAGGGTAAAATAAAAGGTTTGGATGGTAAGAAAAAATGTTCAGGTTCGTACTGTAGTGGTAAAAAATAATTAAATGAAAATATTAATAAACCAAGAAGATTTACAATATTTAAACGAATCGCTTGAGTCCGGAGAAGTGTTAAAAGAAGACTTAGCGAGATGGTTTAAAGAAAAGTGGGTCGATGTAAGTAGAAAAATAAAGGGTAAACACCCCCCTTGTGGTAGAAAATCTGCAAATGGGGAAGAAGGAAGAAAAGGTTATCCAAAATGTCGACCATCAAAAAAAGTCTCAAAAAGTACACCAAAAATTGCGTCTTCTTATGATAAAAAAGAAAAAAAATCAATGACATCCCAAAAAAGAAGAGCAGAAAAAAAAGACCCTAAAATTGGAAAAGGAAATAAACCGACAATGACAAAATTCGACGAACAGAAAAAAATGATAATTCAAATATCCGAAGAACAATTTAATAGGTTATTTGAATATAATGAAGAGACTCCAGTATTAATATATGAAGATGAGTTTGGTTCTGTACAACAAACTAATTACGAAAGTGACGGGTTTTTAATTAATGAAGCTGAGTACCAAGGACGTAAAGTTCAATTAGGTAAAATAATGCAAGGAGATATAAAGAAATTTAAAGTTTACGTTAAAAACGACAAAGGTAAAGTAGTTAAAGTAAACTTCGGTTTTGGTGGTAAATCCGCAAAAGGTAAAAGAATGGTTATTAAGAAAAATAACCCAAAAAGACGTAAATCATTTAGAGCTAGACATAATTGTTCAAATCCTGGACCACGTTGGAAACCAAGATATTGGGCTTGTAAAACTTGGTAATTAGTAATAAATTACCTCAACCCCACATTCGAGGAGGAGTTGGAGAGATTTCTTTTGAGATTCATCCCACTTCTCCTTATTTTTTGTGGTACACACCTCCTTACAATATACTGTTTTAATTCCACTGTTTACTATACCTCTAGCACAGTCCATACATGGTAATCCTGATGTTAAATATATTGTCGACCCTTTTAATGGGGTTCCTACTCGTGCAGCATTGTAAATTGCATTACGTTCTGCGTGTTCAAACCAGAAGTATTTTTCGGGTCTCTCTTGACGTTCTTCCTTAGAGTCGTCCATTCCCCTCGGAAATGAATTATAACCCGTAGAAAGGACCTCATTATCGATTCCAACGATAACTGCACCTATCTGTGTAGATTGGTCCTTAGATTTAAGTTTTACTTGTTCTGCAATGTTTAAAAAATAGTTTATCCAATTCATCATATCAATTTTACTTTTGACCAATACCATAGTCGATTGTCGGAATATCTGTTAAGTGACTTTGATTCCTTTTTTTCCATTAATTTACCAATTTGAACCAAATCTGAGTGATTTCTTAAGTCTATTCCGATATTAAACCCACCCTCAGATTTTTCATAGACGGTTACATTCATTGGGGGTTCATATTTACCCTCATCGTCCAATTTTAAAACTCTAATCATTTCGTCCTTTTTCATTTTACATTCAATACCTCTAGTATGAATCATTTTTTCAAGGACATCAAGTCTAAGTTTATTATAATCTATAGTTCCTGACATAGAACAAATATACAAAATATTATAAAATAAAAAAACCCTCGATTTCTCGAGGGTTCTTTTAATATATTAAGATAATATTATCTTAAAGTGTCCAAACTGAATGTTTGTAAACCATGTACGTTGATTACACCGAAGTAACGGTTGTTAACCATTTTCTTAGCGTATCTTGTCATAATACCCTTAATTGGGGTAAAATTGAATGGATTATACATTGTTGGAGTTAATTGAAGTGGTACATACGGTGCGTAGATGTAACCAGCGTCTAACAATGACTTACCTTTGTGTCCAATAAGGATTTTACCTGCTGGGAAGTAAGGGTCACGATATACTTGGTAACGACCTGCTAATGAACCAACTTTCTCAATACCCATGTTGTATTGGTCTTGCTCAGGGTGAGCGTTAGATACGTGGAAATATTCCAAATCATCTAATACAGCAGATACTTCTGAAGAAACAACAACCCAGTTAGCACCACCTCTTAAAGTAGTCTTGTGGATTTGTGCTGAAATTTGGTTAATCTTAGTGATTAACGTTTGGTTCCAGTCTTTTTGAGTGTATCCTGCGAACGCCGTACCACCATTACCGTATTTCCATTCGTTGTAATCCCACTTAGCTGTCCAAGCGGCACCTTTACGAAGGTCACGTAAAATTTCACGGTCGATTTCTGCTGCAACTTGCTCAGATAATAAAGCTGTTAATTCAGCTTCAGCATCGATATTGTGGAAAGCAGAAACGTCTTGAGCCAATGCAGGAGACCAGCTAGCTCTTAACTTTCTTTCAGTTACAGAAACTGTTACTGATTGAAGGTCGAAAGATACTTCACCAATAGTTTCTTCAAATTCTAAACTATCGTAAGTTCTATATGTAACTTTAATGTTAGCTAATGAT